>Ga0114971_10001740_pt1 | contig 14850 bp, 11 predicted proteins | sample M_140625_MF_Meta_FD_87320 | JGI IMG/M metagenome (GOLD analysis project Ga0114971, IMG submission 87320) | Freshwater microbial communities from Lake Montjoie, Canada to study carbon cycling - M_140625_MF_MetaG | ecosystem: Environmental > Aquatic > Freshwater > Lake | place: Lake Montjoie... | reverse complement strand
GCTCAATACGATGCTCACCCGCGTGAACCGTGGTCGCGCCATCCTCAAAGAACTCGTGCTCACACACAAGAAAGAAATGGGAATCTAATGGACATGAATCGCGATTGTGGCTGCGAGTCCGCCCGACAGCGGATGGACATCCTCATTGACCGTGAATTGACTGAACTCGAATGCTCCGATGTCAGCGCGCACTGCGCGTCGTGCGAGAGCTGTCAAGCAGAAATTGTTGTGATGGAGAAGTTGACTGATCGTTTCAGGGCAGCGTGTGCGGAACCCGCCCCGGAGAATCTGCGAATCTCGATTCTCAATTCGATTAAGAGCCAGGACGGAATTCTCGACTCGTAAGACGTTGTCGATGGTGAAACGCTAAAGTCCTTCGAACGCGCCGTCCATGACGGCGATGTGTTCCTCTGCCGAACGCTTCAGTGACCCGGTTGCGGGGGATGCCGACGCTGGCCGTGAAACCACCCGCACGTTGTCCAGTCCGAGACGACGCATTTCGAGCGCAATGAACGGCCATGCACCTTGGTTTTCGGGTTCGTCCTGTACCCAGACGAGTTCGGCACCCTGGTTTCGGTCAACGATTGCCCGTATTTGATCGTCGGGGAACGGGTAGTACTGTTCCATGCGAACCAGCGCAACCCCGGATAGTGCACGTTTCTCGCGCTCGGCGAGGAGGTCGTAGTGAATCTTCCCGGCGTGAAGCAGGACCCGACGCGATCGGCCGCCAAGACTTTGGTCATCGAGCACGGGCTCGAACGTGCCGGTGGTCAAGTCATCAACGTTGCTCGTTGCCCCGCGAAGCCGCAACATCGCCTTCGGCGTAAACACAATGAGCGGACGTTGAGGTTGCGCGTACGCCTGGCGTCGCAGCAGATGGAAATAGGACGCCGGTGTCGACGGACGCGCGATGGTCATGTTGCCTTCGGCCGCCATCTGAAGGAATCGCTCGATGCGTGCCGACGAGTGGTCTGGCCCCTGTCCTTCGTAGCCGTGGGGAAGCAACAGGACCAACCCTGAGTTCTGTCCCCACTTCTGTTCCGAGGACGAGATGAATTCGTCGATGACCGTTTGTGCGCCATTGGCGAAGTCACCGAACTGCGCCTCCCACAGGACGAGCGCGTCGGGGTTTCCAACGGTATAGCCATATTCGTAGGCCATCGCGGCATATTCCGACAGGAGCGAGTCGTAGATGTAGAAACGACCCTGGTTGTCGGACAGGTTCGTGAGCGGCAGCCACTCTTGGCCGTTTACGCGATCGTGGAACACGGCGTGGCGCTGGACAAAGGTGCCGCGCCGAGCGTCTTGACCAGCGAATCGCACCTTTTTGCCCTCGAGCAGGAGTGATCCAAGGGCGAGAAGTTCGCCGAAACCCCAATCAATGTCACCGCTGCGACTCATCTCGATACGCTTCGCGAGCAGTTGCTCGAGTTTGGGATGGACCGAGAACCCTTCGGGCGGTGCACCGTGTGCGTCGCCAATGCGGTGGACGACGGACACATCGACCGCGGTCGACTGCGGGTGGCGCTGCACCTGGGATGCCGTCGCGGTCCCGCTCGAGATCCCGGTGGACGCGTCCTCGTCTTCGTGAGTATCGGCGAATGCTTGTTCCAACAAGGTGAGGAACTTGGCTTGAACGCCGTCGTACTCCTCTTGAGTGATGTCCCCGCGGCCGACGAGCGACTCGGCGTAGAGGGTACGAACCGAACGCTTGGCTTCGATGAGGTTGTACATCAGCGGCTGGGTCATGGACGGGTCGTCGCCCTCGTTGTGACCGCGTCGGCGGTAACAGACGACGTCGATGACCACATCGTGCTTGAACTTTTGACGATAGCCGACAGCGAGCTTGGCGACGCGAACGACGGCCTCGGGGTCGTCTCCGTTCACGTGGAAGACGGGGGCTTGAACCGATTTCGCGACGTCGGTTGAATACAGTGATGTGCGAGCGTCTTTCGGAAGCGTCGTGAATCCGACCTGATTGTTCGCGACCACGTGAATCGTTCCGCCCGTGCGGTATCCGCGCAGTTGCGCCATCTGCATCGTTTCGATCACGACACCCTGACCGGCCATTGCGGCGTCACCGTGAACGAGGATAGGCAGAACAGTGAACGACGCGATCGGCTTGTGGTCTTGCTTGGCGCGAACGATGCCCTCGAGAACGCCGTTGACCGCCTCGAGGTGCGATGGGTTGGCCGCGAGGTAGACAGGGATCTTTTGACCCTTGGCCGTGATGAATTCCCCTTCGGTTCCGAGGTGGTACTTGACATCGCCAGAACCCTGGACAGTACTCGTGTCGGTGGTGCCTTCGAACTCGCGGAAGATCTGGCCGTACGTCTTGCCTGCGATGTTGGCGAGTACATTGAGGCGTCCGCGGTGTGCCATCCCGATGTCGACCTCGTCTAGCTCGAAATCGGCCGCATCTTGGATGATTTCGTCGAGCAGGGCGATGATCGATTCGCTACCCTCGAGCGAGAAGCGCTTTTGCCCGACGTACTTGGTCTGCAAGAACGTTTCGAACGCTTCGGCCTGGTTCAGGCGGTCGAGGATGCGCATCTGTTCGTCGTGTGTTGGCTTCTGATACGGCTGTTCCAGAATGTCCCGGAACCACTCGCGTTGTTCGGGGTCTTGAATGTGTGTGTATTCGACGCCGACTGTTCGACAATACGAATCCCGCATGAGTCCAAGAACTTCGCGCAGCAACATGGTGCGCCGACCGGCGAGACCGCCGACAACAAACTCGCGATCCAGATCCCAGAATGTTAGTCCGTGGTTCTCGATTTCGAGGTCGGGGTGACTGCGCTGTTGGTACTGCAACGGATCGATATCGGCCATGCGGTGTCCGCGAACGCGATAGGCGTCGATTAGTTCCTGCACGCGTGCGGTCTTGTTGATCTCGTCCGAGACATCGACCTTGATGTCTTGCGACCACCGAATCGGCTTGTAGGGGATGCGAAGCGCCGCGAAGATGTCTTCATAGAAACCGTCGTCACCGATTAAGAGACCATGAATGATCTTGAGGTACTCGCCAGAACCAGCGCCTTGAATTACGCGGTGGTCGTAGGTTGACGTCAGTGTGATGGTTTTCGAGATACCAAGGTCGAAGAGCACCTTTTCGGATGACCCCTGGAACTCGGCCGGGTAATCAAGAGCGCCGGCGCCGATGATGCAACCCTGTCCGCGCATGAGACGAGGCACCGAATGAACGGTTCCGATTCCGCCGGGGTTTGTCAAGGACATCGTGTTCCCCGCAAAGTCATCGGCGGTGAGTTTGTTGGCACGCGCGCGAGCGACGACGTCTTCGTAGGCCTCGAGGAAGTCGGCAAAGCTCATCTGCTCCGCCTTCTTGATGCCGGGGACAACAAGCGCGCGACTTCCGTCGGATTTGGGAATATCAATCGCGAGCCCGAGATTGATGTGGGCCGGAACGACCAATGACGGCACACCGTCCGGCTCGTCGTAAAACACATTTTGTGACGGGAATGTCTTGAGGGCGCGAATCATGGCCCATCCGATGATGTGGGTGAACGACACCTTTCCGCCTCGAGCTCGGCGGAGGTGATTGTTGATGACGATTCGGTTGTCGATCATGAGCTTGGCTGGAATCGTGCGAACGCTCGTTGCTGTCGGGACGGTCAGACTCGCGTCCATGTTCGCAGCGAGAGCCTTTGGCATTCCCTTGAGGGAGGTGACTGTGTTCTCGTTGGTCGAATCCGACGGGCGAGATGGTCCGGGTGCTTCCGCCGGAATTGGCGCTGCGGTCGGCATAGCCGAGGTTGTGCGCGACGCTGGCTGGAGTGCCGAAATTGGGCCCGTCACGTTCGGATCGAACGTGGGTGCTTCGGCGTTGGGGACGGCGTTCGGTGCGAATGGCGCCCCGCCACCGGCTAGTTTCGCCGCGTAGTTCTCGAGGGACTTCACCCACACCGGGTCAACCGAAGTTGGATCCTTCACCCACGCCTCGTACATTTCTTCGACGAGCCAGTCGTTGGCTCCGAAATCGTCGGCACTCAGGTCAGTAGTTCCGTCACTGGACACTGTGAATGGTCACCTCGTTGCTGGAAATTCGACGGCAGTTTCATGCTACCGAGGACTAGCCTAGTCCCGTCGCTAGACGGTTTGCGCACCTCCGATAACGCGCTCCGCAATCTATACTTGTCGCATGGATCTCCCGCATAGTCAGTTGACACCCACCAACAGTTTCACGGTGGGTGTCTTGTGACCGAATGGGGGTTGATTGGAATTGGCGTGCTGCTCACTGTCGGCACCGGATTCTTTGTCGCTTCAGAGTTTGCGCTCGTTTCACTCGATCGCGCCGACCTCGAGGCACGTCGCGATGCCGGAGAAAATGGCTTTTCACTCGCGATTCGCGCTCTGAAGCGTACGTCGACGCACTTGTCCTCTGCCCAACTCGGGATCACTATCACCACACTGTTGACAGGATGGTTGATGGAACCCGCCATAGGCAGGCTTCTGTCGCCGATGTTGTGGGCATGGGGCCTCACCGCCGGTGTCGTTGATGCGGTGTCGTTGGTTGTTGCGATTGCTATCGCGACGATGTTGTCCATGATTGTCGGTGAATTGGCTCCCAAGAACCTGGCTCTTGCCATTCCGCGCCGGGTCATCACAATTGTCGCGCCGTTCCAACTCGCCTTCACGTGGCTCTTTTCGCCGTTTGTGGCGTTTCTCGTGCATATGTCGAATCTGATCGTGCGCGCCCTGGGCATCGAACCGAAAGAAGAACTGTCGTCGGCGAGGACCGCCGAGGAATTGGCGTCGGCCGTTCGCCACAGCTTGATGCACGGGACCATGGAGGAAGACACCGCGACCCTGTTGGGTAAAGCGTTGTCGTTCACCAACCACCAGGCTCAAGACATTATGACCCCGCGCACGCGTGTCGCCACGATTCGGGTGGGAGACTCGGCTGACGATGTCATCGCCTTGACACGCAAGACGGGGTATTCGCGATTCCCGGTCATCGACGAGGACGCCGATGACATCGTCGGAATCGTCCACGTCAAGCATGCCGTTGCCGTTCCGCGGGAACGTCGTGCCGAAGTGCCGGTTGGCGCATTGCAGGGTGAGGCCCTGCGAGTCCCCGAAACGATGCATCTCGACGTTCTCCTCGGCGAATTGCGGCAGGGCGGCTACCAGATGTCGATTGTTGTCGACGAATATGGCGGCACCGCGGGAATCGCAACGCTTGAGGACCTCATTGAAGAATTGATTGGTGAAGTCAGTGACGAACACGACCGAACCAAAGCGGACGTGGTCAAAACGGGGAACACCGTGACGTTCCCCGCCTCGCTTCGACCGGACGAACTGCGCGAGCGTGCCGACATCGACGTTCCCGATGACGGCCCATGGGAAACGGTCGGCGGATTCCTGTTAAGCGAATGGGGCTATATTCCCGAGGTCGGTGCAATCCTCGATGCCTGCGGTGGACAGTTCGTCGTCGAACGCATGGACGGTCGCCGAATCGATCGAGTCCGGTTCATCGTGACGGGGGAACCCGATGAGTGATCTCGACGGAATCATCTGGCTCGTCGTGTTGCTCGCGGTGAACGCGTTCTTCGTCGGTGCCGAGTTTGCGGTGATTGCCGCACGTCGTTCCCAGATTGAACCACTCGCCGAGGCGGGTTCGTGGGCGGCAAAGGTCTCGCTTCGCGCAATGGAGCGGGCGTCCTTCATGCTCGCGACGAGTCAATTGGGAATCACCGTGTGTTCCCTCATGATTCTGAGTGTTTCGGAACCCGCGATTCATCACCTGTTCGAAGGATTGCTGTCCGGGACATCGCTTCCCGAGGACGTGATTTCGGTCACCGCACTCATCGCGGCAATTCTTATCGTGACCGTGCTTCACGTGGTCATCGGAGAAATGGTCCCCAAAAACATTGCGTTCTCGGTGCCCGACAAGGCGGTGCTGATTCTGGCTCCTGCCCTGTCCGCCGTTGCCTGGGTGTTCACGCCGGTCATCGCTTCACTCAACGCGATGTCGTGTTTCTTGGTTCGAATGACGGGGACGGAGCCGAAAGACGAAGCCCAGTCGGTGTACACCCTCGAAGAAATGGCGACAATCGTTCAGCAATCCCAAAAAGAGGGAAAACTCGACGACCTCGCAGGTGCTGTTTCGGCGACGATCGAATTCACGACGAAAAAGGTCGAAGACATTACGGTTCCGTTGTCCGAAATTGTGACCCTGCCGGAAGGCGCGAGCCCGAGCGACGTCGAACGCGAAGTCGCACAACGTGGGTTTAGCCGCTACATTCTTCTCGACGCGGCGGGCGAGCCGTCCGGCTATGTCCACCTGAAGGACATCCTGGGGCGTGACGATGACGAGGTCGATGAACCAATCCCGCTGAAGCGGATTCGCCTGCTCGTGTCGTTGTATCGCGGGCTCGATCTCGAAGACGCCCTCGCTACGCTGCGCCGGACCGGTTCTCACGTGGCACGCGTATCGGATCGCAGCGGTGCAACGGTTGGCCTCCTGTTCCTCGAGGACATCATCGAGGAACTCATCGGCGAGGTCCAGGACGCGACGCGACGCCGTTAGGGCTGGGCGCGCAAATACTGGTCGGGCCAGTATGGAAGCGAGTAGCCGAGCGCTGTCGAGGCACGCAGTGGGAAGTGCGGATCGCGCATGAGTTCGCGGCCCAACATGACGGCGTCGGCTTTTCCTGATTCGACAATCTCGTTCGCTTGTTCGGGAAGAGTGATGAGGCCGACGGCATTGGTTGGCATCTCGGCGGTTCGACGAATCGTGTCGGCGAACTCGACCTGATAACCGGGTCCTGTCGGAATTGCGATTCCGCTGGCGATTCCACCCGTTGACGTGTCGATGAGGTCGGCACCGTCGTCGTGAATCCAACCGGCGACGGTCGCCACGTCGGTCACCGTGATGCCGCGCTCGTCCCAGTCCGTAGCGCTGACGCGTGCGAACACGGGAACGGTTTCGCCGACGGCGTCACGAACAGTGCGCACGACTCGGCGAAGCAATCGGGCGCGATTCTCGAGGGACCCGCCGTATTCGTCGGTTCGCTCGTTTGCGATGGGGGATAGGAATTGGTGGAGCAAATACCCGTGTGCAGCGTGAATCTCGACCAGATCGAAGCCCGCCGAGATGGCCCGCCGCGCGGCCTCGGCCCAGTCGTCCACGATGATGTCAATGCCCTCGGCATCCAGTTCGACAGGGACGTCATAATCGCCGAACGGCGTGGCGCTGGGGGCAACGGTCTGCCAACCACCCTTGGTGGCTGGTGTTGAATCCTCGTAGTCCGCACCCCAGCCCGGGGCCGTCGAAGCCTTGCGGCCGGCGTGCGCTAGTTGCACTCCGGTGGCAACGCCCTGTGAGTGAATGAAATCGGTGATGCGTTTCCACGATGCAACCTGCTCGTCGTTCCAGATGCCCACGTCGTGAGGAGAGATGCGGCCCACGGCGTTGATGCTGGTGGCCTCGGCCATCACGAGACCAGCGCGCCCGATCGCGAATGATCCCAGATGGACCATGTGCCAGTCGGTCGGAACGCCGTCGAGACCAGCGGAATACTCGCACAGCGGCGACAACCAGATGCGGTTTCGAAACGTCACACCGCGAATCGTCAGTGGCTGGAAAAGGGCGGGGATACTCATGAGACTCCTTCGCGGACAGATTGATAGTTTATGCCGAGCGCTGTGCGGAATAGGCTTGTCACATGGGTGTCGAAACTTTTCAGGAGAGCGAAGCTGCTCAGGAGTATCGCGCGCCGACGGGAGACGACCACAAATACTCGCGCGGTGTGATCGGGCTCGCAACGGGATCGACGGATTACCCCGGTGCCGCGTTGCTCGGAGTCGACGGCGCGCTCTCGACCGGGATTGGCATGGTTCGTTACGTCGGCCCCGAAGAAGCCACGCGTCCGCTTCTCGTTCGTCGACCCGAGGTCGTCCTCGGGGCGGGACCGGTGTCCGCCTGGGTAGTGGGCTCTGGTATGTCCGACACCGATTCAGAGTCAATGAATAGAGCGCGTCGCGCGCTGGATGAGGGTAAACCGACCATTGTTGATGCCGGCGCTCTGAGCCTGTTGCCGCACGCAGGATTTATCGTGGCGACACCCCACGCGGGCGAGATGGCGAAGGTTTTTGGAGTGTCCCGCGAAGAAGTCGAGGGAGCGCCGGCCGAATATGCGCTGCTCGCCGCCTCCCAGTGGAACGCCACCGTCCTTCTCAAGGGTTCGACGACCTATATCGCCAACCAATTCGCCGACGAGTTTTCGGTGTCGCTGGCGACGCCGTGGCTAGCTATTGGTGGAGCGGGCGACGTACTCGGGGGAGTCATCGGGTCGATGGTCGCGACGCGCGTCGCGGACATTTCTGCCGATGAACGAGTTCTCGCGCGAATCGCTGCGTCGGCCGTCGTAATTCACTCGCTCGCGGCCCAGGCCGCGTCAGCCGGTGGCCCGTTCCTCCTCGATCAACTCGTCACACAGATCCCGGTAGTGATTCGCAACCTTCTCGCACGATGAGATATCCGCGGACATCCGCGGTCTCGCCATCATCGCAACCGTGTTCTATTTAACCGTCGAGAAGTTGGCGTAGCAATTCGCCAACCTCGGCATCGGCGATGAGGAACGCGTCGTGTCCATACGGTGACGACATGACGTGCGCGTCGCGGCCGCCAAGGTGGTTGGGCAGGCACTCCGCCAGCGTCACTTGCTGTTCCAGCGGGAAGAGCCGGTCCGAATCGACACCCACAACGAGAGAGCGTGCGGTGACCGTTCCGAGAACATCCTTGAGTGAACCGCGATCTCGCGTCACGTCATGCGAACTCATGGACTCGACGAGAGCGATGTACGAATTGGCGTCGAAGCGGCGGGTGAACTTGTTCCCGTGGAAGTCCAAATAGGACTCGACGGCGAAGCGTCCGCCTTCACCGAGAGGGCTAATGCCGCTCTGCCACGCGCGATCGAAACGGTCGTTGAACTCTGCCGGCGACCGATAGGACAACATCGCTAGGCGGCGAGCGAGTGAGAGGCCGCGATAGGGGCCTTCCTCGTTCTCGTAATAGTCCCCTCCCGAAAAACACGGGTCCATTCGAATAGCTTCGATTTGGACGGAGTTCAGAGAAATCTGGTCGGCGCTGGTCACGCCACAGGTGGCCAGCAGTGCGAGTCGTTCAACCTCGTCGGGGTACATGACGGCGTACTCGAGTGCGCTCATGCCCGCGGCGCTTCCGCCGATGACGGCGGCCCAGCGGGCAATGCCGAGCTGTTCGGCGAGTTTCTGTAGAGCGAGGGTCTGGTCCCGAACGGTGAGGTACGGGAATCGCGATCCCCACTCGCGTCCGTCGCTGGTCACGGTGGACGGACCGGTCGAGCCCTGGCACCCACCGAGTGTGTTCGGACAGACGACGAACCACTTGGTCGTGTCGATCCCGAAACCATCTCCGACGACCCCGCCCCACCAACCGTCGGTGACGTGTCCCGGTCCGGCGGCTCCGGAAACGTGGGAATCCGCGGTGAGCGAATGAATGATCAGAATCGCGTTGGACAGGTCGGCGTTGGGCGTACCCCACGTCTCGTAGGCAAGTCGCGCCCGCGGAAGTGTAGAACCCGACTCAAGCGGGAGGTCACCCAACTGGGCGAATTGCCGATTTCCGGGATGATCGCCATCGCGCCACGCACCCGTCACGGGCGGCGCACCGAGGGCGCGAACGGTCCCCTCGGTCACAAAGGCCGAGGGGACGGTCTCTTCCGACGTCTGCCAATCCATAGTTCGCCTAGTCTCTCACGCCCAACGACGTGCGGGGTCGGACCCAAGGGAACCGACCCCGCACGTAGAGAGGAACTATTTGGCTTTGCGTGCCGCAGCGAAACCGGCGTCGAGGTCGGCGATGATGTCATCGATGTGTTCGAGTCCGACCGAGAGGCGAACCAGTCCGGGTGTGACACCGGCGCTGAGTTGCTCTTCGGGCGAGAGCTGCGAGTGGGTCGTCGACGCGGGGTGGATGATGAGTGAGCGAACGTCACCGATGTTCGCGACGTGGCTGAACAGTTCGGTCGACTCGACGAGCGCCCGACCGGCTTTCACGCCGCCCTTAAGTTCGAACGAGAGGACCGCCCCAGTACCCTTGGGCGCGTACTTCTGACCGGCCTTGAACCACGGGCTCGATTCGAGTCCCGCGTGCCACACGGTGGCAACATCGGGATGAGCGTCGAGCCAACGCGCAACGGCGTTCGCGTTCTCGACGTGTCGATCCATACGAAGTGACAGCGTCTCGATGCCCTGCAGAATCGCCCACGCATTGTCGGGCGCCACGGCCGCACCGGTGTCGCGCAGCAACTGAACCCGCGCCTTGATGATGTAGGCGATTCCGTCACCCAGAACGGTGGTGAACGACGCGCCGTGGTACGAGGGGTCGGGTTCGGTCAGTCCGGGGAACTTTTCGACGTTCTTCGACCAGGCGAACTTTCCGCCATCGACAATCGCACCGGCAACGACGGTTCCGTGACCACCGAGGAACTTGGTGGCCGAATGGATGATGATGTCGGCTCCGTGCTCGAACGGACGAATCAGGTAGGGGGTGGCAATAGTGTTATCCACGATGAGCGGCAGGCCAGCGTCGTGAGCGACCTTGGAGACGCCCTCGATGTCGAGGATGTTGATCCGCGGGTTCGCAATCGTTTCTCCGAAGAGCAACTTGGTGTTGGGGCGAACGGCGGCCTTCCACTCGTCGAGGTTGTCCTGGTCGTTGACGAAGGTCACCTCGATGCCGAGCTTCGCGAGCGTGTAATGGAAGAGGTTGTAGGTTCCGCCGTAGATGCTCGACGACGAGACGATGTGGTCGCCAGCACCCGCGATGTTGAGAACCGCGTATGTGGTCGCAGCCGAACCCGATGCAACCAAGAGCGACGCGGTTCCACCTTCGAGGGCCGTGATGCGCTTTTCGGCGACGTCCTGGGTCGGGTTCATGATGCGGGTGTAAATGTTTCCAAACTCGGCGAGCGCAAAGAGGTTCTTCGCGTGGTCGGAGTCGTTGAAGACATAGGCGGTAGTGCGATACACGGGGACGGCACGAGCATTCGTGACGGGATCGGGCGCGGCGCCCGCGTGAATCTGCTGGGTTTCAAATTTCCACGACATGTGGGCTCCTTTGGCTAGTTCCCTTCACAGTAGAGAGCACAATGGACCCATTCCACTAGCCGCGAAACAATGCGTAACGAAAGGACTAATCGCGGACGAGCGACTTCTGCATCATGACAACACCGATCCACTCGCCGAACTTGCGGCCAACCCGGTCCATTTCGCCCACGCGCGCAAAATCCGCCTTTTCGTGAAGCCGAATCGACGGAATCGCATCGGCGGTATTCGCGATCACGGCGATGACCTCGCGAACGCCGGCGATTGCACCGAGTCGGAGTAGTTCTTCCAACAACGAGCGCCCGATTCCAGCGCCTCGCGCGTCGTCACGCAGGTACAGGGTGTTTTCCATTGTCGTTTCGTATGCGCACTTTTCTCGCCACGTAGATAGGTATCCGTACCCGACGAGACCGCCACCGATTTCCGCGACGATGAACGGCATTCCCAGCGCAGTGACCGTGTCGATCTTCTGGGCCATGTCTTCTGGTGTCCACGAATCGAGGTCAAACGTGACATTCGAGGTCGAGACGTAGTGGTTGTAAATGTCTACGAGGGCTGGCGCGTCCGCATCGACGGCCGGTCGAAAGAACACTCCAGTCATGTCGAGAGTCTAAACGCGCCAGTCGACCGCCACGCCTCCCTGGGCGACGAGGGATGCGTTGATCCGCGAGAACGGACGCGAGCCAAAAAAACCTCGGTGCGCCGAGAGCGGAGAGGGGTGGGCGGACTCGATCGTGTCGACGCCGTTCAACAGCGGCGCCGCCCACTGCGCCTCGCGACCCCACAAGACGGCGACGAGGGGCCCTCCGCGTTCGACGAGTGTGTGGAGGGCTGCACCCGTCACGTCCTTCCATGGCCATGATCGATGCGACCCGGCTTCCCCCGCGCGCACGGTCAACGACGCGTTGAGAAGCAACACGCCCTGGTCCACCCAACTCGACAGATCGCCGTGTTCCGCGGGCTCTATTCCGAGGTCGTCACGCAGTTCGGCATAGATGTTCGAGAGACTTCGTGGCAGAGGGCGAACGTTTCGGCTCGTTGAAAACGCGAGTCCGACCGCGTGCCCGGGGGTCGGGTAGGGGTCTTGGCCGAGGACGACAACTCGAACGGAGTCGAGCGGAACGCGAAAAGCGCGGAAGATTTCGGCGCGGTCCGATGCGTGGGTTATGCCGGCGGCGCGTTCAACTTCGAGTCGATTGACGATGTCGACGATTGCGTTGGACGCATGACCGAATGCAGTCAGCCAACTGGGGTGGACACCCGCGAGGAGGTCCGAGCTCACGGCCTAGTTGTAGTTCGCGCTGTGAACGGCGTTCGCGAGACGCATGATGGCAAGAAATGCCGCTTCACCGCCATCCGACGACAGCACCGAAATCCATGAATCGCTCGCGATGACGTTGTAGTTCGCTGTGGTTTGACCCTCGCTGACGCCAAGAATTCCGAAGGTTACATCGCCGCGTTCGTCCATAGCCTGCGCGAGTCCCTGAGCAGCGAGGTCAGCGATGACTTCCGAACGGCTTGTGGCGTCAAGCGGCACCGCCGACACAAGCACAGCAACACGGAGCAGGGTGAGATCTTCGTTGTCTGTTCCGAAGTAACACGAGATTCCACCGGCGCTCATTTCCGGCGTCGGTTCGGTAATGAGTTCGTTGCCGTATTTTCCGCCAGGGCCGGCCAACAAGACGATGCCGTCGGCGGCAAAGGCATCGAGCTCTGTAGTGGGCAAAATGCCGGTGCAGTCGGCGGGCATCGAGAAGAACTCGGTTTGGACGGGGGTTTCCGTCGGTTCAGCCGTTGGCTGCGACGTCTCGGTCGGATTCGGCCCTGCCGTCGGAGCCTCACTAGGACTGCAACCTGTCAATGCGAGCACAACAATGGCAATGGTCGCAACCATTTTCGCAAAACCCAAATCTGAGTTCGACTGCATAGTTCCGAATATACTCGCACAACACTCACTTACCGGTGAAGGTTCTATGACGATTTGATTACGATAAAATTGTCATCGACACAGGGTGATTGTCTCGGTATTCTCCGCCCAGATTGCTACCGGGACGGTGTCACCGGCACGAGTTAACAGGGATTGAGCGTCCCGGGCGTCTCGTTCGATTTCGGTGAAGTTGATCGACACGATTTTCGTGGCGTCGGTGGGGGTCGTGTCGAGTCCGCGTAAATCGAGATCAGCGAGTTTTGGAAGCGTGCCGACGGGGCTGTCGACGCCTCCAATGTCACCGCGCAAGCGATCCATCATCCACTTGACGACACGAATGTTGTCGCCAAAACCTGGCCACAGGAATCGCCCACTCTCATCGCGTCGGAACCAGTTCACGTGGAAGATCCGGGGAAAGCGCCCGGAAACACGGAGGCGCTCGCCGATGGACAACCAGTGGGCCCAGTGGTCACCGACGTTGTACCCGGTGAAGGGTGCCATCGCGAACGGGTCACGGCGAAGTTCGCCAAGGGTTCCCTCGGCCGCGGCGGTGCGCTCCGACGCCATCGTTGCGCCGAGGTAAACACCGTGAGACCACGAGCGGGCTTCGGTAACGAGGGGCATGGTGTCGGATCGCCGACCACCAAAGACAATCGCGTCAACGACAACTCCGCGCGGATCCGCCCAGTCGCTCGCGGTGGTGGGGCACTGGTCAATTGCGACGGTGAACCGCGAGTTGGGGTGTGCCGCGGGCGTTCCCGATTCCGGCGTCCAATCCTGGCCGGTCCAATCGGTGAGATGCGCTGGCTTTTCTTTCGTGAGCCCCTCCCACCAGACGTCACCATCATCAGTCACTGCAACGTTGGTAAAGATGGTATTACCCCAGAGCGTTTGAATGGCCACGGGGTTGGTCGCGTCGCTCGTTCCCGGTGCGACTCCGAAGAACCCGGCCTCAGGGTTGATGGCGCGCAACAAACCGTTCTCATCGATCCACATCCAGACGATGTCGTCGCCGAGAGTTTCGACCCGCCATCCCGGAAGAGTCGGTTGCATCATCGCAAAGTTGGTTTTTCCACACGCGCTGGGGAAGGCTGCTGCGATATGCGCGACCTGACCCTCCGGTGACGTGACTCGGACGAGCATCATGTGTTCGGCAAGCCAGCCCTCGTCGCGGGCCATCGCCGAGGCGATTCGCAAAGCGAAGGACTTCTTTCCCAACAACGCATTTCCGCCGTAGGCCGAACCGAACGACCAGATTTCGCGGGTCTCCGGGAAGTGGCTGATGTATTTCGTCGAGTTGCACGGCCAGGCAACGTCGACCTGACCATTATCGAGAGGCGCGCCGACCGAGTGAACCGCCCTCACCCAATCGCCGCCGCCTTCGATGACGTCGAGTGCGATGCGACCCATTCGAGTCATCGTTCCCATCGAGACAACGACATAGGGCGAGTCCGTGATCTCGACCCCGACGCGGGTAACGGGCGAGCTGGTCGGCCCCATGAGGAACGGAATGACGTACATCGTTCGGCCGCGCATCGATTCGCTAAAGAGTCCGGACAGCGTCGATCGCATGTCGTCGGGATCGTGCCAATTGTTGGTCGGACCGGCATCACGCTCGGACTCGGAACAGATAAACGTTCGTCCCTCAACGCGGGCGACATCGTCGGGGTTGCTCCTCGCGAGGAACGAATTTGGGCGAAGCTCGTCATTGAGCGGGATGAGGGTCTCGGATGCGACCATCTCGGCGACTAGTGCTTGGCGCTCGCCGAGTGAACCGTCACACCACTGAATATTCGCCGGTTTAGTAAGGC
>Ga0114971_10001739_pt1 | contig 14850 bp, 17 predicted proteins | sample M_140625_MF_Meta_FD_87320 | JGI IMG/M metagenome (GOLD analysis project Ga0114971, IMG submission 87320) | Freshwater microbial communities from Lake Montjoie, Canada to study carbon cycling - M_140625_MF_MetaG | ecosystem: Environmental > Aquatic > Freshwater > Lake | place: Lake Montjoie... | reverse complement strand
GCCCTGCCCGATGTGCATGAGCGCCATCTATTGGTCGCGCATCGACCGCGTCTATTTTGGCGCCAGTCTGGAGGACACCAGCGCGATCGGATTCGACGACGCCTTCCAGTACGAAGACTTCCGGCTGCCCTGGGAGCAGCGGAAGAACGTCGCGGTGACCCCGAACTTCGAGCGCGAGACCTGCCTCAAGGCGTATCAGTCCTGGACGAACAAGCAGGATCGCCACCCGTACTGACGGGCAGCCCCATGCTGTGCCTCACGGTCGCCGCGGTGATTCCCGTGGCGGGCCCGGGAATCGGTCAGCGGTGCGCTGCGGGTGACCCCGTGTCGCCCTGCTGGCGGAGATGCCCGTACGACAACGTGGCCAGCGGCACGTGTGGCCCCGACTTCGCCCAGGCCTCCGCCGCGTCGAGCGCGCGGTCGAATGAACCGGCCAGACCAAAGGTGGTGAGCAGGCTGGCGGCAATGGCCGTGATCCCAGCCGACACGAGCGACCGTCGTTGCTTCTGCTCGATCACGTACGGATCGGGGGGCGGTAGCGGGATGCCGCCGTACCAGCCACGGACGAGGTCTTCGACGGCGATGGCGGCGCAGGCGGTGCGACGGGCGTCGTCATCAAGGGCGAGGTGTGAGACGGCCCGATCGGCGGCGTCGGTGATCGACTCGCCGGAGAGCCAGATGCTGATGTCGCGGGCCAGCAGGTCGTGGGGGCGGCTCATCGGTCGCCCTCCACCACGGGTGCAAGGCTCGACCGCAGCAGCGTTCGTGCCCGGTGGATGGCGTTGTTCACCTCGGCGTAGGTGAGCGACAGCGTCTCGGCCGTATCGCGATAGGAAAGCCCCTCGCAGACGGTGAGCAGGAAGCAGGCCCGCTCGCGGTCGGGCAGCCGGCCGATGGCGAGAGCCACGAGGTCGGCCGTCTCGCGGGCCTCCACGGCCACGATCGGTGACGGGACGGCCGCGGGTTCGAGCGTCGCGATCCGCCGGTCCTCGGCCTGCCGCGATCGCCTGTGGTCGACGCAGATCCGCGCCACCGTCTTCACCAGATACGGCCCGAAGAGTTCCCCGAGCGGATAGCGGCCGCGGTGCTCGAAGAGCTTCCGCAGCGACTCCTGCACGGCGTCTTCGGCCAGGTGACGGTCGCCGAGGAAGGCGGTGGCGAAGCGGAGCACCCGCAGCCGGTGGGCGTCGGCGAGCGTGGCGAAGGCGTCGGCCGTGAGGGCCGTCGCCACCTTGGGGCGGGCACGATCATCGTGGGTTTCTGTCATGCGGTTCTCCCCTCGCTCGACAGTGTATCGCGTGGCGAGGGGCTGCCCGTGCCCCGTCGCCGGACGCTCGCGGATGCCATCGTGGCATCCGCTCGCTCGATGCTGCCCTCGCTTCGCCATCCTGGCTTCGCTCGGCCAGCAACGCCGGCTCCCGGGCACGGGCAGCCCCTCGCTGAGTTCGGGCCCGTGCGTGCGGGGCGGCCGTGAGCCAGCGGGTGACGCGCGCTGGTCTTCACTAGTATTCACCTCCGCCCTCGGGAAGTTCGCCGTCGGCCCGGTGGCCGAGCTGCCGGAGGACGTTGACGGACATGCTTTTGTGAATGGACCGCACGGCTCCGTCGGCCAGCCCGATGATGACCAGGTTGCCGGCGTGGTCGCTGCTGAAGCCGCCCACGACGAGCGGATCTTCCGGGGTCGGGTCGTCGCCAAACTGGTCGCCATCTCGCCAGGGGATCGGCGCGGTGTTGCGGAGCGTGCCCCGGGTACCCGAGGCCCAGCCGAGATCCCCCTCGCTGCCGCGGTGCTCGCCGATGAGCAGCGTGTTGGAACTGCCGTCTTTGATGTCGGAAAAACGAATCCGGCTGTTGAGAAACAGCATCCCATGATTGTCGGCGTCGATTGGTGCCTCGACGTCGTGATGGCAGCCGGCGTAGCTCGCCACGGCCACTTTCGTGCCATCGGCTTGGCGGCGAACGTAGTCCGTGCCCGACGACGGGCAAACGAGCCAGGAGATGATGGATTCGCGGACCTTGGTGTTCGACGCCGCATACACGCCATCGGCGACGTTGAAGTGCGATGCCAGCGTTCCCATCTCGAGAAACGGCAGCAGCCGGACGATCCAGCCCACGTGCTTGCCCTCGGGCAGGTTTTTGATGGGCCCGGCATCGTCGGTCACCCCCGCCGGAAACGCCTCGTGGGCGAACTCGTAGTTATGGAGGGCGAGGCCGAGTTGGACCACGTTGTTGGAGCAGCCGCAGCGGCGGGCGGCCTCGCGTGCACTCTGCACGGCCGGGAGCAGAAGCCCAATGAGCGTGGCAATGATCGCGATCACGACCAGCAGTTCGATGAGGGTGAAGCCTGCGGTGGCCCGGGGATGCCCGTGCCCTCTCGCTGGACGCTCACCTCGGCCCTCCAGGCCTCGGCTCGCTGCGTCGAATACATGAGGCGTATGGGTCATTGGGGTGAATCCTCTGGGGTGACGGATGGTTGGAGAAGGGCGACCGAGCGGGAGCGGCGGATCGTGAGCGGACCTTCGAGCGGATACTCGACGATGATGCGAACCGATGGTGTCGAGGCGGTTGGCTCGCGGGCGAAGGTGATTCGCGCCGAGCCGGAGCCCACGAGATCGGCCGAGGCGATCACGATCGTGTCGTCGGCCGTGCCCTTCGTTACGCCCCGGGCCTCGGCCATGCGGGCAGCGGCCGCGAGCAGGCACTCGACCTGGCGGAGGTCGCGCTCGGTGCGGAACGCCCGGTGAGAGGTGGTCGTGGAGCGGAGCATCGTGGCGGTGATCGCCACGGCCACGGCCATGCAGGCGAGCACCATCACCATCACGCTTCCCTGGCGGGACGCGCGCGGACGCGGGGCCGTTTTGTGCAGCCGATGGATCATGGCGAGCCTCCCTGCCCCGACGCCGCGAAGCCGCCCGGCCTCGCTGCCGCGACGATGTCCAGCGCCAGTTTGGGCCGAGGAGAGGCGTCGGCCGCCGCGCTGCCGGAGAGCGTGATAAGCAGGCCCTCGCGGCGTACGGTCCACGTCACCGGCCGCGAAAAGGAGAAAGGCTCGCGGCATGCTTCAGCGGTCCCCGACATCGCGACCCGCAGGAGGCCCGACTCGGTCACGCGGTAGCGGACACTTCCCTCGCCGCCCACGATGTCGAGGAGCGGTGCGTCGGAGTCTTCGCTGGACACCGCCACGATTACCCCCTCGTGGATGTCGGTGCGGAACTGCCGGGCGAGCCGCAGGGCCGTGCGCTCGTCGGCGATGACGGCTCGCGACCGCGATTCGATCGTGAACGTACGGTGCACCAGCGTGGCCGACGTCGCGACCAACACCGAGGCGGCCGACATCGCGGACATGAGTTCGAAGAGCGAGGCTCCGCGGCGACGGTCCGGGCGAACGGCGGTCCTGGTCATGCTCATCGGGCCTCCTCCCTGCCCTGCTTGGCCGGCGCGAGCCAGGCGACGAGCGTGAGCGGCTTTTCGTCGCGGCCGGGCGAGCTCCACGCGAGGCGGAGCGTGACCTGCTCGCCAAGCGGCGACGAGCCGCGGGTGGCCGTCAATCGGGGCTCGGGCAGGCAGTCGGTGGCAAGCGGCGAGAGAGCGAGGGCGGCGAGGTGGCCGTCGAGATCGCCCGCCGGCACGGCCGCAAGCCGCTCAGCCTGGTTCGTCAGTTCCTCCAGCGCGATCCGCTCCCGCCGCGTCTCCGCGACGAGCCGCGTGTGCCGCACGAAGAGCGGCGTGATCGCCGCCAACGCCGCGACCAATACGGCCAGAGCGGCCATCACTTCCAGCATGATGAAGCCGCGACAACGAGATGAGGGAGCGTGAGGTGCGGTCATGGCGGTGCTTACGAGAGGTCGTTGATGAGCGTGGAAAGCATGCTGAACACGGCCAGCGCCTGGAGAAGCACGACGGCCCCCATGATCACCACCACCACGGGCACGAGCGACTCCGCGAGCACGGTCGCACGCTGCCGCACCCGCGATCGTCGTGAAGCCGCGAGGCGTTCCAGCACGCTCGGCCTGGCATCTCCCGCGGCGTCGATCTCCGCGGCCGCGCTGGCTGTGACGAACCCGGCCGTCGCGAGTCCCTGCCCGGCTCCCGCCACCGCGGCCCGCCGCAGCCGCGTGGCGATCACGGGATCGACCTGACAAGCGGCGAGCACCGTCTCGGCCTCGGGCAGCGGCCGGCCGCACGCGTCGGCAACGGCCAAGGCGTCGAGCGCCGCCGCGATCCGTCGCGACCGGGCGAAGGGCCGCGTCACAACCCGCCAGGCCGCGGGAACGAAACGCGCGATCGCGAGGGCGAGAAGCACCACGAACGGCACGTACCAGAAGTCTGCCAGCCAGTGGAGCATCACGTTCCACCGGTGCATGGCAGGCGGCATCGTCATGCGTCCGTAGGACTCGAAGATCTTCTGAAACTGCGGATTCAGCTTCCCGGCCAGGAATCCCGTGATGACCAGAAACACGAGGAGCACAATGGCGAGATAACCGAGGGCCGCGCGGAAGGAACGGCGGGTCGTGGGGTCGAGGAGATCGTCGCCGGCGACCGCGGCCTGCACGACGGGCCCGACGAGGTCGATGCGTTCGCCGAACTCGAGCGCCACGGCATGGTCGTCCTGCACGAGGCCCGGCACGCCGGCAGCAGCCTCCGAGGCCGTGGCCCCCTGCCGCAGAAGGCGGGCTGCTTTTTCGAGCCGCATGCCTTGGCCGCCGCGGCCGTCCTCCGCCCAGGCGTCAAGGATCGTCGCCGCGGGCACGCCCGCCACGGCCGATGCCGCCACCAGCCTCAGCACCGCGGCACTCTCGGTTCGCGTCGCCCAGGTGGACCACGAGCGCCGCCATTCCAGGCGGAGGCGTCGTGACAGGCGGTGGAGGAGAGGCGTGGCCATGGTTCGACCGCTCAGGAGAGATCGAAGACGAGTTGGATGAGCGGCATGAAGAGCGCCAGTGTCAGGAAACTCACGATCAGGCCCACGACGCCGATCAGCGCGGGCCCGAAGAACCACGCGGTCACATCGAGCCGACCCCGGCTGCGGTCGTCGTGACAGTCGGCGATCGCGTCGAGCAGCACGGCGGCCGGCCGTGGCGCGAAGTCGAGCGCGGCCGCCGCGGCGTAGGTGAGCGGCCGGCGGGGGCTGGCCAGATCGAGCCCAGCGGCGCTGGCGGCGTGGCCCGCGAGCGCCAGGGCCTCGTCGGTTGGGATCTCGGCGGCAACGAGCCTCGCAAGCGAATGGGTGAAGTTCGCGACCGCCGTGGCGCTGCGGGCCGACCAGCGGATGGCGAGCCACCAGGCAATGGCGACGACCGCGCCGGTGACGAGAATCGGCGGCCAGACGCGCATGATCATCGATCGCAGGCCGATCGCGATCTGGGTCACGAGCGGCAGTCCCACGCCGAAGGCGGAGAAGATCGACTCGAACTTGGGGAACACAAAAAACACAACCAAGGCGAGCACTGCGAGTGCGACCATCGCCAGGCTCAGCGGATACGAAACGAGCCACCACACACTCGCGATCCCGACGGGCGGTCGCGAGGCCGTCTGGAGGAGCCGCACGGTGAGCCGTGGGTCGTTCTCTCCGGAGGCGAACAGCGGAATCCAACAGGCCATCGAGGCCGTGGCGGCGGCGGTGCCTTTGGCCACGTCACCGGTCGCCAGCGCGTCGGCCATCTTCAGCCACGGGCCTCGTTCGCCCGTGGGGAGCTCCGCCGCCACGAGCCGCACGAGCGGCTCGATCCCGCGGTGCCGCGTGAGGGCCCGGGCCACGTGCTGCTCGATGACATTCGCCGCGGTCATGAGTCGCGGCCCTGAGGGAGCATGGTCTGCGGCTTGCCGATCGTCTCGAAGAGGCGGGCCATCGGGCGGAAGAGCGCGACCCCGTAGAGGAGCACGGCCACGCCGGCGATGAGGCAGCCGAGCACGGGGGCGAGCCGGCGAACCCACCGCCGCCGACGGTCGTCGAGTCCGCGTTCGAACATCGCCACCGCCCAGAGGTGGCTCGCGCGGGCATCGACGTCGGCCTCACGCTCCACGAGGGCCCCGAGCGGCCGCGCCGCCGATGGGCTCGCCAGACCGACGCCGGCGAGGAGGTCGTTCGCGAGCCGGTGCCGCACGGTCGCCGGGCAGTCGCACGAGGTGAGTTCCGCGAGCAGGTCACAGCGGACGGCGGCGGCGAAGTGGTCGGGATCCCGCCGCGCCAGGCGGGCGAGCCAGGCGGCGAGAGCCGCGATGGTCAGCGTCCCGGTGACGGCGATCGTCATCTCAACCGGGCCCATCGTCGGCCATGGAGACACGGGGGCCGCCCTCGGCGGATCGTGAAACGTGGCCTCTAACTCGCGGATGAGCCGGCCGTCGGTGAGCGTGACCCAGATCAGGCCGCTCAAGGCCAGCATGACGATGATCGCCGGGTAGGCGATGGTGAGCCGCATCCGCCAGCGGTCGCCCGCCAGCGTGGTCGCCGCCTCGGCGAGGACGGCCTCGAGGGCGTGGCCGTCGGCACCGAGGGCATTGGCCTCGTCGATCGCGCGGCGCAAGGCCGGGAGGTTTCTCGCGGCGTCGGAACTGCTCGATCCTCTCGATCGCGGCATGGCGGAGGCGTGTCCCCGGGCCGGAGCGCACCGGCGCCCCGTAATCAAGGACGGAGCCACCCCCCCGAACCTTTTTGTGGCTCTCAGGGGGCCTTAGAACGCGACCGGTCCGCTACGCTCACGATCGCATGTGGCCCCGATCCGTCGCTGCCCATGCTCCGGGCGTCGCCAGTGATGGAGACGAAGAGTTGGCGGATGACAACCGACGCTTGCCGAAGTGTCGTTGGCCGACCTATCCTCTGACGAATGAAGCGGCCGAAGGCCCGACGACCAGGCCGTGAGGCCGCCCAGACACCCCCCAGCGGCCAGTCGTCCCCCTGGATCGCCCTGGCCGGCGGCGTCGTCATCGGGCTGGCCGTGCTCCTGGCCTTCTGGCCGTCTCTGAGCGGCGGGTTTCTCTGGGACGACGAGAACTGGATCGCGGCCGTGCCCTCCACGCCGACGCACCGCCTCATCCACGACGACGGCGGCCTGCGCGGCATCTGGCTCACCAACCAGACGCAAGACTACTGGCCGCTTTCCAACTCGATGTTCTGGCTCGAGTGGCGGCTCTGGGGCATGAACCCCGTGGGCTATCGCGCCGTCAACCTGGTGCTGCATGCGATCGGCTCGATTCTGGTCTGGCGCATCGGGCGGCAGCTTGGTGTTCCCTGGGCCTGGCTCGGGACGATCCTGTTTGCCGTCCATCCGGTGACGGTCGCCTCCGTGGCGTGGATCGCGGAGCTGAAGAACTGCCTCTCGCTCACGCTCTACGCCACGGCCCTGCTGTTCTGGCTCTGGTTTGATACCACGGGCCGGCGGGTCTGGTATGCCGCGTCGCTGGCGGCATTTCTGCTGGCGCTGCTGGCGAAGACCTCCACGGTCGTCCTGCCGTTCATGCTCCTGGCCTTTGCATGGTGGCGGCGGGGGCGCATCGACCGGCAGGATGTTGCCCGCGCGACCCCCTTCTTTCTGCTCGCGCTCGTGATGGGCCTCGTGACGCTCTGGCGGCAGACATCGGGCACTGGCGTTCCGGGCGACGTGGCCGCCGACGGCCTGCTCTCGCGGATTGCGGCGAGCGGCTGGGTGGCATGGTTCTATCTCTCCAAGGCGATCCTGCCCGTGCGGCTGGCGATGCTCTATCCGCGGTGGGCGGTCGACCCGGCCGCCATCACGGCCTGGCTGCCCCTTGCCGCTCTTCTCGGCGCGGCGGCCGGCATCCTCCGGCTCGATCCGCGCTGGCGCCGGCCGCTCGCCATGGGCCTGGGGTGCTATCTCGTGTCGCTCGGTCCGGTGTTGGGCATCCTGCCGATGTGGTTTCGTCGCTACTCGCTCGTGTCAGACCACCTCCAGTATCTGGCCCTGCCGGCGATCACGCTCCTCGTGGCGGCCGGCCTGCGAGCGGCCGCCGCGATCCCTGGCTGGCGGCCCCTTGCCACGGCGGCTGCGTCGGTGCTCGTGGTCGGCTGCATCGCGCTCACGTGGCAGCGGAGCAGCGTGTTCACGTCGAACGTCAGCCTGATGCAAGACTCGCTCTCGAAGAACCCGAGCTCCTGGACGGCCCACACGAATCTGGGAGCCGAGTTGGGCCATCTTGGCCGCGCCCAGGAGGCGATTGAGCACTACGAGGCAGCCTTGCGGTTGAGGCCCACGGCGTTCCAGGCCCACAACAATCTGGCCACGACGCTGTTTCAACTCGGCCGGCTCCAGGAGGCGATCCCGCACTACCAGGAGGCGCTGCGGATCAATCCCGACGTCGCCGAGATCCACGCCAATCTCGGCAACGCCCTCGCTGTGCTGGGAAGCACCTCCGAGGCGGCGAGCCATTTCCGGGAGGTGTTGCGGCTGATGCCGAACTCGGCGCCGGTGCACAACAACCTCGGCTACATTCTCGAGAATGAAGGGCGGCTCACAGAGGCTGTGACCCACTACGAGGAGGCACTGCGGCTGGATCCCGCCAACGAGAGGGCCCGCGACAACCTCCGTCGTGCCCGAGAGCAACTGCTGCGGCAGCCACGCGACGGAGCCGACCGATAACGCGGCGCCTCCCGTAGCGCAGGGTTTCTTCGTAGCACAGGTTGGCAACCTGTGCGTCTTGCCCCGACGCCTATGAGGGCACAAGTTGAAAACCTGTGCTACGGCGGCAGGTCAGCGCAACGGAGCGTTCACGCCCGCACCCAGTTTTCGACGGCAATATCCGGGATGCGTTCGAAGCGATTCCGGTTCTGAACGGCTTCGCGTCGCCTCTCGTAGCACAGGCCCGCGCATGCGAGAATCTGGTTATGATGGAGGTCATGGTGCGCTCCGAGAGCGAAATTGAAGCTGAATTCCGGGCGTTGCAGGATTCCATGCCCGCGCATGTCCGCGTCGCCCGTGCCGCCGCCATGTTTGCGTGGACCCGCGACCTGATCGGCAGGGAGATCGTGGCCCGCACCGGCCTGCATTCCGACGCCAGGCTCAAGTGGGAGACCGCGCTGAGGCTCTACGGTTCCGACGCCATGTCACGCAAACTGATTCAGCGGATGCTCGATCATGTATCCGGCTGACATCTTTCGGCACACCGTGTCGCGATTTGCGGACATCCTGCACCGTCACGGCGTGCGGTTCCACCTGACCGGTGGCATCACGAGCATCGCCTACGGCGAACCGCGGATGACACAGGACGTGGACGTGGTGGTGGAGAATGCGGCGCTTGCCCGGGTGATCGATTCCTTCATCGCCGCGGCTGAACAGGCAGGGTTTCTCCTCGATGCCGAGAGCGTGCGTCGGGCCGTCGCGGACCGGTCGATGTTTCAGTTGTTCGATATGTCCGAGGCGCTCAAGATCGACGTCTACCCTCGTGAGTTGGTACCGGGCGAACTGGATCGCTCCACCTCGCTCGAAGTCTTCGAGGGGATGCAGTTGCCGGTGGCATCTCGGGCCGACGCGGCGGCATCAAAACTTGCCTGGGCCGCCAAGGGGAGCCACAAGAGTCGTCGCGACGTGCGGCAGATCGTCCGCCGCATGGCCCCCGCGGATCGCACCGAGTTCGACCGGCTCGCTGGGCTCCTCGCCCTCGGCGACCTGCTGGCCGAAGTCCTCGCCGAACCCGACGAAATATCGGGCTGAGAGCAGCCCGGTGCAGGTTGTCTTGTGCGGGAGAACGACTGTGGGCGCAGAGGCAAACAGATTGTGCCAACTTCACGGGTCGCCCGCGTAACGTGACGTCGCGGTAGAAGTCTCCCAGCCCAGATGCTCGTCAAGGTGACGCATGTGGTGCGGCTCGAAGCTGTCACCAAGGAATCCGCACGGCTGTTTCTCGACGGTCGCAGCCTGCCGATCGAGCTCAGCCGGCTGGAAGCGGCGCGGGTCAGGAAGGCGCTCGGGCCACAGCAGCTCGCCGACTGCGCGTGACGCGGCGACTATGCCCGTTCGACGCGGGTCACGCGCGAGCCTGACGTGTTCAAGACGCTCGGGGCATCTCGTAGCACAGGTTTTCAACCTGTGTTGCATCCCTGCGCCCATGGAGGCACAGGTTGAAAACCTGTACTACCGCTAGGAAGCCGAGGGCCGTGATGGCCCTGCCGCCGTGTGTTCAGAAGACGACCGTGCCCCGCATCATCCACAGGTCGGCGTCGGTGTGGCCGGCTGCGACCGCCGAGAGCGGGTTCCAGATGTGCTGGTAGCTGGGGATCAGCCGGATCGCCGGCGTGATCGCGTAGTCGTAGAACACCTCCATGCCTTGCTCGTTCTGCACGTTGATCGTGCCGCCGCTGTACGTCCGCACCTGGTTCTGGAGGTCGGGGCTGATGCCGTTCATGTACCAGCCGATGCCAGCGCTGTCGTAGGCCCGCGACTCGGCCAGGCCGCGAGCGAACAGGGCCACGCTGCCGTCGCCCGTGATCGTGTTGGTGCGCTGCGGCGCCCAGCCGGCACGACCGAACACGCCCACCCCGCGGAGCGGCTGGCCGCTCTTGAGCTTGGCGGCCACTTCCCGAGGCCGGTCGGCTACGTAGAGATACTGCGAGGCATTCGCGATCAGGAAGCAGCTGTCGTTGTAGTTGTTGATCGGCAGGCCGGCCGTGTCGGGGCTGCCGAGGAGGGCCCCGACTGCCTGCGGGATCTGCCCGGGCGCGAGGGCGCCGAACGGCCTCGCCAGGTCGAGCTGGTACTGATTCGACCAGTTGAAAGCCGGCGAGAACTGCCCCGGCAGGCCGCCGATGTCGTACGAGGCCACCGCCGTGAAATAGAGGTTCACCCGGTCGAAGGCGTTCGTCGCCAGGTTCTGCGCGCGGCTGTTGGGATCGAGCACGCCGGCCGCGAAGGCGAGCTGCTTGCTCGGGGCCCAGACGCCGAGCACGGCCCAGGCCGTCGGGTTGTAGAAGTTGGTGGTGATCGGGTTCTTGTTGAACGCGAAGTTGGCGAAATAAAACTTGTAGCTGTCGCCGAACAGCGTCTGGTCGGGTATGAAGACGTCGCTGATCTTGCCGACGATGAAGCTCGTGTGTTCGCTCAGGCCCTGCACGAGGAAGTATTCGCTCGGCAGCATCGTCGAAGAGGCGAGCGGATCGGGCAGGAGCAGGCCGGTGTAGGTCGGGACGGTGGCGCCGGAGTTGAAGGTCTGCTCCGGATCGGCCCCGTAGCGGGCCTGCGTGGTGAAGTGGATCAGGCCGCCGTCCCACCAGCCCGCGCGGCCGGTGTCGATGTTGAGCGACATCTGCGTGTTCTGCACGAACCAGTCGCCCGGATCGAGGCCGCCCGACATCAGGTCCTGGTAGGCGCTCGTGGTGTAGACGTCGAAGAAGTAGCCGTTGCGCGCCAGTTCCGTCCGCCGACCTCCCCAGTCGCCGCTGATCTGGGTGTTGTTCCAGATACCTTGATTGGCGACCGTGCCCGGCAGGCCGAACACCGGCGCGTTGTTGAAAAACGGCAGCAGCACCGGCGCCGCGTTGGCGAGCGAGAGGTGGTCGGTATGAACGGGGCCCCACGGATCGGCCTGGCCGTGGCCTCGCGAAGGCGCGGTGACCGTGGCCGGTGTTGCCTGCGGTTCAATGAGGTGGCCGAAGCCGTCGAAGTTGCCGCCCTGACCGAAGGCGGTGGAACCGGTGGCGAATGTCGCCAGCATGGCGAGGGCAAGTGCGGCGGCGGATTGGCCGCGACGAGCGGTCAGAAGCATGGTTTCCCCTCACGATCGGTTGAAGCGGGATTGATCGCGTCGTCGTTTCGATCGGCACCGTCCGCAGGGTGAAGTGAGAAAGCCTGCGGGGAATACGGGTCGTGCAGCGAACCCTGGCAGAGTTTGCGGGCCGTCACCTGGCGGCCCGTGTCAAACAGTATCGCCTCGATAAAGCCGACCGGCCGTGAGGCCGCGGGCTCGTCCGGAGCGCAGGCTCGGGGCCGCCCATGCCCCGTCGCCGGACGCTCGCTACGGGCATCGTGCCCTTCGCTCGCTCGATGCTGACTTCGCTTCGCCATCCTGGCTCCGCTCGTCAGCAACGGCGGCTCCCGGGCACGGGCAGCCCCTCGCTGTGGACGCCGGGGCATTTTGTGATTCGCGGAGTGTCTCTCGTCCAAATGGAGCAGCCCGTCGGGGAGCACGCGCAAGAGCCGGGGAGCTTTGTGCCTCGCTGGTCTCGCTCGATGCCGCTGGGGCTTCGAACTCACAAAGCCCCCCGGCGATGAGCATGTCTCCCCGACGGGCGGCGGCCCCGAGCCCGACGCCGCCGATTGCCAGCCTCCCAGCGCCTCCGTTATCACTGCACGCCTGCCCCCCCCCATGACTCCACGAGGCCCCCATGCTCGCCAACGCCAAACAGCAAGCCGCCTACGATGCCATCGCCGCCGCCCTGCCCTTCGCGCTAGACGCGTCGAAGATCACGGTCGCGCCCGGCGTGTCGTATGTGAAGAGCCCGGTGAAGGCCCACGACTATGCGGCCGGCGTGATGGCGGCGTTTGGCTCGGTGGTCGAACACCTCGGCACGGTTCGCGGCCTACCGGCGCAGACGATGAAGCTCGACCGTCCACCCGCGCCTCCGCGACCGGCTGCTCGTCTACCTCGACTGCACCAACACCGCCAAGGCGATCCAGGCGGCCGTCGAGAAGAAGACGGCGCAGGAACTCGAAGACGACGCCGTCGCAAAGAAGCTGCCGCTGGGCATCGTGCGGACGCCCGAGGAGTGGGCGGCGCACCCGATCGGGGCCGAGGTGCTGAAGCGGCCGATCATCGACTTCCAAGGCTCCGGCTCCGAGAAGAAGCGGCTGCTCGGGAAGGCGAAGCATCGGCCGCTCGAGGGCGTGCGGGTGGTCGAGCTCACGCACATGGTGGCGGGGCCCAACTGCGGCCGGCTGCTCGCGGAGCAGGGCGCCGACGTGATCAAGGTGCAGCCGCCGATCGGCGACTGGGTGCTGCCGATCTGGATGGACGGCAGCTGGGGCAAGAAGAACATCCTGCTCGACATCGGGAGCCGTCGCGGGAAGGCGCGGTTTCACGAACTGCTCGCCTCGGCTGACGTCTTGATCGACGGCCAGCGGCCGGGCGTGCTGAATGGCATGGGGCTCGACGACGCGGGCCTCGCGGCCATCAACCCCAACCTCGTGCGGGCCTCGCTCTCCTGCTTCCCCATCGGCACGGCCTGGGGGGAGCGGCCGGGCTTCGAGCAGATCGCGCAGGCCGTGAGCGGCACGATGCACGTGCACTCCCAAGGCATGGCGGCACCGACCGTGGTGCCGGCGCTCCTCAACGACTATCTCACCGGCTATCTCGTGGCGATCGGCGTGGTGGCCGCGCTCGCCGACCGGGAGCAGCGGGGAGGCTTCTACCACGTGGCATCGTCGCTGGCCCGTTGCTCGTCGCTGGCGCCGAGTCTCGCCGAGCCGCTCGACGCCGAGCCCTACGAGCCGGTGCGGATGAAGGACCTGGTGGAGCACGGCATCGACCAGCCGTCGCCGGCGGGCATCTTCACGCGGATCGCGCCGGCGGTCGAGTTCAGCCACACGCCGTCGCACGTCCACCGGCATCCGACCCTGATGAACTCGATGCCCGACACGACCGGCTGGGACGACGTGCCCACGGCCGCGCCGCAGTTGCCGCACTATTCTTCGAAACTTGCCGAGCAAGGCGCAATCTACGGCCTCGTGGAATGCTTTGGCATCGAAGACCGCTCCGACGGCGGCGGCATCATGAGCCTCTGCTCGAAGTCGCTGATCGACTATGTGCTCGCCCACCGCAACGACTGACCACGGCGTGCGGCCCTGCGGCGGGCGGCACGGTCAGAAGATGACCATATACTGCGCCTGGATCGCGGTGCCGGTGAACCCGGCGCGGTAGGCATAGTCGGTCCGGGGGCGTAGATACCACGCTGGACGTTGCGTCTGGTGGCGGTTCGCCCTGCGCCTTACGGCGTTGTCCTTGGACAAACGAACGCGCGAGAGAGTCAAGTTTGCCCTGTAGCAGTAGGTTCGTGGTACGATCGTAACGGCATGGCGGGAGACTGACCCATGATCGAATACGACGGGCTCTTGGCACTCGACCGCATGGAGCGGGCCGTGGAGAAGGTGCGGGGCAGGCTGTTGCGATCCACTGCGGCGCTCGAGGCCGCGGGCGTGCCCTACGCCGTGATCGGCGGGAATGCCGTGATGGCGTGGGTGGAGCAGGTGGACGAGGCGGCCGTGCGGTTCACGCAGGACGTGGATCTCGTGCTGCGGCGCGACGATCTCGAGCGGGCGAAGGCGGCGCTCGAGAAGGCGGGCTTCGTACACCGCCGCTCGGCGGGCATCGAGATGTTTCTCGACGGCCCGGGGTCGAAGGCACGCGACGCGGTGCACGTGATCTTCTCGGGAGAGAAGGTCCGGCCCGAATACGTCGCGCCGGTGCCCGACGTGGCGGAGTCTGTGTCGTTCAAGTCGTACCGCGTGCTCTCGTTGGAGGCGGTCGTGCGGATGAAGCTCACGTCGAATCGCGACAAGGATCGCATGCATCTTCGCGACATGCTCGGCGTCGGTCTGATCGACGCGACGTGGCCGGCACGCTATCCGCCCGAACTCGCCGCCCGGTTGCAGCATCTCATCGACACGCCCGACGGCTGAGCGACTCGCGAACGGGTTGCTTCCGCCTCCCCGGCCTGCCCCGGCCCGGAAAGCGGCTCCCTGGATCGGCCGCCTTCTCCCCTGAAGTGGCGTTTTTCTCGTGTAAGAAGGATAGGACGGTCAACGGCACTTCCGCAACCGTTTCCCGGTCGGTGAGTCGCGATCGGGCCCTGGCTGTCCGCTGACAGGTGCGTGCCGGGCCGGTCGTCGCGGGCATTCCCAGGCCACG
>Ga0114971_10001736_pt1 | contig 14859 bp, 12 predicted proteins | sample M_140625_MF_Meta_FD_87320 | JGI IMG/M metagenome (GOLD analysis project Ga0114971, IMG submission 87320) | Freshwater microbial communities from Lake Montjoie, Canada to study carbon cycling - M_140625_MF_MetaG | ecosystem: Environmental > Aquatic > Freshwater > Lake | place: Lake Montjoie... | reverse complement strand
TTGGTCCTCTGGTGTTCGCTCTCTCCCGAAGTACAGTGGGTGAAGGCACCTTTGTCGGGAGCGCGGAAGTCGTGGGGTGAATCCGCCCCATTTCTCTGAACTCAAGCCAATTCATTGGGTTTTATAATTTATGTTGAAACGAAAAACACCGGCGTCCGCCAAGGCGTCGGGCAGCCGTCCGGTTCAGGGTGCGAAAAAAGCCGCAGTCAAACCAGCTCCCCAGCGCCGGCGTTTTGTTGTTTCGACCAAGGCGAAACCCGACGTGGCCCGACCCTCCGGGGCGGCCCCCAAAGCGAAGCACACGGCCGCCTCCATTGGCGCCGCCGCCCTTAAAGGGCCGGCCAGTGGCCAGCCGAGCGCCCCAGCCTCTGCGGCAACAGGCTCGACGGCGGATCTGACCGAAACCATCAAGACCCTCGTCCATCTCGGCCAGGAGCATGGCTACGTCACCTACGACGACATCAACGACGTTCTGCCGGATAATCTCAGCCCGGAGGACCTGGATGCCCTGCTCAGCAAGCTGCGGAGTTTGGACGTGGAAATCGTGATGGACCAGGCGGAAGCCGAGCGCGCGGACCGCACCAAGCAGCCTCAGCAGGCGGAGGAGGTGGAGGATGATTCCCGCCTGGAAATTCTCGATGACCCGGTCCGGATGTACATGAACCAGATGGGCAAGGTTCCCTTGCTCACCCGCGAACAGGAGGTCGAGATTTGCAAGAAAATCGAAGAGGCCGAAGTCGCGATGAAGGGGATCATCTACGGCCTGGGCTTTACCGCCAAGGAGCACATCGCCATTGCCGAAAAATTGTTGTCCGAACCCCCCAAGGAGCGCTTCGACCGCGTCATCGTGGACAAAAAAGTCGCCAATCGCGAGGGGCACCTGAAGGATCTGCGCAAGTTCATCAAGAAGCTGCGGGCCTTTGACCAGAAGGTGGACGAGAAGTATTTCAGCTGGCAGAAGTCCCAGCAAAAAAGCCGAAAGGAACAGATCCAGCGCGAGCTCAAAAAAATGAGCGCGCGGCTTCAGGAGATGTTCGCCAAGTTTTATTACAAGCAGAAAGTGGTTGAGGAGATGATTGTCGTGGCCGGCAACATTTACGAAAAATTCCAAGCCAGCACGCGGCACCTTCAGGAGCTGGAGGCGCAGCGCACCACCGCCGAGCGGCGCGCGGCCATCGAGTCCGAGCACACCAAAATTCAGACCCTCGAGCAGTTCGTCCGCCTGCCGCGCGAAGAATTCGTTAAGGCGTTCAGCGCGCTGAAAGCCGCCGCCGATCGCGGCCTCCGGGCTAAAACCCATATGGCCGAAGCGAACCTGCGCCTGGTGGTTTCTGTCGCCAAAAAATACACGAACCGCGGCCAGTCGTTCCTCGACCTGATCCAGGAAGGGAACATCGGCCTCATGAAGGGCGTCGAGAAGTTTGAGTACCGCCGCGGCTACAAGTTTTCGACCTACGCCATCTGGTGGATCCGGCAGGCCATCACCCGCTCCATCGCCGACCAGGCCCGCACCATCCGCATTCCGGTGCACATGATCGAGATCATGAATAAGCTCTGGCGCGCACAGAAGCAGCTCACCCAGGAACTGGGCCGCGAGCCCACGCCGGAAGAACTGGCCGACGAGATGCACATGCCGGTCTCCCGCATTCATGCGCTCCTGAAAATGGCGCAACAGCCCGTTTCCCTGCACGCGCCCGTCGGCGATGACGGGGATGTGAGCGTCGGCGATTTTATCGAGGACAAGTCCGCCGAAAACCCCTCCGAAGTGACCAGCTACAGCCTGCTTCGGGAGAAGCTGAGCGATGTGCTGACGACGCTGACGGAGCGGGAGCGGAAGATTCTGGAGATGCGTTTCGGCCTGCTCGACGGCTACGAACGCACGCTGGAAGAGATCGGTAAGATGTACAACGTCACCCGCGAACGCATCCGTCAGATTGAGGCCAAGGCCCTGCGCAAGCTGCGCCACCCGACGCGTGTGCGCCATCTGCAGGGCTTCCTCGAGACGGCCGAAGCGGCCTGATTGATTAGAAATTCAGCAAACCGCCTGCGACGCCCGGGTCGCAGGCGGTTTTTTGCTGGTCATCAGGCGCAGCTTCGGGCCGGTTGCTCAGGGGGTCGAGCTGATGCCCGTATCGCGCCATCCCGGAGTGACCGCCCAAAGGTTCACAGGATTGATGCAGTGCCCAAACTTCAAAAACCGCACGCTGCCGTCCACAAAAGCGTAGTTGGCTCCGCCACTGCCCTCTCTCGAGTCGCCGCCGGCCCGCAGGGGACCGGAATGCTTAGATTGGTCGAGCTGCGTGATGTCTTCGTTGGTCTCGAAATCCAAGTAATAATGTCCAGAGTCCGTGTCCTTCTCACCAAAACTGCAGGTCTCGGAGGGGGATTGAATCCTATTTTCGCGGATGGCGACTTCATTGGTGGCGGCCGCCTTTCGCCAGTCCCGAGCGCCGCCCGCCGCCGCAAGATAGAAATCATTCCAAGCGTTGTAAATATAGCTGCGCGGAGCGGCGTCCGCCGGCCAGCGGTTCGTGTCCGTTTCACCGGTGCGCGGGTTGGGGCCGTCGCTTGGACAGATCAAAACGCGCTGATCCCGGAAACCTTCCAGCAGGCGCTGCGGCCAGCGGTTTGGATGCGAGCGCGGCAGCAGGTAGCCGCCATTGTCGTCTGCGTACAGGCGCAGGGAAAGACTGATTTGGCGGAGGTTGTTCAGACAGGCGATGCGCCGGGCCGCCTCCTTTGCACGGCTCAATGCCGGGAGCAACAGGGCGGCCAGAATGCCGATGATCGCAATGACCACCAGCAATTCAATCAGCGTGAACGCAGAGGGTTGCCGGGGAGCGGGCTGCAACGCAGTTCTCATATCCACCCCATGGACGGATTGCCAGGCTGCCGGGTTACATAGGGCAACTCAACTGAACCGTGGCGCATCGGCGGGTAGGGCGGGCAGTCCTCTGCCCGCCGCCATTACCAATCCACGCGTGCGGGTTGACCACGACGGCGCGCACGGAGCAACGCGCCCTACCTGTTCCACAGTTACCAAGAACGGCTATGCTCCCTCGATTCCATGAAATGGAGGAGAGGGCGGGGGGAGGAGGCCGTTTATCCGTTCGAAGGGCCATGAGAGGCTGGCCCACTTCAGAATGCGGGTTTAGACCTGGATGGGCAGAATGAGCATCGGCCAGCCATGGCGATAGAGCCGGCGCTGCAGTTCGAACACGGTGTGGTTGTGCAGCAGGCGGGTGATCAGGCGGTCATCCTGGAATACCAGCTGGCCGGCGAAGAATTGCGCCTGCGGAAAACGCTGCGCGATGCCGTCGCACGCGTTGGCCGCCTCGTCCACGATGTCCGTGCCGAGCGCAATTTTTGACTCGGCATAATACCCGTGCTGGCGCATGTAGTTGACGTAGCGGTCCACTTCGCGCTGCGAATGGTCGCGGAGGTTGTCCACCTCCGCCGCCCCCTTGAAATTGCCCGCGTCCAGCACGCCCACCTGCACGAAGACGAAGTTCTGGTACACCTTAGGAAACATCCGTATCACCGCCAGCAGCGTGTGCAGGCCCAGCCCGTTGAACCCGTTGACCAGAAACACGGCAGTGCGCGCCCCGGGGTCGCAGGCGGGCTCCGGACGAGCCGGGAGATCCGTCTCCTTGAGGGTGGCCACGGAGACCAGCTCATTGAGGCGCTGCAGACGGACCTGGGTCTGGGTGTAGTGACGTTTCACGCCAAAGGCCGCCCAGACCAGAAGCCCGGTGACAATCAGAGTGATCCAGCCGCCCTCAAAAAACTTCACGACGCAAAGGGAGATAAGGATGCCGCTGGTGAGCAGGAGCCCTAACCCGTTGATGAGGATTTTATGCCGCCAGCGGGGGGTCCGGGAGCGATCGGCCCACCAGTGGCGCACCATGCCCAGCTGGGAGAGACTGAAGGTGATGAACACGTTGATGCTGTAAAGCACCACCAGGGTGTTCACCAAGCCGCCGCCCGCAAACACGGCGGTGGCCAGCACCACCAGCAGCGCGGCGAGCCCCATCAGCAGCACGCCGTTCTGCGTCACCAGCCGGTCGCTCAAGGTGGCGAAGCGCGTGGGCATCCAGCGGTCCACCGCCATATTCGCCAGCACGCGCGGTCCGCCCAGGAAGCCCGTCTGGGCGGCGATCAGCAGCAGCGCTGCCGAGGAGGCGAGCGCGGAAACCACAAATGTTTTACCCAGCCAGGCGGGCCAGGCCGAGGTCATCTGTTCAAAGAGCACGGCGTTGAGAGTCTTCCCCTCCACCGGCACAACCTGATAGAGCAGGTAGACCAGCAGCAGGCCGCCGACCACGAACGCCAGCGAGGCCCCCATGTAGATCATCGTGCGCTTGCCGGTCTGCACGCGCGGCTCGCGCAGGACGGATAATCCGTTGCTGACCGCCTCGATGCCCGTGTAGGTGCCGGCCCCCAGGCTGTAGGCGCGCAGGATCACCACGATCAGCCCCCAGAACCCCACTTCCGAATAATCCGAGCGCACGTCCGCCTCCAGCCCCTGGGCGATGCCCGGCAAGTCCCCGATATGGGACACGATTCCGTAGAGGATGGCGAAGCTGAACGTGGCCACGAAGAGGAAGAAAACCGGCAGCCATAGCACCACCGATTCCTTGACGCCGCGCAGGTTTAACAGGGTAAGGAAAATGATCCCCGCCACCGCAAATTCCGTTTTATAATGCGCCCAGCCGACGGGGAACATGCTGAAGAGCGCGTCCGTTCCACTGGCGACACTGATGGCGATGGTCAGCACGTAATCCCCGATCAGGGCGCAGCCCGAGACGACCCCCGCCGTGGGCGAGAGCAGTTTGCTCGCCACCAGATAACCGCCGCCGCCGGTGGGGAAGAGTTCAATGATCTGCGAGTAGCTGGCGCAGATGACCACGATGGTCAGCACCGAGGCCGCGGCCACAAACAAACTCAGAAACTTATGGTTCAGCAGGGCCACATAGGCGGATTCCGGACCGTAGCAGGAGGAGGATAATCCGTCGGCCCCCAGGCCGACCCAGGCCAGCAGCGCCACCAACGACATGTGCTGGAAGATGTTTTTGTCCGAGAGGTTTCGCGCTCGGCCAATCACCACGTCTTTCACCAAATGGAACACTTTCATATGCGACTTTCGTCTTTGCCTGCTTTTGGTGGGAACGGTGAAGCCCGCACCTGCGTCTCCAGAAAATCGCCCTTCCATTTGCCTGCGAGATTAGCTGTCGGGCTGGGCCTGAAAAGTGGCCTGGAAGCCGGTTGCCCGGCCCCCTGCGCCCCCTCCTCAAACGGTCTTGAGGAATTTGGGTCTCCCGCATCCGGTTTCAGGAAGAAAACCGGATTTAGGCTGCAACGGGCATGATTTAATCATAGCCGTTCCGCCTTGTCAAACAGCCCCCCAGCCCCGGCGGCATCATGCAAAGGGCAGTTCCACGACGGTTGCCGCGCTTTCCCCTGACGCGGTGCGCAGGGTCAATGGGTTGCCTGTTTGAAAGACCTCGCGCCGCACGTAGCCGAGCGCGATGTTGGCGTTGAGCCGCGGCGAGTTCACCGTGCTGGTCACGTGGCCGACCTCCCTGCCCGCGTGAAAAAGCCGGTCGCCGCGCACGGGCAACCCCTTCAAACCCGCTTCCAGGCGCAGGCCCCGTAATTCGCGGTTCACATGGCCCACGCTGTGGATGCGGTTGATGACTTCCTGCCCGATGTAGCACCCCTTGTTGTAGGTGACCGCCCGGCTCTCTATGCCGCATTCCAGCGGGAGGTTCGCGGCATCCATGTCCGCGCCGAACCGCGGAATGCCCGCCTCGATGCGCGCCGTCTCAAACGCCTGATCGCCGATCGCCCGACCGCCGGACGCTTTGGCTGCGGCAATCAATTTGTCCGCCACCGCCCCAAGCGAGTGGTTGGGGACAAAAAGATCAAAGCCGAAAGGACAGGAGTCCATGCGCGTAAGGGGGGACGCCTCCTTCGCGGGAACCTCGGCGCTCCGGCTCGTGCAACCACTGGAGAGGCGCGGGTTGTTTACCAGATAAATCTCGCCGAGCGTGGGGTCAGAAACCTTCACCGACCCCAGCGGTTGGGCGGGAAGGGCGGCAAACAATCCGAGCGCGTGAATAACGGCTTCGGCCTTGGGCCCCAGCACGCTCAGCAATCCGTAGTGCGGCGCAGCCTCCACAATCTGCACATCGTCGGCGACGATGTATTTCTCGAGGCGCGCGGAGAGGTTCCCGGTCAGCCCCGGCTCGGCATCCAGGAGCAATTCCTCCGCCAGGGCGAAGATGTTCAGGTCGCCCTCCATTTTGCCCTTGGCGGTGGTGATGGCGGCGTAGCAGCCCTCGCCGATGCGGAGCTTTTTCACGTCGTTGGTCACCTGTCCATGCAGGAAGCGCGCCCGGTCAGCGCCGACGAGGCAGAGGCGCGAGCGGAAGCTCAAATCCACCACACCCGCCGCCGCGTGCAAGGCGGCATGCTCGGCCCGCCAGTCGCCGTAGTCATTAACGATCTCGCTTCCGTTCCGTTCGGTGAACCGCGCGCCAAGGCTGCGGTGAAATTCGTTTAACATCAAGGGGTGCATCAGTGGCAAAATAATGTCAGTGAATCGGCGCGATGCAAAACGGAATCGAATTGATTTCCGGCGGGTTTGTTGCACCATGAACCCATGAGTTTGGATGCGCTTTATTCGGAGCTGACCCTCAAAACGAAAACGAAACATGTCCTGGTCGTGCTCGACGGCCTCGGCGACATCGCGACCCGGCAGCAAAATTACCTCACCCCCCTCGAGGCGGCCGCGACGCCGAACCTCGACCGGATCGCCCGGGAGTCGGCGCAGGGCAGGATGATTCCGGTGGCGCCAGGCATCACCCCCGGCAGCGGCCCAGGCCATCTCGGCTTGTTCGGCTACGACCCCCTGGAATTCCAGGTCGGCCGCGGCGTCATCGAGGCGCTCGGCCTCGGCCTGGAGCTGAAGCCGGGCGACGTCTGCGCCCGCGCCAATTTCGCCACCCTCGACGCCAAGGGCATTGTCACCGACCGTCGCGCGGGCCGCATCCCCACCGAGACCTGCGAGAAGCTCGTGGCGTTGCTCTCCTCTAAAATCAAAAAAATCGGCGACACCCAAGTCCTCATCCAAGCCGGTAAGGAGCACCGCTTTGTGGTGGTGTTCCGGGGCAAAGGGCTCGAAGGGCCGATGACGGATGCGGATCCCAATCGCGAAGGGTTTGTGATTCCTGCGGTAAAGCCGCGCGACCCGAAAAATCTGAAGCAGAAGAAGATGGCGAAGCTGATCGCGGATTTTTACAAGGCCGCGCTGCCGGTGCTCGCGAAGGAGAAGCCCGCGAACGGGTTTCTCATGCGCGGCATCGCTCACCAGCCGGAAATTCCCCTGTTTGTGGACCGCTACCAGCTCAGGCCCGCCTGCCTTGCGGTTTATCCCATGTACAAGGGCCTCGCACAGCTCGTCGGCATGGCAAAAATCGAGGGGCCGCAGACCATCCAGGAGCAGTTCGAGCGCTACCTCAAGGAATACGACAACTACGATTTCTTCTTCATCCATTATAAATACACGGATAAATACGGCGAGGACGGCAACTTTGCCGCCAAGAAAAAGGCCATCGAGGATTTCGACGCCGCGCTGCCGATCCTTCTCAAGAAAAAGCCCGATGTGTTTGTCGTGACCGGCGATCATTCGACCCCGTGCGCGCTGCGCGGCCATTCCTGGCATCCGCAGCCGGTCATGATCCATTCCGCTGCCAGCGGATCGGACAAGCTGGAGCGTTTCACCGAGACCGGCGCCAACAGCGGATCGCTCGGGGTGTTCCCGGCCAAATTCATGATCCGCCTCATGCAGGCCAACGCCCAGATGTTCGACAAGTTCGGCGCCTGAAAATCATTCTGCATGGGTCTCGCTGCTGGAGGAATTCAGGCCGCGGGACGGGAATTCGCGCTGAGTATTAAATGAACCTGCCCAACAAGCTCACCGTGTCGCGCTTTGGACTGACGGTGGTCTTCCTCTGGGTCCTATTCTGGCCGTGGGCGGTTCCGTTCCGTCATACCTGGGCGCTGCTGTTTTTCTGTCTCGCCGGCATCACGGATTTTCTGGACGGCCGCATTGCCCGCGCGCGCAACCTCATCACCAATTTTGGCAAGTTGATGGATCCGCTGGCGGATAAGGTGATGACCTGTTCGGCATTCATCGCCTTTGTCGAAAGCACTCACCTGCATCCGGACGCGCCGGTCAAGTTAGCCGCCTGGATGGTGGTGATCATCGTGGCGCGCGAACTGGCCATCACCGGCTTGCGGCTGCTGGCGGCTTCCAAAAACATCGTGCTGGCCGCTGAGCGCTACGGCAAACACAAGACCATCTCACAAATCGTGGCCCTCATCGCGCTGCTGGTGGTCGATGCCTGCCCGGAATGGCCGGCCGCCGCTCAGGCCTGGCTGATGCCGTGGGCGCCGGGATTCGCGGCGGGCATGCTCTGGCTCACGGTCGGGCTGACGGCGATGTCGGGAATCATTTATCTGTGGCGCAACCGGGAGATCTATTTGAACGACATGTGAGCGGGGCAGGAACTGGCAGGGACTGGCAGGGATTGGGATTAATTCCCGCTCAAAGCACCCCCTTTTCAGGCTGCCTTCGATCACCCCTCGAATCGTCCTTAGAAAAGGTGAGGCACTTGCGGCTCCGGCAGAGACTTGCCGGGGTCAGCGTTTCGGCAGCGGCAGGGTATTGCCGGGATTGGCCGGTTCATAGCGGGCGGGCGGTAGGTTCTTCAGGGAATCGCCGCTCTTGTGATGCTTCAAGACGGAGTTCACCAGCAGGACGACCAGGACGATTCCCAGAAGGCCCACGCCGGCCAGTACCGTTTTCAGGTTCAGCTTCGCCAGCAGAAACATCACGCGGTCAATCGGCTTTCCGGATTCCTCGCTCAACGAAGGGGGCTCGCTGAAGTCCTCCGTCCGGCCCAGTTCCGCATCCAGCGCAGCCATGAGGGGAGGGAGTTCGAGCTTGAGACGGGAGGCGTAATTTTTCACCGAGCCGCGGATATAAACCGGCGCGGAAAACACGCTGAAGTTCCCCTCTTCCAGGGCGCGGACATGATCGGTGCGGATCTTGGTCATCTCCGCAACCTGTTCCACTGTGAGATTCTTGGCTTCGCGCGCGTGGCGCAGCTGTTCGGCGACCGTTGACATTTCTCTCATTTAGCGGGTTTGCGGCGCGATTGGCAACCTCGAAGTCTTTTTCTATCGGCCGCCGAATTCAAAAGTGGACTCAGCCGGAACCCTGCAGTCCGAATGAACCGTCAAGGGGACAAGGACGCCAAGGGGCAAGACCTGAGCCGAGTTCATCCCAAATTCCGAAGCGATCCTTTGCGAAAAATGGTAGGGGCAGCGCGGAGCGGGCGGAACCAATTGTGCCAGGGCTTACGCGCCACCCGATCGCTTCGTCGCCTGGCGCTGCGCTCGGCGACCAGGACGGCGCAGCGCGCCATCCCTGCCCATTTCGGAATTCGGGTTCATAGCGTCATAGAAGGAAATCTGCTCACAAAACGAACCCGACGCTATGGCAGTTCAACTTGACCTTGGGACACCGGCGGGCAGGGCGGGCAGTCCCCGGGGCGGCGCGCACGGAGTGACGCGCCCTACCTGTCCCAAAGTTGCCAAGAACTGCTATAGGCAGTCGAACCGCACCGATTCATTCCCAGCTCAACTCCAAAATCGAGTTTGAAATGAACCCCTTTCGCCCGACGAACGAGGCAGGCCAGGCTCTACCACGCTGGCCACAATCCCGGGTCTTCTCCCTCGCCCCGCGAAAGCTTGAGCGGGGAGAGGGCTGGGGAGAGGGGCCAGCAAGTTCAGCACAGCGCGCTGACCCTTTCACGATTCCACGCAGGTCCTCCCCCGCCATCCAGCCCCACGGCTCCAGCCAACTCCCGCAACGCGCGACGCACCGCCGGATTCTTCAAGGCAGATCCCGCTGCAAAATCCTTTCCCAGCCACGGCAGGGACACTATTTTTTCCGCGCCGATCAAACCGGCCAGAAAATTCGGATTGCTCTTGGCGGCGGCACCCGCCCCGGGCGTTGACCTCAAAATGACCTGCGCCCGACGGGCCCATCCCGGGGGCAGCGCCTCCAAGGTGAGCAGCACGTGATTCACGACCCCAAGCTGGTTGGGGGCCACAAGGAGCGGGGTGGCGCGCAGCGCGGTGATCAGATCGCGCGAATTGAAACCGTCACCCAGAGGGCTCAGCAGCCCTCCGGCCCCCTCAACTAGGACGCAGTCAAAGCGCCGCTGGAATCGGCGGAGATGTTTGAGGATAATCGGGAGCGAAACGCGGCGATTTTCCCGTCGCGCGGCCAGCGCGGGCGCGAGGGGCGCGCGGAAATGCCAGGGATTAATTTCATCGAGCGTGAGCTCCCCGTCCTGGGCGGCGTGAAGGATGCGGGCATCCTCCCGGCCGCCGGAGCAGACCGGCTTGAATGCCGCCGCATGGATGCCCTGCGCGCGGAGATGCCGGGTCAGGAGCGCGGTCAGCACGGTCTTGCCGGCGCCGGTGTCGGTGCCGGTGATGAAAAGCAGTGGCGTCATGGGCCTCCATCAAAGCGGAAACCGCGCGCGCGTGCCATCAAAACCGTTCATGTCCTCAGGCAGCCGCGCCCTTCGGACAAAACCGGTCCCGCACCGAGATGGCTTTTGCCTGAGATGGATTTCCCCGATGCGGCACTTTCAGCGTGGGGAGAGAGTCACCGGACACAGCGGCTTCAAAACGTGGCGAGCTCCGCCGGCCTCCGCGATTACAGCCCAACCCAGTAGCCGGGTCAGGGGAAGATTTCCACCAGCCGCTGGCGGCGGTACTCAAAAATTCGCTCCACATCCTTCCGGACGAACAGCCAGTTCATCAACGCCCCGCCCCGCGGCCAATACCGCACCCGGTCGCGGCAGAGCGTGCCTCCCTCCCGCTCCTCAAAGGTGTGAGTATGATGCCAGAGCCGGTAGGGGCCGCGCCGCTGTTCATCCACGAACATAAACGGCGGCTGCCACGCGCTGATTTCCGTGCGCCAGCGGACCGGCACGCCGTGGATGCGGATGCGATAATCAATCAAGATGCCCGGCCGCATTACAATCGGGGCGGGCGTGAGCACCGCGAATTTTACCCAGGGAGGCGTGATCCGTTCCAGATTGTGAGCGTCGCCAAAAAAGGCGAACACCTCGTGGCGCGGATGCGGCAGCCAAAGCTCAGTTTCAAAAATGAACTCGTTCATAAGGCGCGCCCTAAAGCTTGGTCTTGATGCCGCACGCCCGCAGGGCGCACCAGCCGCGCAATGCCTCGAACAGCACAAAGCCGCCGGAGGCCGCCAGCGCCAGGCCCAGCCAGAAGGAGGCGGCAAAGGCAAAGCCGGCACCGACCAGTAAGCCGACGGCACTGATCCCGCGCACCCAGCGTCCGCGGGGGCTGATATTAGGTTTAAAAAAAGAGTTCATCGTTTGGTTTTTCGGGACGGCGCACGGAGGGCGTCGAGCGTCTCCCCCAGGTGCGCCAGATCCTTGATTTTTATGGCTTTGATTTTATTCAGGGCGGCAGCGTAGGCCGGCATGGCGCGGCCGCCGACCAGCAGGGGCACGCCAGGCGGCAGCGAGCCGCGGAGCCGGACCAGCTCCGCTGCGAGCTGCGGGTCGTCTTCCGGATAGACCAGGCTCAGCGCCACGGCCCGGGCCCCGCTCTGTTTTGTGGCTCCGGCAATTTCGGCCGCCGGCAGGCCCGCGCCAAGATACGTCACGCGCCACCCCAGATTAGCCGCTGCCGCCCCGACCAGCAGCGCGCCCAGTTCGTGGATCTGGCCCGATGGAGTGGCCACCACCAGCCCGGGCGCGGTCGCCGGAAGGGAAAACGCCCCAGCCGCATGCCCCAAAAAAACCCGGAGAGCCGCACTGGAAAAACGCTCATGCGCCGCGGTCAAGGCGCCCGACCGCCAAAGGTCGCCGATGGTCTGCACCAGCGGCGCCACGACGCGCTGCAACACCCCCTGCGACCCCAAATCCGCGACCGCCCGATTCAAGGCGGACTCCAACCCCCGGGCATCCAGCCGCTGCACCGATTCCAGACAGTCCTCCAGATACGAAAGCCTCGACGGGAGACGGCGACGGGATCCCGCCGGAACCGAGGGGGACATCTCCACCCCAAGTTTTTTGAGTTGGGCCAGCGACAAGGCTGCGATCTGGCCAATCCGGTGACCGGCCCGGAGAGCATCCCTCAGCAGCGTTAGTCGCTCCATCTCCGCCTCGGAATACAGCCGGCGTCCGGTGGGTGTGCGCGCCGGCGCGATCGCCCCATAGCGCCGCTCCCAGACACGGATGCGATGGGCGCTCAACCCCGTGCGACGGACAACGGCCTGGATGGCATGATGCACTTGAGACATTTTAATATAGACAAAATATGAACAGACGCCCCGACTAACTCAGGAACTGTCCCAACCCATCCCCGTTTAATCAAGATAAAACCTTATTTAACCCTTATCAGCACCCCGCCGTTACACATTTTTGAGACACCCTAAAATAGTGAGACAAACATTGGACAACAGGAATCAAATTAGACATATTTCCAGACGTGATTGGCAACTACAGCCCCGCGCCCGCCGCCCCCGATTTTTCAAGAACATGAGCCGACAAGTCATCATCATCGGTGCCGGTCCCGGCGGACTGGCCTCAGCCATCCTGCTCGCCAGCCAGGGGATGCGGGTGAAAATTCTGGAGCGGCTGCCTCTGGTCGGCGGCCGCACCTCCCACCTCCAGGCCGACGGCTACACGTTTGATCTCGGCCCGACGTTTTTTCTCTACCCGCGTGTTCTGGAGGAGATCTTCCGGATCGGCGGCGCGGAGCTGCAGCGCGAGGTCGAACTGACCCGGCTGGATCCGCAATACCGGCTCACCTTCGGCGCGGGCGGGCGGATGGATTGCACGGCGGACACGGCCCGAATGGAGCAGCAGATTGCCGCGCTGGCCCCCGCCGATGCCCCCGGTTTCCGGCGGTTCCTCGCGGAGAACCGCGCCAAGCTCGCGCTCATGGAGCCGTGCCTGGAGATGGATTTCAAGGGCTGGAAGAGCCTGCTGGACAAACGCCTGCTGAAAATGCTGCCGATGTTGCGGCCGCATCAATCCGTGGACGCCGCCCTCCGCCGTTTTTTCAAGGACGAGCGCGTGCGGCTCGCCTTCTGTTTCCAGTCCAAATACCTTGGCATGTCGCCCTTCCGCTGCCCCAGCCTGTTCAGCATCCTCAGCTTCCTCGAATACGAACACGGCGTTTGGCACCCCAAAGGCGGCTGCGCCGCAATCACGGCAGCCATGGCGCGCGTCGCAGAACGGCTGGGAGTGGAAATCCATCTCAACGCGCCCGTCCAAGAGATCCTGTTCGCCGGACGCAAGGCCGTGGGCGTGCGCACCCCCGATGGCACCCATCCTGCCGACGCGGTGGTGGTCAATGCGGATTTCGCCCGAGCCATGCAAACCCTCGTGCCGGACCGTCTGCGGCGGCGCTGGACGGATCGGAAGCTGGCACGGAAAAAATATTCCTGCTCAACCTTCATGCTCTATCTGGGCCTCGAAGGACGGTACGAGGAGCCGCACCACAACATTCACATCGCCGAAGACTACACGCGCAACCTCGACGAGATCGAGGGACGCCACGTCCTGAGCGCCGACCCCTCCTTCTACGTCGAGAATGCCAGCGTCACCGATCCCACGCTCGCGCCGCCCGGCCACAGCGCGCTCTACGTGCTCGCGCCGGTCACCCACCAGCATCCCAACGTGGATTGGGCAAAGGAAAAAAAACAATTCCGCGACCTCCTCCTGAGGCAGATTGCCAAGGTCGGCTTCGGCGGAGTGGAGTCCCGCATCCGCTACGAACGCGTCATCACCCCGGCCGACTGGGACACGCGCTATGAGATTTACCGGGGGGCAACTTTTAATCTGGCGCACAGCCTCGACCAGATGCTGCACCTCCGCCCCAATAACCGGTTTGAAGATCTGGAGGGGATGTACCTCGTCGGCGGGGGCACCCACCCCGGCAGCGGCCTGCCGGTGATCTTCGAAAGCGCCCGGATCAGCTCCCGCCTCCTGCTCGAGGATTTTGGCCGGAGCGTCGACTGGAAACAAATTGCCGGCGCACCCGGCTTGCCGATGGCGCACGCCCGCGACACGGACGCAGTCGCCGCATGACCGCCTTGATTCATCGCGACCCCACCGTCGCCGTTGACAGCGTGCTGGAGGACAGGGTCAAGCAGGCCATCCTCACGGCGCGCAGCGCGCAGACCAACTGGAGCGCGCTGCCCGTGGCAATCCGGCTAAAAAAACTGCGCTGCGTCCGCGCCTTGATGGCGGAACAGGCGATCGCACTCGCATCGTCCGCCGCCATCCTCCGCCCCCGTTCTGTCGCCGAAATCCTGACCTCTGAGGTGCTGCCCTTGGCCGAGGCCTGCCGTTTTCTGGAGCGCACCGCTCGGAAAACGCTCCAGCCCCGGCGCCTGGGTCCGCGCGGGCGGCCGTTCTGGCTGGGCGGCCTGCGCAGCGAGGTCCACCGCGAACCTCTCGGCGTAGTGCTCCTCATCGGTCCTGGCAATTACCCGCTCTTTCTGCCCGGGGTTCAAATGCTGCAGGCGCTCGCCGCTGGCAACGCCGTCCTCATCAAACCCGGCCACGGCGGCGGACCTGCCGCTGCCGCACTGGCCGGACTCCTCGCAAACGCGGGACTGGATTCCAACCTCTGCCAGGTTCTTCCGGAAACGCCCGCCGCAGCGCAGGCCGCTATCCGGTGCGGCGCGGACAAAGTTTTCCTGACCGGCAGCGCCGCAACCGGCGAAGC
>Ga0114971_10001735_pt1 | contig 14866 bp, 13 predicted proteins | sample M_140625_MF_Meta_FD_87320 | JGI IMG/M metagenome (GOLD analysis project Ga0114971, IMG submission 87320) | Freshwater microbial communities from Lake Montjoie, Canada to study carbon cycling - M_140625_MF_MetaG | ecosystem: Environmental > Aquatic > Freshwater > Lake | place: Lake Montjoie... | reverse complement strand
CGATCGCCCAGATAACGAGCGAGGGCACTTCGATATTCGGCGGTCAAAGCGGCGTAGGCACGGGCGACGCGGAATTGGGCAAGGTCCAGGTCTCGCAGCTTGGTCCGGAGGATGGGGATTTGGCGGACCGGGTCCCAATTGCGGATCACCGCCTGCAGGGAGATTTCCGAGCGCGTCGGCGGGCGGTTGGACGCCGTGCGGATTTCGACCGGGACCCTCAGGATTTCATCCAGCTTTTCGCGGCTGACGGCGAGGGTCCAGCCCGGTCCGGGATCGTGCGCGACAAAGTTGACCACCTGCAACGCCCACCATTTTTCGAGGTCCAGTGGGCGCGGAAACTCACTGCGAAACGAGGACTGAAAAGCCACCGGCCCGTTATAATAGTGCGGCAGGGATTCCAACATCCCGCGGAGATGCGCCGGTCCGTCCTTCAACTTTAGGAGGTGACTGACAAACAGCTGCGCGCTGGCGTAATATCCTCCCCCATCCTCGCCCTCCAGTTGGGCCTCGGTGGGCCAGCTCAATTCCTCGAACGTGAGGGCCGGATGATTTACCAAGACCCGGCGCGCCCCGGCGAGCGGGTCCACTCCCTGCTGTTTTTTTTCTAGACGGGTCACGGAAATGCCGTTGACGACTTTATCGGGAGTGGATAGAAGAATTTCCGGAGCCCCGGCGGCCAGGAGTTGTTGGGATAGACCATCCGTGAGCCAAGCCGGGAGTTCGCCGGATCGGTCTTGGGCGTTCCGGTTGGCGTATTCCAGCAGCAGCACGCCAGCGAGAGCCCGGACAAGGCGGTTTTGTGTTAGGAGATCAGGAAGTTCCACCCGGTAGTTCCAGCCGCTGGTAAAATGCTGGGCGCGAATCGTGACCGGATCGTTTGTGGAACGCGCCGGATGCAGCACGAGATAAATCTGTCCCCGCCACGGGCCTGTGAGAGAGAGCGTGTGCCCGATCTGTTCCCGGACGCGCTCGGCGGTAACGGCGAGCAGCGCCGGTTCCAGACGGATGAGATGGGCGACGGAGGGACGGGGTGGGACGGGGAGCGCGGAAGTCAGGACAGGGCGGCTGACGATAAATTGTCCAGAGATGCTGCGCGCGACCTCTTTATCCGCCGACGCGGTTTGGGCAATGGCCGGGCCGTGAAAAAAAAACGCGGTGGCGAGAATCAGGAAAAAAACCGGAATCCGCCTCCCGTCACATGACACCTTTAAACCCGAATTCCGAAATGGGGTAAGGATGGCGCGCTGCGCCGTCCCGGTCACCGAGCGCAGAGCGCTATCCCTACCATTTTCCGCAAAAGCTCGATTCGGAATTCGGGTTAAAATCCGGTTTAAGCGGGAGGTCGGCGGAAGGGTTGGCGCCATGGGATAAGCCCGCGGTCCGGGGGTCTTATTTTTTATCCGGTTTGGGAGCGGGCTTGGCAGGAACGGGGGCAGGCTTGGAATCGGCCCCGGACGCCTTGGCGGGCGCCGCATCGGATTTCTGGGAGGTTTTGTAACCTTCGCTCCGATAGTCGGTAATATAAAAGCCGCTGCCCTTGAAGAGCAGTCCGGCACCGGCCCCAATCTTTTTTTTGACCTTGCCCCGGCCCCATTTTTTTCGGGCGCAAAGATCCTTGGTACAAATCTGTAACGCGGGGGCGGACATGGGATGCAGGACCTCAAACTCGTGGCCGCATTTTTCGCAGGCGTATTCGTATGTCGGCATGAAAAGATCGGCTGGGCGGCCGCTGGAAGGTCAATGGGCCGGGCTGTTGGTGGCTGAAATGACGCGCACCGAGCCATCCGAACCGACCTCGACATTCAGGTCATAGGGCGAGGCGGGTTTGACGGGGGCGGGGGAGGCCTTGGCACTGGCCGGTGCGACACTAACGGAGGAGCGACGCATTAAAAGTTCGCCACCCTTCCGCACCGTGCTGGGGCTGGTGCCGTTGGCCATCCATTCCAGGCGGCGCGCGACGTAGAGGTCGTCCCTCAATTTTTTCACTTGGGCGCGGACCACGTTGAGATCGCTAAACTTGCGCTCCAATTCCGTTTTTTGCGCGAGTTGCTTCTGCAACTCGGCGGCCAGAAAGGTGTTGTCCGCCTCGGAATTGGCGAGCTGCCGCTGGGTGGCGACAATTCGGGCGTTCAGGTCGGCCAATTTGCCGGTGAGATCCGCTGCGCGTTCATCCAGAGCCTTGTTCTGCGCCTCCAGATCGGCGATGCGCCCATTCAGGTTGGAAATCTGACCCTCGGCGCTCTGCAGCGACGCTTTTGAGGCCGAGAGGGCGCTGGAGGCCGCGGCCAGATCATTGGAAAACTCCGCGGCCGTTTGCTGAACAGCGGTCATCTTGGTGGTCAATTCCAAGTTCACCTGGCGGACGTCATTAAGCGTAAGGTTGGCGGTGTCCAGTTGATTGGAAAAATCCAGGATGATGGCGGTATCGTGGAGGCGCTGGTCCACAGCGGCTTTCCGGGTGGTGAACAGAGCGACGATCAATCCAAGGCAGACGGTGGCAAGAACGATAAGTCCGATTTTGAGTTTCATATTTTTATTGTCCTCGCGACTAAATCAAACCCGCCCTGCCACCCCTTGCTTAGGGGGTTCCGGCCGGTGCGTTGGTGGCGGAGGCGAGGGCGGTGATGGCCGCCTTCAGCCCGGCATCGAGAATTTCAACATCCCCGGTTTTCTTGAGGCCTTCCAAGTAGCCGGGAGCCAGCTTCTGGGTTTTTTGCTGCATCAACATTTCCATGACCCGGCTGGCGTAGGTCACGTCGCTCTGGGGCAGGGTGTCGGTCAATGCCAGTTTTTTGGACGGGTTTTTCGCCAGCAACTTGATGATGTGATAGCCGTAAGAGGTGGTGACGACATCGCTGACGGTGTTGGTCTGCATCGCAAAGGCCACCGCTTCAAATTCCGGCACCATGTCCCCGTGGCTGAACGGGGGCAGATCTCCGCCCTTGTCCTTGGAACCCGGATCTTCGGAATTTTCCTTGGCCAGGTTGGAGAAATCCTTGCCTGCCCGTGCCTCCTTGAGTAGTTCGTCGATCTTCTGGCGCTTGGCCTTGATCTGATCATCGGACAGCGGGGTGCGCGTGGCAGGATTGATCGTCAGCAGGAGAAGATGCTGAACCCGCACCGTTTCCGGCTGCTCAAAATCCGCCGGATGCGCGTCATAATATTGTTTCACATCGGCATCCGTCACGGTGATTCCCAGGGAGCGGGTCAAGGTTGCCGTGGCCGTGGCTTCCTGGGTGATCTTGCTGCGCAATTCAACGGAGCTCATGCCGACGGCCTTCAACTGGCGATCGAACGCCTCCTGCGAGCCAGCGCGCGCCAGCAATGCGGCCAGCTGAGCATCGGCTTTTTTCTTGCCCTCGACCCGGTCCGCATCCGTCGATTGCTGCAGCAACAGCTGGATCTGGATCAGCCGGTTCAGCATCTGGGCCTTGATACCCGTCATCTGGTCCGGCGACAGGGTCTCGCCGTGCGCGGCGGCGGCGGATTTGATGCCGGTCACCACCTCGTCCAGTTCACTCTGCTTGATTTCGAAAGACTTGCCCTTGACGATCGCCGGATCCCCGAACAATGCGGTCATGGTATTGACCGGTGCCGAATTGGTGTCAGCGGGTGAGGTGACCGCACGGGCGCCGGGCACCAGAATCAGAGCGGCCCCGAGCGCAGCGGGTAAAAAAAGTTTTAGGGAGTTTTTCATTTAGAGAATTTGATGAGTGAGAATTTGATTTGGGTCAACTTTTACAACTGTACCACTTTTACATTGCTGATGTCAGCGTCTTTTTGAAGCTCCGCCAGCAGGGCCGGCGACGGCACGCTGTCCAAGCTCAGCACGGTCAGGGCCAGCCCGCCCACCGCGTCCCGGCTCAGGCTCATGCTGGCGATGTTGACCTTGTGCTTTGCCAGCAGGGTGCCCAGCTGGCCGACGATGCCCGGCTTATCCGTGTTGTTGAGCAGCAGCAGGGTGCCGGTGACGGGGAGTTCCACCGGCTGGCTAAACAGGCGCACAATCCGGGGATTGTTGGGCGAGCCGAAGAAGGTGCCGCCGGCCGACACCAATTTTTTCGCGCCGCTGAACAGCTGGACATGGACCCATTCATTAAAGGTGACCGGCTCGTCGGATTTTTTTTCCTCGACCGTGATACCGATGCTGGCCGCTGCGGAGCGGACGTTGACGTTGTTCACATCCTTCAGGTGGCTGCTGGCCAGAAACCCCTGCAACACGGCGCGGGTAACGGGGTCGGTGTTGGGCAGAAGTCGCGCATTGCCTCCAAAAGTGATGTAAATGCGGTCGGCGCTCGCGGGCGTGAGCTGTGCGAGGAGCTTGCCCAGCGCCTCGCCCAGCGGCAGGTACGGCTTCACCTGTTCGTAGGTCTTCGCATCGAGGTACGGCAGGTTCACCGCGTTGCGGACTTCGCCCGTCAGCAGATAGCCGGCGATGACCTCGGCGACTTCGATGCCGCATTTTTCCTGCGCCTCCTCGGTGCTGGCCCCGAGGTGCGGCGTCAAAATGAGATTGGCCTGCCGGCGATAAGGATGGTCGGCCGGCAGCGGTTCCACCGCAAACACGTCCAGCGCCGCACCCGCCACCTTGCCGGATTCCAAGGCAGCGATAAGATCCGCCTCGGCGATGATTTCGCCGCGCGCGCAATTCACGATTTTCACCCCGGGCTTCATCTTGGCAAACGCCGCGGCGTTGAGCATCTCCCGGGTTTCCTTGGTCACCGGCATGTGGACCGTGATGAAATCAGCCGCCAGATAGACGTCGTCGAGACCCGGGGCGAATTCCGCACCGATGGCGCGGGCGCGTTCCTCGGTCAGATACGGGTCATAAGCCAGCACCCGCATGCCGAAGGCCAGGGCGCGCTTGGCGACCTCCGTGCCGATCCGGCCCATGCCCAGCACGCCCAGCGTCTTGCCTTGTAGCTCCACACCCTGGAATAATTTGCGGTCCCATTTGCCCGCCACCATGGTCGCATGCGCCTGAGGCACCTTACGGGCCAGCGAAAGCAGCATGGTGAAGGTCAGTTCCGCCGTGGTGATGGTATTGCCGCCGGGCGTGTTCATCACCACCGTCCCGTGCTGGGTGGCGGCCTCGATGTCCACATTGTCCACACCCACGCCCGCCCGTCCCACAACCCGCAGGTTTTTGGCGGCGGCGATGACCTTGGCGCTGACCTTGGTTTCGGAGCGCACGACCAGCGCGACGGCGTCCGCCACCAGAGGCAGGAGTTCCGCCTCAGACAGGCGTTTGGGCAGGACGACCACGTTGAATTCAGGCCGCTGCTGGAGCAGGGCGATGCCTTTGGGCGAAATGGGGTCACAAACAACGATTTTCATATCAAAAATGAGACGCCAGTTTAGGGCAAGAGCCGCGCGAGGTCAAATGACGATTCGACATGGGTCCGCTTCCGGAAAATTCACTGGGCGTCCGGAAATAATCGGCTATTGTGACGCGCGCCATGAGCAAGCTCCTGTTGATTGACGATGAAGAAGACGTGCGGTATTCGTTCCAACGGATTTTTGCCTCTTCGGAAATCGAGTTTGCCACCGCCGCGAGCGGGGAAGAGGGATTAAAGATCGTCCCCAAATTCAAGCCGGACCTCGTGCTCATGGACGTCCGCATGGGCGGTCTGAACGGACTCGAAACCCTGCGCCGCCTCCGCGCCACCCACCCCAAGCTGCTGGTCATCCTGATGACCGCCTACGGCACCACCCAGACCGCCATCGAGGCGATGAAGCTGGGCGCGTATGATTATCTGCTCAAGCCGTTCGACGCGGTGAAAATCAAGGAGCTGGTCGCCAACGCCCTCAAGGCGGCGCGCGATATGAAACAGGTCGTCTCCTACGAGCCGCTCCTCCAATCGGAAGATTACGAGCTTGGCATCGTCGGCCGCAGCGAGGCGATGCAGCGGGTGTTCAAACTCATCGGGCAGATTGCGGCCAGCGACGCCACCGTGCTCGTCACCGGCGAGAGCGGCACCGGCAAAGAGCTCGTCGCCCGGGCCATCTACAGCCACAGCCGGCGCAGCACCCAGCCATTCCTCGCCATCAACTGCGCGGCCATCCCCGAACCCCTGCTGGAAAGCGAATTGTTCGGACACGAACGCGGCGCCTTCACCGGCGCAAGCCTGCAGCGCATCGGCAAGTTCGAGCAATGCCACCACGGGACCCTTTTTCTGGATGAAATTGGCGATATGACGCCCCCGACCCAGACCAAGATCCTGCGCGTCCTCCAATCCGGCGCCTTCGAGCGCGTCGGCGGAAACCAGTTGATTCAGACCGACGTGCGCGTCATCGCCGCTACCAACAAGCCCCTCGAGGCCGCCGTCGCCGCCCAACAGTTCCGCGAAGATCTTTTTTACCGGCTGAATGTCGTGCGCATCCACATCCCGCCCCTGCGCGACCGACGCGACGACCTGCCGCTGCTGGTAAATTATTTCCTGAAAAAAATTTCTAGCGATCTGCAGCAACCGCCTAAGTCCATTGCCACCGGCGTCATCCAGACGCTTCAAAAATATCACTGGCCCGGCAATGTCCGCGAGCTGGAGAATGCCATCCGCCGCGCCCATGTGCTGGCCAAGGGCGACGCCATCCTGCTGAACGACCTGCCGCCGGAGATTTCCGGCCCGGGGAGCAGCGAAACCCCGCACACGCCCGGAGCCAAGGCTTCCGCAGGCGATGAGACGGCTGTCACCGAAACCGCTGGCCTGGCGCGGCAATTATTTCAATGGGCCAAGCGCAATCCTAAATTGAAAATTCTCCCCGCCGTCGAGCGCGAACTGATCATCCAAGCGCTTCAGGAGACGGGCAACAACCAGGTGCACGCCGCCCAGCTACTCGGCATCACGCGGGCGACGCTGCGCAAACGCATTGAGAAGTTCGGCATCCTGCGCGAGTTGACGGTGAAGTGAGGCGGGTGAAAGGGGTTTATTTCAAAATTGATTTTGGAACTAGGAATGAACCGGCGCGGTTCGACTGCTTTCACTCCCTCTCTTCCATGAAATGGAGGAGAGGGCGGGGAGAGGAGGCGCGTTCGATGGTCTGCGAGCGTATAGCCCACTTTGTATCCCGCAGCTTTGGAATTCGAGTTTAATCCTGCTCCGATTCGGTCGTCACCGGCTCGGCGTCGCCCTTGAGAGCCCCCATCAGAGCGTGCCACGCCAGAATGGCGCACTTGACCCGCGCCGGGTATTTGTGAACCCCGGCAAACACGGCCAGCTTTCCAACATCTCCCGCCGACTGGCCGGTCGTGACCAGTTCATGCACCTGCGCAAAAGTCTTTTCTGCATCCGCCCGGGTCTTCCCCTTGAGCTGTTCGGTAAGCAGCGAGGCCGACGCCTTAGAGATGCAGCAGCCGGATCCGGTGAAGCTGATGTCGCGGAGGGTGTCGCCGTCGAGGACGAGAAACAGTTTCAACTGGTCGCCGCAGACCGGATTCCGACCCTGAGCGGAGCGGTTGGCCGACGGCAGTTCGTGGAAATTGCGCGGCTGCTTGCAGTGGTCCAGGATGACCTGCTGATAGAGGTCGTTGAGGTCTTCAAACATAGTCGCTTGGCTTCCGGGACGTTGGCTTCGGGGCGGAACCGGTCCGCCCGGTTTTGAATTATTTTCCGAGCAAATGCGGATTGGCCTCCAGCCGGTCCCACACCTCGCGGTCCACCACCGCCCGCACCGGCTCGCTCTGGATGCGCTCAATGATCTCGCCCGCAAAGGCGTGGATTAACATCCGCCGCGCCGTGTCCATCCCGATGCCGCGCGCGCGGAGATAGAAAATGGATTCCTCGTTCAGCTGGCCGATGGTGGCGCCGTGCGTGCACTTCACATCGTCCGCGTAAATCTCCAGCTGCGGCTTCGTATCGGCGGTGGCGTCGTCGGACAGCAGCAGGTTTTTATTCGTCTGCTTCGCGTCCGTTTTCTGCGCGATCTGCTGAACCAGAATCCGCCCGTGAAAGACGCCCTTGGATTGGTCGTCCAGAATGCCGTTAAAATACTCGTGGCTGGCGCAATGCGGCTGCGCATGTTCGACCACCATGTGATGGTCGGCCAGCTGTTCGCCGCGCGTGAGGTAGAGCCCGTTGAGGATGCACTCCAGCCTTTCGCCCGCCAGGTTTGTGTGGATGCTGTTGCGTGACAGCTTGGCGCCGAGTGCAAAGGAATGGATGGTCACATTGCTGGCCCGCCCAAACTGGCCGTGGATGGCCGCGATGTGAAACGCCTTCGGGGCTTCATCCTGAAATTTAAGATGCTCCACATACGCGTTGTCGCCGGCATAGATTTCGGTGACCGCGTTGGTGAAATAGGCTGTGTCGGTGACCGCAATGTAGCTCTCCACGATCGTCACTCGGCTGTCGGCCTCGGCCACGATCAGGTTGCGCGGCTGCACGGTGGCGCCGGCCTCCCCGGCGGTGCAGAGGTACACCAGCTGGAGGGGAGTGGGCAGCTCCACGCCTTTGGGCACATGGATAAAGGCGCCGTCCAGGAAGAACGCCTGGTTCAATGCGGCGAAGGCGTTGTCCTGACCTGCGGCGCACCGGCCCAAATGGCGCTCCACCAGCGCGGAGTCGGTTACCAGCGCCGCGGCCAGGCTGCCAACCTTCACGCCGGCCGGGAGTGGCTCCACGGTGGACAGCTGGGGCGCATAATGGCCGTTGACGAAAACCAGCCGGGTTCCGGAGAGCTGCGCGAAGGGGGACTTAGTGAGCGCCTGGGATTCCTGGCCGTTGACGGGCGGAGCAGTGAAGACCGGATGGAACGGCAGCTGGGTAAGCGGCGCGATGTTGGTGAAGCGCCAGTCTTCGTGCTGCAAGGTCGGGAAGCCGAGTTCGGCGAACAGGGCTAGGCCCGCCTTGCGGAAAGGCAGCAGCGGCGATTTGGCTCCCGACTCAAAGTGCCGGAACTGTTCCTGGAACGGTTCCGCTGCGGTCAAGGGAGTGGGTGTTACTGGCAATGTGCGTGTCATAGTGAATCTCAATCTTTCAAAGCGGCCACCAATTTTTCATGCAATTCGCCTTCGCGCAATTGAAAACTGGCGGCGCCGGGGGTGATTCAGAGCTTTTTCGGGGTCGCACCACCTAAAAAACTCGCCGCCTTCCTGCGCTCTGATATTGTCGCCGGATGGTAAAACTGGTCTTGTTCGATATCGACGGCACGCTCGTCCGCACGGGGCACGCGGGCACGCAGGCCTTTGCCAAAACCTTCGCCACGGAGTTCAACGCCAAGAACGGTCTGGATAAAATGCGCTTTGCGGGACGCACCGATTTCAGCCTGGTGCGCGAAGGTTTCCAGCACAACGACATTCCCGCCACGCCGGAGAATTTTGAGCGCTTCTTCGAACGGTACACTTTCTGGCTCGACCACATTCTGGCCCGCAGCCAGACCGAGATCTGCCGCGGCGTGTGGGAGATGCTCCGGGCCCTCCAATCCCTGCCCCGCCCGCCGGTTCTCGGCCTGCTCACCGGCAATATCCGACTGGGGGCGGAAATCAAGCTGCGCCACTTCGGCCTATGGGAACAGTTCGAATTCGGCGGGTTCGCCGACGACCACGAGGAGCGCGATCTCATCGCCGACGCCGCTCACCACCGCAGCCATCGCGTCTTGGGAAAAAAATTGCGGGGCGAGGAAATGGTGGTGGTGGGCGACACCCCTTTTGACATCCGCTGCGGCCGGGCGATTGGCGCCCGGGTCCTAGCCGTCGCCACCGGCGGCTCAACGCTGGAGGAATTAAAAAAGCACACGCCCGACTGGGCGGTCAGCGACCTGACCCAGATCACTGCTGGGGAAATCTGTTCCCCGGCGGCGGGGCGGTGATGAATCGCCGCCGGTCGCCCCGGGCATTGCCGCGGCCCGGCTTAATCCCGACTTCTGAAGTGGGCCCGCCTCTCGCGGCCTGCGAAACAAGCGCTTCCTCTCCCCGCCCTCTCCTCCATTTTATGGAAGAGAAGGAGTGTATAACAGCTCTTGATACCTTTTGGAAAGGTAGGGCGCGCCGGCGTGGTAAATCTGCACACGTGGATTGGCAAATGCGGCGGGCAGGGGACTGCCCGCCCTACCCGCCGATGTCCCAAGGTTAAGTTTAACTGCCATAGGCAGCGACGCCTCGCGGTTGCATCCCCATCTTTAACTTTAGAATCGAGATTGAAATGAACCCCTTTCACCCGCCGAACGAAGCGGTCGCGCAGGCCCTCGCCCTCGCCCCGCGAAGTTTGAGCGGGGAGAGGGGGCTTAATGCGAGTGGCAGCCGCCGCCGCAACAATGGCCCCCGGTGCTGCCGCCCTGGGGGCCGCGGGGCGCCGCGCCGCTGGGTGCGGAGGAGGCAAAGGTGGAAAACTTCTTGATCAGCCGCGGGGATCCGCACTGCGGACAGGTAGCCCGTTTCCAGTCGGCTGAACGCACTAGGACTTCGCTGTCACGCTCGCACTGTTCGCAGTGAAATTCGTAAATCGGCATGGGCCAAAAATAATCCGCCCGCGGAAAAGCTCAAGGCCGATGATGCGCTTTCGCCTTTTCTTTCATCTGCCGCCAATTACGCTGTGGCCATGAGTCCTTTGCAACGCGCCATTGATGAGTCCATCGCCACCCTGCGCGGGCTGCCGGCGCTGGAAGAGCCGCTCCAGCGCGCGGCCCAGCTCGTTTTGCGCTCCCTCACCGGGGGGCACAAGCTCCTGGTCTGCGGCAATGGCGGCAGCGCCTCGGACGCCACCCATCTGGCCACGGAATTTCTCTGCCGGTATCGGGACGACCGCCGGCCTTACCCGGCCCTCTCGCTCACGGCCAACGGGGAATACATGACCGCGGTCTGCAACGACTACAGCGCCGATGAAATCTTTGCGCGCCAGATCTGGGGGCTGGGCGCGAAAGGGGATGTGCTCATCGCGTTCACCACCAGCGGCAAATCCAGAAATATCCTCCGCGCACTGGAGGAGGCGAAGCGCAAGGGCATGGACAGCCTTTGTTTTCTGGGGCGGGATGGGGGCTACACCCGGGGCGTGGCGACGATCGATCTTCTCGTGTCCGGAACTTCCACCGCCCGTATTCAAGAGGGCCACAAGCTGCTCATGCACGCGCTGTGTGACATAGTGGAAGAATCCCTTCCGAAAACGTAACGGTACCTTCCGTCTCCCCGACCGGCATTGGGCTCAGTGGACTTTGGAATAATCCGGGGCCATCCCCGGTTTCCATTTGATGTTGCAGCCGAGGCTGGCCACTTGCAATTCGGACACCGGCTGGCCTGACAGGACGGCCTCCAGCGCGGCTCGCAGATCGTTTCCGGTCACAGGCAACCCGTTTCCGGGGCGGCTGGCGTCAAACTGTCCGCGGTAAACCAAACGGCGGCTGTGGTCGTACACAAAGAAATCCGGAGTGCAGGCGGCGCGATAGCGTCGGGCAACGGCCTGCGAGCCGTCGTAAAGATAAGGAAAGGTGTATCCCTCCCGCTCCACCTCTTCCCTCATTTTTTCGGGATGGTCGGCGGGATACTGCTGGGCGTCATTGGCATTGATGCCGACCAGGGCGACGCCGCGGGCCTGGTAATCACGGGCGAGCTGCGCGAGAGCCTGGCGCAGATGCTTCACATAGGGGCAATGGTTGCAGAGGAACATGACCACCAGCGCGGGTGCGGTTCGGAAGTCGGCGAGCGCAACGCGGTTGCCGGCCGTGTCGGGCAGATCAAAATCAGCGGCGACCGTGCCGAGGGGCAGCATGGTAGAGGGGGTCAGTGCCATGGGCGAAATTTGGAACGCCCCGGGGCCTTTGGCAAGCCTCCAGGCGATACGGTTCCGTCGGGGCCCCTGCCCCATCGGGCCTCGCAGGCCTCGCGGCGTTTGTAGTTTTAGTTTGTTCTTTGGGGCGCGGACAATTTTAATGGGGGCACGATGTCCAAAAATATCCTTTATTTTGATCTGGAAACCAAACAGTCCGCCGACGAGGTGGGGGGCTGGGGCAACATATCCAAGATGGGCATGAGCATCGGGGTGACCTGCGATAGCGCGAGCGGCGAGTACAAGATCTATGGGGAGCCACAGGTGGACGATCTGATCCGTGATTTACAGCGGGCCGATTTGGTGGTCGGCTTCAACAATTTGCGTTTCGACTACGAAGTCCTGCACGGATACACGACCCTGGATTTGAGCCAGCTGCCCACGCTGGACATGCTGGTGGAATTGCAGAACACACTCAACCACCGCCTCTCTCTTGATTCGATCGCCACGGCAACTTTTGGAGTTGAAAAGACCGCGGAAGGGTTACAGGCGATCCGGTGGTTCAAGGAAGGGAAGTTGGCGGAGATCGCGGAATACTGCTGCTACGATGTGAAAATCACCAAGCTGGTCCATGAATACGGCCAGCAACACCGTCAGCTCCATTACATGAACCGGTTCGGGAAAAAACTGTCGGTGCCTGTGAGTTGGTGAAACCGGGGGGGGTGTTCTGTCGGAAAAATGGTGCGCGGTGCAGGGTTTGAACCTGCGACCCCTTGCGTGTGAAGCAAATGCTCTACCACTGAGCTAACCGCGCGCCGGATTAAAAGCCTATCGCGACCAATTATTTTCGCAAGTCAAATGCCTTCTTCGGGAACACGGGGGCTCCCCGTTTCTATAGCTGTTCTTGGCAATTTTGGGACAGGTGGGGCGTTGCTCCGTGCGCGCCGGAGTGGTCAACCCGCGCGCGTGGATTGGCAGCGGGACGGGGAAGCCCCGTCCGCCGCCAGACACAGGGCCCAGCCCTTTGCGGACAGGAAAAAACGGGCCAGATCACCAGAAGATGGTGGAAAGGCCCGTTGAAGTTGATCGGTTCAGGGTGGGCTCCCGAAGACCTTTGGATGTGGACCTGAACCATGGAAACCACACCGTTTTGTTGCGCTGAACTTTAATTCAATCGCTTTCCATCCCTTGGACACCCTTGGGATCTGCTGGCCTTCCCTCATTCGACAGGAAAATCCCAATCCCATTCAATCCAGTGCCTCGAATGAAGTTTTGTTCATGGGCGACATTAGAAAGGGAGATGTTTTCGGGCCGTATCTTGACCCCGCCCCTCTCGCAGCCGGGGGTCTTTTCCTTTGTTTTAGGATCTTCTGCCGGGGGGCCTTAACTCAGGCGCATCGGCATGACCACGTAGAGAAAGGGTCCGTTGATTTTCAAAACCCCGGGGCTCAGTTCATCGATCAGCTCGAAAAACACCTCGTCCTCGGTCAGCGCGTTCAAGGCGTCGATCAAGTATCGGGGGTTAAAGGCAATGGCCATTTCCTTTCCCTTGTAATTCACCGCCAGGGTTTCGCGCGCTTCTCCCACCTCCGGAGAATTGGCGGTGATCGCCAGGAGATTGCGTCCAAAAGCGAGTTTGACGGAATTGGCCTTGTCGCTGGTCATGATTTCCGCGCGTCGGAGCGCCTGCATCAATTCTTCGCGCTGCAGCGGCACTCGTTCCCGGGCCTCTCCGGGAATGACCTGTCGGTAGTTCGGATAATTGCCCTCGATTAATTTAGTGACCAGCAACACGGGAAGATCTTTTTCATTTTTGAGGGAAAAAGAGGCCTGGTTTTCTCCAAATTTAATTTCCACGTCGCCTTTTTCCTGCAGCAACCGGTTCAATTCCGCCACGGCTTTGGCAGGGATGATGAATTCCCCGCTGCTTTTTTCCGTGATGTCCACTTCCTCGTCCACCAATGCGAGGCGCCTTCCATCGGTGGCGACCATCGTCATCTTGTGATCCTTCAAGCTGAGGAAAATTCCGTTGAGCACATAGCGGGATTCATCCGTGGAAACGGCGAAGGCCGTTTTTTTAAGCATCCCTTTGACTGTTTCCTGGGAGAGGATGACTTTTTTGTCGTCTTTCAGGTTTGGCAAGGGGGGGAATTCCTCCGCATTCATTCCGTGTATCTTGAAAAAGGAAGACCCACAGCGAAGTGTGCTGATGTTTTTTTCATCCGTTTCTATTTCAATCTCAGTTCCTCCCAATTCCCGGACGATCCCAAACAGCTTCTTAACGGGGAGCGTGGTGGCCCCGGGCTGGAGCACTTTGGCCTCCACAGTGCACGAGACGGAAATATCCAGATCCGTGGCGGTGAATTCCACACGGCCTCCCTCTGCCCGCATCAGCACGTTGGATAGGATGGGGAGTGTGGTGCGCGATCCAACAACATTTTGCACCGCTTGGAGGCCGATGAGAATTTGATCTTTGGCAATGGAAAGGTTCATGCTCGGATATTATTAAACTCTTTTCTTTAAATAACTCTTATTATTAAGGGCTGTGAATAAGGCAAACAACTCACGCTGTCAAGTGACAGCAACCGATTCAGAAGGAATGAAACGGGGAAAACCGATAACAAGCCAGCCCAAAAGCCGGACAACCCCCTACTTGTTCACACTGCGAACATTCCATTCACCGCCTTTCCCCAGCTTATTTGGAGAGTTGTGCGCGTCGGATAATCTCAGGCAACGCAGCGCAGACGTGATCCACCTCGTGGAGAGAAGACCCTCGCCCCAGAGAAAAACGGACAAGCGAATTTGCCGAGGCACTCTCCCCAATCGCCATCACCACATGGCTCGGCTCCAAAGAACCCGAGGAACAGGCAGACCCGCTTGAGGCACAAACCCCTTCCAAATCCAAACCCGCCAACAATCCCATGCTGTCAGCCCCCTGAACCACGAACGAAACGGTGTTGGACAGGGACCGCTCCCGGGGGCTGATCCGACGGCAACCAGGCAGGGAATCGATGCAAGCAATCAATTTTGCCGTCAGCGGCGCCAGGTGACTTTTGTCAAAAACTGGAGGGGACACAAAGCGTTCCAGCGCCGAAACCAGCCCCAGAATGGCGGGCAGGTTTTCGGTCCCGGCCCGCCGCTCATTTTCGTGACCGCCCCCGAACAGGATG
>Ga0114971_10001732_pt1 | contig 14879 bp, 8 predicted proteins | sample M_140625_MF_Meta_FD_87320 | JGI IMG/M metagenome (GOLD analysis project Ga0114971, IMG submission 87320) | Freshwater microbial communities from Lake Montjoie, Canada to study carbon cycling - M_140625_MF_MetaG | ecosystem: Environmental > Aquatic > Freshwater > Lake | place: Lake Montjoie... | reverse complement strand
CCCGATCCGAGTCCACCAGAAGCGGCATCGGGGGCTCCGTCCACCACGAGCACGTCAACGCGATCGACCACGTCGATCACGGCCTGCCGGGAATCATCGGCCTGCAGCACATCGCCGGGAAGCAATGCCTCCAGCGCATGGCTGCCGGGGGTCGTGAATCGGACGTCGAACCTGCGACTGACCGTGCCGCCCGGTGGAATCTCGTCGATCCGCACGCCGGGCCGGCCGCCGCCATCCTCCCGGAGTTCGACGGCGACATCGCGAACCGCGGTTGGGCCGTCGTTGCGGATCTCCACCTCAACCGGTAGCAGCACGTTGGCCGCGGGCACCCCGCCCACCACCGCGAGCCGCTCGAGCGTGAGGTTGCTGCCAGGGCCGTCGCCGGCGCAGTCCACCAATCGGAGCGTGGCGCCATCGGCGGCCAGTTGCCGCAGTGTCGCCGCCGGCTCGTCGCTGCCGAGCCAGTCGCGGCCGCGAAAGTCGCCCACGAGCCACACCACTCGCGGCCCGCCAGCGGCAGCCACCAGCCGACGCATCCCCGGGCACGCCTCCCGCGGCCCCGCCGCACCAGCGCCGACAGCCGCTCGGCCGACCGCGTCGCGGACCGTCTGGATGCTTCCCGGTGCGATGTCGGTGAACGGCAGCAGCGGCGGCAGCGCGTCGGCTGAGGCGGCCAGTTGCGACGTGACCGCGACGGCGAGCCGATGGCGCCCCACCGACGAGGCGAGATCGGCGGCAATCCGCTCCACCACGCGCCGGCCACGATCGAAGGCCGTGGCCCGCCGGGTGTCGCCAGCAGCGGCGTCGGTCTCGAGGTCACCCTCGTCGCCGGTTGCGTCGCCCATCGAGCAGCTGTCGTCGAGGATCACCAGGTGCGTCGTCGCGTCGCCGCCCGCAATGCCGCCTGCCGATCGCCAACGCGGCTGCGCAAGCGCGGCGACGAGCCCGAGCACCGCCAGCGTCCGCAGGGCGAGCAGCGCGATCTGACGGAGCAGCACGCGGGTGCGGTAGCGCCGCTGGCTCGCCAGCAGAAACTCCATCGCCGCCCACTTCACCCGCCGCTGCCGCAGCAGGTTGATGAGGTGGATCAGCACGGGCGCCGCAACGAGCGGCAAGCCCCACCAGAAGAGCGTCGCGAAGTCGAGAGATGGCATGCGCGAGGGCTCCGCCTAAACAGCCACACTCGCCCGCCGCGATAGAAACCGCACGAGCGCCGCATCGAGCGGCTCCCCGGTGCGGACCAGCGCGTAGTCGCAGCGGACGGCCGCCGCCCGCTGCCGGACCTCGCCGAGAAACGCCTCGACGGCCGCCAGATAACCATCCCGCAACGCCCGCGGGTTGCAGGCCAGGTGCGCCGGGAGTTCGAGCCCCTCGAACCGCGTAGCTCCCTCAAAAGGAAAATCAATCTCGTCGTCGTCGAGCACGTGCACGATCGCCAGGTCGTGGCCCCGCGTCCGTAGCAGCTGCAGCCCCGCGAAGACCCCATCCCGGTCACCGAGCAGGTCGGAGACGATCACCACCATGCCGCGCTTCGGCAGCGATTCGGCGACGGAGCGGAGCACGCGGTGGAAGTCCCCGGCGCCGGCGTTTCGCGGCGCCTCGAGCACTTCGCAGATGCTCGTCAGTTGCGATCGCTTCGTGCGGGCCGGCACGCTCCCCCGCAGCCGGTCATCAAACACGCCACAGCCGACGGCATCACCGTGCGACAGGGCGAGCCAGGCCAGGCTTGCGGCCAGCGTGGCGGCTGCGTCGTATTTCGCGGGCCGCGGCGGCACCGCCTCCGCACCGCCGCCGTAGTCCATGCTCGTGGAGCCATCGACGAGGAGGGTGAGCCGGAGGTTCGTCTCCTCCTCAAACTCCTTGACGGTGAAGCGATCCTGCCGTCCCCAGACCTTCCAGTCGACGCGCCGCAGATCGTCGCCGCGGACGTACTCGCGATGCTGGAGAAACTCCACCGACTGGCCCTTGAAGGGGCTCTTGTGGAGGCCCGCCAGCGCGCCCTCGACCACGGCCCGGGCACGCAGTTCGAGCCTGTGGATGCGGGCGATCGCGTCAGGACGCAAATATTGTCTGGAACCGCGGGTCACGCGACAGCTCGTCCTCTCTGGCGGGGGTGGACTCGATGATCCGTTCGATGATGCCGTCGGGGGTCACGCCTTCGCTTTCCGCGGCGAAGCCGACCACGATTCTGTGCCGCAGCACCGGAGCGGCGAGGGCGCGGATGTCTTCCTCCGCGACGTGCGGGCGGCCCTGAAGCAGCGCCCTCGCCTTCGCGCCCACGACCAGAAACTGCACCGCCCGGGGCCCGGCTCCCCAGACCAGCTGATCAGAGACGAACTCCGGCACGCCCCGCTCTCCGGCCCGCGTCTGCCGCACGATGGCGAGCGCGTAGCGGACGAGGTGGTCACTCACCGGCACCTCGCGGACGCTCGCCTGCAGGGAAAGAATGTCGGCTGCCGAGAGCACCGGTTGCGGATCGTCCAGCGGCGCGCCGGTGGTTCGTCGCGCGATCTCGAACTCCTCCGCAAACGACGGATAGCGAACGAACACCTTGAACATGAAGCGATCCTGCTGCGCCTCCGGCAGCGGGTAGGTGCCCTCCTGCTCGATCGGGTTCTGGGTGGCGAGCACGAAGAACGGATCGACGAGCCGGTGCCGGACGCGTCCTACGCTCACCTGCCGCTCCTGCATCGCCTCCAGAAGCGCTGCCTGCGTCTTCGGGGGCGTGCGGTTGATCTCGTCGGCGAGCACCACGTTGGCGAACAGCGGCCCCTCGAGAAACCGCGGCTGCCGCGTGCCGGTCGCCTTGTCCTCCTCGAGCACGTCGGTCCCGATGATGTCGGCCGGCATCAGGTCGGGCGTGAACTGAACTCGGCTGAACGAGAGATCGAGGCTGCGGGCGAGCGTGCTCACGAGCAGCGTCTTGGCAAGCCCCGGCACGCCCTCGAGCAGGCAGTGTCCGCGGCTGAACAAGCTGATGAGCAGCTCCTCGATCACCTCGCGCTGGCCGACGATCACCCGCGAGAGCTGATCGAGAATCCGCTCATGGGCCTCGTGGAGGCGGTCGACGGCAGAGGCGGGCATGCGTGAAGGCTCCGAGAAGTGGAGACGGGATAAGAAGTGGAGACGGGATAAGAAGTGGAGACGGGATAAGAAGTGGGGGCAGAGTCAGCGCTGATAGATCGGCAAGGAACCCTTGTCGAGCTGGAGGATCACGAGGTTGGTGGCGGTGGTGTAGACGGTGCCGATGTAGCCCTGCGGCCAAAACGCACCGTCGCGGTCCCTCTGGGCCTCGGCGACGAGCCGCTTGCCGATCTGACCGTGGTACGACTCCCAGGCCTCGCCTGCCTCACGATACATCACCTGGGAGTAGTAGAAGTGCGCGTAGTGCCAGTGGCCGAAGCTATTGTTTCCAATGTTGCCCAGATTTCGCTTCGCGTAGGTGAGCATTCGCGGCACGTGCGTGTCGTCTTCCTCGCCGGCATTGAACAGGCAGGCGATCGCCGCCGCCGAGATTGCTGGCCGGCCGCCGCCCCCCTTCGAGCTGTACTGCACGCCGCCGTCGGGCAGCGTGCAGGCATGGATGTAGGCGATCGCCTTGTCGATGATCTCCCGCGGCACCGGGATGCCGGCGTTGCGGCAGCCCCGCAGTCCCTGCACCTGCGTGATGGTGGTCGAGCCCTCGTCGAAGTCGTTGGCGTCCTGGGCGCTCACGTAGCCCCAACCGCCGTCTTTCGTCTGCGCGCGGCCGGAAAACACCACCGCCTTGGTGAGCACGCCGACGAGTTCCTCCCGTCGCCGCTCGTCTTCCTCCTCGCCGAGCACCTGGGAGAGGAAGAGCATCGCGAAGCCGTGGCCGTAGGTGTAGCGGTCGTCGGACTGCGGGTCGCCGATCAGGCCGTTGGCACGCGAGCGACTCACGAGGTAGTCCACCGCCAACCGGATCGCCTCGGCATGACGGCCCTGCGAGGTCGTCGAGCCCTCCATCAACAGCGCGGTGCCGGCCAGCGCCGTCATCGCCGTCGGGTAGCGGCCTTCGTTGGCCGACCAGTTGCCTCGCCGCGACTGCTTCGCCTCGAGCCAGGCCAAGCCGTCGGCCACAACGGCCTCGACCGGCCCCTGGGCTGAACGGGCGGGCCGTGCGGCATCGCCGGGTGCGGCCCCGACCAGCGGCACCGTCACCGTCGCTGCGATCACCGCCACGATGACGGCACGCCAGTTCGTGCCACACGCGGCGCGGCACGGCGAACGATGGCGGCGGAGGATCGGCATTCACCTATCATACGGCCGCGCCGGCAGACGGGCCGCGCCGGGCCGTTCGCCCCGTCAGGGAATGTCGCCGGCCTGGTCGGCACGCCCGAGGGGCTCCAGGCCGCGGCCGGGAACCGGCGGGCGGCCCTCCACCTGGAAGGGAGCCTGCGGCGGCAGCGGTTCGCCGGTGAACGCGAGCGTCACCGTGGACGTCGTCGCCCCGGCGCCGCGGATGGAGATGGTGTGCTCGCGCGGAGCACCCACCACCTCACAGCCGACGAAGAGATGCTGCTGCACCGGGAGCCGCTGCTCTTCGAGCACGGCGTGCCCGGTCCGCTTGTCGAGGCAGAGCACGACGAGTTCGGGCCGCGCGCCGTCGCGCGGCCGCGTCTGCCGGGTTAGCACCAGCACCGGCAGATCCGGCGGCTGCGACAAGAGCAGGCAGTGCTGTCGAACCGTGGCCGGCGCCTGCCAGAGCAGACGGCCGTCGTCGCGGCCCACCGCCCAGATGGCCCCCGACAAAGCCGCTGTCGATTCGCTTGCCATCAGGATGCCCTGCAGCGGCGAGATCGCCGCCGACTCGTCGATCGCAGCGACGTCTGTCGCGGCCGCAAACACGAGATACCGATCGCGCCAGGGCATGACGTGGAGTTCGTCGACCCGGCCCGCCCCACCGCTGAGCCGCGTTCGCCAGACGCCGGCGCCGACGGCGACGTCGATCACGGTGAGCGTGCCGTCGGGCTCGAGCACGGCAAGCCGGCCATCGCCGATCATCGCGGCCCGCGAGTCTCCGGCAAACTCCCCGAGCGGCCGCGACTCCCGCAGCAGCGGATCGATGCGGTCGATCCGCACGCGGCTCGCCAGCGGAGCTTCGTCGCCAGGCACGAAGGCCACCACGTATCGACCGTGACTGCCCAGTCGCTGCCGGCGGCCGGGCAGATCCACGACGTGGAGCAGGCGACCGTCGCACATCGAGAGCACCGGCGACGAAAGCCCGTCCGCCGTGCACCCGCAGGCGGTGTCGTCGTCGGCGATCCATTCCACGATCCCCGGCAAGCCCTGCCGCTCCCAGAGCACGCGGCCGGTTGCCGGATCGAGCAGCGCGGCCGCCCGACCTCCGGGCACGAGCACGCCAGAGCGCCGCGCCGCCGGAGCGATCATGGCACGGGGCCCGTCGAGGTCGTCGGCCTCGGTGATCCGCCGGCCGAGTGGCACGCTGCCGTTGCGGGCCACGCGGCCGCCCGCAACCGCCCGCACCGACACCAGGTCACGGCCCGAGGCGGAGCGGCCGGCGGTCTTCCAGAGCAGGCGGCTCTCGCCCACCGTCGCGCCGATGTCGAACGCGCTGACGCCCGCGCCCGTCCGGACCACGAGCGTGCTGCCGACTACGGATGGTTCGATGGGCGACATCTGATTGAGCCATGGCATCGACGCTGCGGGCTCGAGCGGCAAGGGCTCCACGACACGCCGGCCATACCCATCCGCGACGAGAAGCCTGCGCTGCTGCATGTCGTAGGAGATGGTGATGCCGGGCACGACGGAATCGGTCACCCCGACGAGCGGCACCGACACCACCTGACTGCCGGCGGTGCCCTGCTCGGCCCGCACGCGGCGCGGCCGCCGCACCACGACGCGGCCGAGCGGCCACTCGTCGGCCGCCGCATCCCCCTGCGCGGTCGCCGGCTCACCGGCGGAGCGATCCAGACGCCCTCCCATCCGATCGACCAGTTCGTCGACCTGCCTGCGGAGGGACGCGTCTGCGCGGGATGCCAGATCGGTCAGTCGGCCTCGGGCCCAGCGGTTGGGATCGACCTCGAGACCAACCTCGGAGGGATCGCTGATCAGCCCCGACGTGGGCCCCGCAGCGGTCGCCGATGCGAGTCGCTGGCAGGCCCGCCAGGCCGTGGCGTCATCCCGCTTTCGCAGGCTGCCGTCGATCACCGAGCGGAGCACGTCGGGGGTCACCGCCGCCGCCTCGCCCGCGTCATCCCACGACCGCCACGCGGTCGCAGCGGACGAAAAATCTCGCCGCATCGCAAACACGAGCGCGTCGGCGATGGCGACGGGCGACGCCCGTGCGGATGCCGCGGCGCCGCGGATGCGCTCCAGCGCCGGCCCCACGGCGCCGTGTGTGAGTTCGAGCTGACCGCTCCAGTAGTCGGCCCACGGCCGCGGCCGCTCGTCTCGGCCGGCCGTCTCCACCTTCGATTCGAGTTCCGCGGTCTGGTGGAACACATCGAGGGAGTCGATGCCTCGCGAGATCACCTCGCCGCGGACCGCGATCAGGTTTCCGGGAACGCCCCCGCCACGGACTGCGTGCTGGGCCACGAGCCTGCCGTCGGCAAGGTCGATCTCGACGACGCCAGGCGCGTCGACCGGCAGGAACAGCCTCGCGCCCGTCAGGAGCCCGCGGCCGCTCGGGTGGATGCCCGGCGGGTGCGGCCGCGTCCAACGCTGCCGCCCGGTGTCGATCGCCACCGCATCGACTCCGTCGCCTCCCACGAGGATCAAACTGCCGTCGACGACCCCGACGATCTGACGGCGACCGCGGAGCGGCCGCTGCCAGGCGGCGGCACCGTCGCGAAGGCTGAGGCAGACAATCCCCTCGGCGTCGTATGGCATGAGAAACACGCGACCGGAGGCGATCACGGGCCAGGGGTCGCCGGTGCGGCCGGTGGTCGGTTCTCTGAGTTCGCCGGTGAGCCCGCGGAGCCTCGCATTGCCCGGTTCCTCGCCGCGGCCGGCCGCGAGGCGATAGCTATGCGCCCAGAGCAGCGCGCGGGCGGTGAGGTCAATCGCCACCACGGTGCCGCCGCCGATCGGACAGACGAGCACTCCTTCATCGAGCGCCGGCGTGAAACCGGCAAGCCGCCGGGCGTAGCCGTCGGGACTGACGGCCGACTGCCGCTCCTCGAGGTCGGCGAGCGGCTGCGACCACTGCACGGTTCCATCCGCTGCGTCGAGCACGTCGACCCGCACCTGACCGTGGGCCTCGACGAGCACGAACAGATCGCGACCGACGACCAGCGGCGCGCCCATAAACCATTCGCGCGCCGCGTCGTCGCGGCTCGCGTCGCCCAGATCTGCTCGCGGCAATCTCCACGACACCTCGCCCCGGGCGGTCACGTCGTACGCCGTGAGCGTGTTGCCGCCCACCCAGCGACCGTCTTGGGCATCGAGTCCGATGCCCAGGCCCGCGTCGCCCGCCGGCGTCAGCGCGTCGGGTTGGCTCTCCACCGCGAACACGCGAACACCGTCACTCGACAGCCCGCCGCTGGTCGCGTCATCGAACCCGCGACCGAGGGCCGCCTCCACGGCCGACAGCCGCGTTGCCGCGACCGCCGACGTGAGCCAAACCCGCTTTCCTGTCTCGAAATCGATTCCGAGGATTCCCAGGGGAGTCTGCATGACGAGCGTTCCGGCGATGGCCAGCGGTGTGCCCGCCGGAACTGCCAGCCCGCCGTCGGCGACCAGCGCCCGCCGCCGTTTCTCCAGCAGCCGCGACTCCTCGGGATGACGGGTGAGCGGCACGCGATACCGCGGCACCAGCAAGGGCTCGGTGGCCTCGACCACGGCGTTGCGGGCGGCATCGCCGCGGGCGAGCAGCCAATCGCCCGCCGGTTCGCGGATCGCCCGCGGTGCGAATCGATCGAGCCACGCGGTCGATGGCCGGTCACCCGAAGCCGCCACCTCTCGACCGCCGATTCGGCCCACGGTCGCCGGCATCCGTCGCGCCTCCTCCACGAGTCGTTCGGCCGTCGGGCGGTCATCCGCGCGGACCGCGGCAACGGCCCGCATCAGCGTGAGCGTCGGCTTCCATGCCGAGTCGCCGCTGGCGGCGAGTCGCTCGAGCCACGCCGAAGCAGTGCAGGGGTCATCGGCCTCGAGCGCCGCCTGCGCGGTGATGACAGCCGCCCGTCGCCCCGCTGGCGTGGCGAACCAGCGTCGGGCCACGGCGACCACGCCGGCGGTGTCTTCGCTGGCAACCGCATCGGCCAGCGCACGGTCGGCCCGACCGCGGCAGAGGAGTGAGTAGGCCTCGCGTCCGGATGGTGGCAGCGTCGTGATCAGCCGCGTGGCTTCGGAGCGGATGCTGCGTCGCGTCCCGTCACCGGACACGGTCACCACGAAGGCGTCACGATCGTCGGCCAAGATCTCGTCGAGCAACACCGCCGCGTCGGCCCAGTCGCCGGCGGCGAGCAACCGCGCGGCGCGGTCGAGCTGCCGTTCCTTCGCCCGATCGGACGGCAGGAAGACTCCCGAATCCTCCGCCGCTGGTCGCTCCTCATCGTCTTGGTTCGCGGCTGGGGCGATGTCCTCGCCCTGCGCTGTCGCAGGAGGCGCCGGCGGCGAGAGCCACGCGGCGCACGCGATGACGAACAGGGTGAGCCCGAGGCCACTCCGGCCACGGGAGGCAGGTGGCTGTCGCCAGAATACGGAGGCCACCACGGTCATGGCGTCGCCCGAAGGTCCCTCGATCGTCCGCACGGGTGCATCCTAGCACTGGGCTCCGCTGCCGCGGTCATCCCATGGCCCAGCTCCCAAAAGCAGCTTTTTTCGGCGTTTTTTGCCGTCGCGGAGGAGAGCCTCGTCGAAAAATCCCTCGAAAAAGCGTGGTTTTGGCGGGGCCAACCCCTTTTTTTGGGTTGCATTTTCAAACTCGCGAAGTCTAATCGGGGCCGCGTTCGGCGATTACGGCCGAGTTTTGTGGTCAATCTCTGACGGCGGTGGGGAACCTGCCGCATCCAACTCTGACTCAACTGGAGGTACTGGCGATGGCGAAGAAGTCGGGAAGCAAGCCGATGACGAAGACCGAGATCATGCGAAGCATCTCGGAGACGACGAACCTTCCTAAGAAGGATGTCGTTGCTGTGCTCGAGTCTCTGACGACCGAAATCCAGAAGGCCCTCAAGGGCTCGGGCATCGGCGTGTTCTCGATCCCCGGCCTGGTCAAGATCGAGCGGCGGAAGGTTCCGGCCCGCCCGGCTCAGAAGGGTGTCAAGAACCCCTTCACCGGCGAGCTGCAGGATCGTCCCGCGAAGCCGGCCAGCGTCAAGGTCCGGGTTCGCGCGCTGAAGAACCTCAAGGCGATGGTGTCCGGCTGATTTCAGTCGGTTCATCACCACACGAACCTGTTCATTCCGGCGGGCGGCATCATTCCTGATGCCGCCCGCTTTTTTTATGCCGCGTGGACTTCTCATGCGACGTGGTCTTTGGGGCAAACGAGGCAAGCATGGCAGGAGGATTTCCGGTCAGCGAGACAAGTCCGCCTAGGGAAACGGGGAGGGCTTTGCCGATAGAGCCGGTGGGGCTGGCACATGCCTGCTCGCGTTCGATCCGATCCAGCCCGTGCTGCGAGGCCGCGAGATGCACTACACCAACGCCCCCACTCGTCTCTATCCAGCCCTGCACCACGACGCGCTTTCGATGCCGTTTGATGGGTCGTCTGCCCCCTGGGATCCAAGCCGCTGCGAGCCGTTGCTCTACGGCCTTCGCGGCGCCGTCAAGACGTTTCGCCATCGCTTTCTCCGCCGCGACAAGCTGGCCTCATTGGTCGGGCGGATGCTCCGCGATGTGGCTGGCGGCATCGCCGAGGGGCCGATCCGGCTGATCGATGTCGGTTGCGCCCAAGGCGGTCTCGCCCTCCGGATCGTCGACCGCTTGCCGCACCGCGTCGCCAACCGTCTCGAACCGATCGGTATCGAGGTCTCTAGCCACCTCGCCAAGCTCGCCCACCTCGCGTTCCGTGGCCGGGGTGGCCACTGCATCCACGCCGACGGAGTCGACGGCCTCGGCGACGTGGAGCGGAGCAGCGCTCACGTCATCGTTCTCTCAGGAACCCTGGAACACGAGGTCGCACCACTCGCCCTGCTCCGTCGCTGCCGGGAACGGCTCGCCCTCGACGGCCGCATCGTGGTCAAGGTGCCAAACGACGCGTGCGTCGGCCGCAGGATCTACGGCGGCCGATGGGGCGGCTACCGTTGGCCTGATCGTGTCAACCACTTCACGCCGCAGACCCTCGCCGCCGTATCGCGGGCCGCAGGGCTGCGCATCGTGCGGCTGAATGCCTTCGACCGCTGGCCACTGAGCGACTCGCTGTATGCCGTGCTGGGCCGCGATCTGTCGGCAGCCCACGAAACGGTCGAGCCGAGCATCGCCTCCCGGCCGCGGAAGGCGGCCTGATACGGCCCGCACGCGATCATCGCGAATCGTCGCGCCACCGCAGCCGGCCGGTGACATGCTCGAAGCCGGCGGGACTTGTGAGTTCTCTGCTCAAACGCTTCGGAGCGACTCCCGCGAGGCACAAGTCGCACCGGCTTCTGCGCGTGCCCCCGATCCGGCTGCTATCCCTTCCGGAATCACAGGCGAGGGACGTTGCCAACCGAGAACACACACAGGTTGAGAACCTGTGCTACGAGCGGCAGCTCACGCGGCACGGCGGGAGAGGGCTCGCGTGCATCCGCGGAGCATGCCGGCGAGTTCGGCGGCCTGCTCATCCCAAAACCGGATCCCATCTGCCTCAAACGTCACCGGTGATCCAGGGGCGAGGCGACCGATCATGCCGACGGCATCGATGATCGCAGCCCGCAGCGCCGTGCCGTCGTCCTCGAAGGGAATCACCGTGCCGTTGCGGCCCGGCAGGATGTCCTCGACCACGCCGCCGGCATCGGTGGCGATCACCCACACGTGCCGGGCGATCGCCTCCCGAACCGTGAGCCCAAAGCTCTCCTTCCACTGCGTCGGGAACAGGAGCACGTCGATGCCCGCGAAGAAGTCGTCGATCGTCCGGTGGGTGTAGGCGGGCACGACCTCCACGTCTGGAATGCCGCCGATCGCGTCCGCCCCAAACGACGAGAAGCCGAGGTTGAGGGTGTTGTCGACGAGCACCAGCGTGGCAGGCAGGTCGCCGAGGCCGGCAAACACCTTTTTCACCAGATGGAAGCCCTTGATGGGCGTGTTGCCGCCCACGTAACCAACCCGCACACGACCGTCTCGGCGAACGCGACTGCGGGCCAGCGGCGGAGAGACGCCGTTCTTGTTGACAAGCACTCCCGGGAATCCGTTGGCGGCGTGAAAGTCGGCGAAGAACCTGCTCGGGGCCATGAGCAGGTCGGCGGTAGCCAGTGCCTCGCGGGTCCGGCGGCTGCGACCCGACAGCGTTCGGGCGTTGTCGACGCAGGAAGCGCAGACCTGTTCGTCGATCCGGCGCTGGTGGCAGTAGCGACCCTGCCGATCGACCATGAACTGGCGGCCGCAGAGCCACCAGGCGTCGTGCAGGGTGATCGCGTAGGGAACGCCGCGGGCGCGACACGTCTCGACCGCTCCGATGCCGATGCCCTGAACGCAGTGAAAGTGCACCACGTCGGGTTCCACCGCGTCGAGCACCTCGTTGAAACACGAGACGGCCGCCGGGTTGTCGAATCCGTCCGGACCATCGTGAGCCCCTTCGGGCAGTCCCATGCCAAACACGCCGATGCCGTCAAACTCGTAACGATGGAGCGTGTGCCGCGGCGAGACAGCCGTGGGCACGGTGGTGAAGACGTGCACGTCGACGCCGTGCTGGTCGTGCATCAGTCGATTCACGTTCTCCGCCACGATTGTCGCCCCGCCGAACGTCCGCGGTCCGTAAAAGACATTCACCGACAGGACCCGCGTCGCCTCGTCGCGACCGCCGGCGATCAGCGGCGCGACCTGGCGGCGGGCGATGCGGGCCGGCGATGAGTCGCGGATCACCGTCTCGCGGGCGGCATCGCCGATCCGACGCCGGAGCGCGGGTTCGGCGACGAGGCTCGCGAGCGCGTCCTCCCAGGTGCGGTCGTCATCGCAGAGCAACCCGTTCACGCCGTCGACGATCACGGCCGCAAACGCCGCCCGTGGCGAACACACACTCGGCAGCCCGAGGATCGACGCCTCCAGATACTTGATCGCGCTCTTGGCATCGTTGAACTCGCCGCCTTCGAGCGGGGCGATGCTGATGTCGCCGGCGGCCAGAACGGCGAGATAGTCCTCGAATCCCGTCGCCGGCAGCCGCTCGAGTTGGTCGCCATGACGCCGGAGGCAGGCCGGCACCCCCACCGGCCCGACCAGCCGCAGCCGCGCCCGGGAGAAGCGGTCAAGCACCCGGGCGATCGCCGGCGCCGCCTCCTCGAAGTCGACGTCGTGCGCGTTCGTGCCCGATCCGTAAACAATCCGCACGAGGCCGTCGTCCACGCCGTACTCGTCGGCCACCGCAGCGCGGGCGGTGATTGCCGCCGCTGCCGCGAGCGTCTGCTCGTCGAGCCCGTTGGCGATCACGCAGACGTCGTCCATCCCGGCGCGCCGCATCGCCTCGGCGAGCCCCGGGGTCGAGGCAATCGCCGCATCGCATGCGAGCATGGCCCGGCGATAAAGACCGGCACCGACGGCGAGCGATTCGATCGTCTGGCGGCCCAGTCTGCCGATGGCGCGGTTCGAACGGATCACTGCCTCATCGAAGATCAGGTCGTCCGCCTCCCACCATGTTGGCACGCGGAGCCGGCGTGCCTCGGCGATGAGGCCAAGTACGCTGTCCTGCGCCGGCACGCGGTAGAAGATTGCGTGCGAGTGTGTCTGGAGTGCTGCTCGGCAGCCCTCCCGGTCGGCCCAGGGCCGCCAGGTGCAGTCGACGCCGATCCTCCGAAAGGCCTCTTGCCGCTGCATCACGCGATACTTCAGGCACTGGGGGATGCTCGCCTCCGCGACGATCAGCACCCGCGGCGTGAACGACCGCGGAGCGGGACGCTCCACCCCGAAGCCATACTCCTCCGGCAGCGGGCCGGCTGCTTTCCGCCGCTTGCGCAGCCGGCGGACGGCCCGCTCGGCGGCGCGAAGCGCGCCGCGCACGCTGCCGCACGCATCCTGAACGGTCTGCCGCCAGCGGGGGTCGGCCGCGGGCGGCTCCAGGCGCGCAACCTCGACCGTGGCGTCGGGCCGCGCGATCCTGAGTTGTCGTTCGTGCATTCGTTCCCCCCCGGGAGCGTCCACCCCTCCAGCCGGCGGCTCACGCCGCCCGTCGTGGCGGCGGTCGTTGCCACCACGAGAGCGGCCATCGCCGCCGCCAGTCACCCCCGCGCGGCGATCGACGTTGGTCGGGGCCGCGATGCCCCCGCGCACCATCTCCACGGACGGCTCCATGGACGGCCGAACGCTGCCACTCCGCGAGGAGGTGGCCCCGCAGGGCAATCGGCGTCGGGGCCGTGAAGCCGTCTGCCGGCACGCCCGTCAGTTCCTGCAACTGCCGATAGAGCGTGATCGACTCCGGGCACATGGCGGCGAGCAGCGCGGGCCGGCCCGCGTCGCCATCCTGCAGGAGCAGCGAGTCGTCGTAGCAGTCGGGCGGATCGCCGATCGGCACGTGGAGCCGCTGGCGGATCGAGTCGCACAGCCCGATCGGGTTGGCGACCGCCTGGGCGGCCTCGCACACGAGCGTGACCTCTGGATTGCGGGTGGCGAAATCGAGCAGCAGGCGGTTGTAGTGCAGCCAGACGTCGAGCGCAAACGCCGGGTTATGGCGAAACGTGGTCTCTCCGCGGCGGAACAACGAGTCGACCACCTCCCACGGCCTCCGGAAGAGGAGCAGAAAGCGGGCCTCCGGCACAAGCGTCTGCCAGACATCGAGAAACAGCGTCGTTCGCGGCTCCTTCCAGCCCCATGTCCGGCCACGTCCGGCCCGTGCGGCGACCAGATCGGCCGCCTGTCGTCGCAGCGATGGCGAGAGGGCGATCGTGGCCTGCGTCGTGTAGCCCTCGGAGACGATGCCGTTGGCGATCAACACCGTGCGGTGGAAATCGAGGATGCCCACGTCCTCGAAGTGGCCGCGCGGATTTCCAGGCGACGACTCGAGCAGTTCGTCGCCGAGATGCACGCCGGCACCAGCGACCAGCGACGCCACAAACGACGTGCCGGAGCGGTGCATCCCGCAGATGATCAGTGGACGCTCCCCCCCGGGACCGTCGCTGGCAGCCAGGCCGGCGGTCATGTCGCTCCGATCGCAATGACTTTTCTGATAGTTCCCCAGTAGGCGGAGATCGACACACCCCCACGGAGATTTGAGACCCCGGAAACCGGGGCCAGCCAGGCAACCCAACCTACCCCGTCATTGGGGCCACCGATCAGCCCTGGGCCGAAGTGTATGCTGCGATTGTGCCGAAAGGCGGCCGGCACATGGCTCTCCACAGCATCCCCCCACCGGAGTGATGGCCCATGCCCGACCGCCGTTCGCCGATCCAAGACTTTCTCGAACTCCTCCACGCGAAGTACGCCGATTTCCGCGAGGGGGATGTCGCGACCTATATCCCTGAGTTGGCCACCGCCAATCCGGAGCATTTCGGCATTTGCGTCGCCACCGCCGACGGCTTCGTCTACGAAGTCGGGGATTCCCGGCAGAGGTTCACGATCCAATCGATCTCGAAGCCGTTCGTGTATGGCTTGGCCCTCGACGAGCGAGGCTCGGAGCACATGTTCACGAAGGTCGGCGTTGAACCCAGCGGTGATGCATTCAACGCCATCAGCCTCCACAAGACGAGCGGCTGTCCACTCAACCCCATGATCAACGCCGGGGCGATTGCCACCACGGGCCAGCTTGGGGCCTCCCAACCCGAGCCATGCTT
>Ga0114971_10001727_pt1 | contig 14891 bp, 12 predicted proteins | sample M_140625_MF_Meta_FD_87320 | JGI IMG/M metagenome (GOLD analysis project Ga0114971, IMG submission 87320) | Freshwater microbial communities from Lake Montjoie, Canada to study carbon cycling - M_140625_MF_MetaG | ecosystem: Environmental > Aquatic > Freshwater > Lake | place: Lake Montjoie... | reverse complement strand
TTTAATAAAAAAAATATTATATATATATATATAATGTCTGAAAATACAGAAGTAGCAGAAACCAAATTTATCAATATTGTAGCAGTAACCAAATATGCTGTGGTAATAAAAATAACTAATATAACAACTAAAGTGAGCGAAACACATACGTTTGAAGGAAAAGAATCTGGTAGTGGTATTACACTTTCAACAGCAGTTGACGCATCACATAAGGCATGTAGTGATCCTGTGAATAAAAAAGTATCAAAATATCATAAAAAGGGGTTTCATACAACTCATAATGTTACATATACTACTGCAGTCCAATATTATTACTCAATCGAAATAGATGGTGTTACAAGAAATTATTTATTAGTAAATATCGATCCGAATGATGTTTCAAATATTAAAAATGTTTTATTATGTTTCCCTGGTGGTGCTGAAACGAATTCTGAGTTTGTTAATTATACAGAATTTAATTATATTGGTAGTCCTGTAATTGTATTTTTAGGTCAATCATCTATAAACACATATAGTTGGCAAAATGCATTTCCTCAACTATATTATAAATTTATTCAAAATGATGTTACACTTAGTTATCAAAATGATGTAACATTTGTAGATACAGTATTATCAAATTTATTTAAAAATACAATACCAGAACTATTTTTAACAGGTAAATCAGATGGAAGTGGTTTTTGTGTGTTGTATTCAAATATTTCAAATTATAAATCAAACATTAAAGCAATAGGGATATGCTCCAGTGCTATTTTTTACGTAACATCAGCTGGAAATGTAGAAACGTTCGATATTAATAATCAAGGTAGTTATTATGTTAATAAAACTAATGATGCAATAATACCTAAGGGTAATACTTTACCTCCACCAAACATTCCCTTATTTATTATACATGGAACAGGTGATACAGTAATGCCTTATGACGGTCCCATATATAGTGAAAACTTAATTAAAGGTTCATTATGGAAATTTATTGATCGTAGTCATAAAAATACTTACACCGTAAATTTTCCTTCATATATTCTACAAATTGTTGAAACAAATAGTATGGTGCAGACATATAATTATTTTACGGATCCAACATTTACAAATACAAATCCAGGATACTCGTATTCGGTTTATTCATCTAATAATCCAACTAATAATAACCAAGTATTGAATTTTATTACAATAAACGATCAGGATCACGTTTGGTCCGGACATGATGATTCCGGGCCAAATTCAAATGAACCATCCAATTTTACTATGGATGCAACGTATTTGATGATAAAATTTTTTAAATTAAAACAAGGAAATTACATACCGACAGTGGAATCTATTCCATCTAATTTATTAACTTATAACAATGAGAAAATAAATTGATAAAAAAAGACAACATACATACGTAATACAAAATATAAATTCTATTTAATTTACAACAATATAATTATTATATAGTCATATATTAATTATATTATAATTATGTCTGATACTACCAATAAAAAACGTCAAGGCGATAATTATGATGCTACATCAAAATATAATCGTACATATTACGATAAATTATTCGAATTATTAAACAAGACAGACAAATTAGAATTGGTATCTGCCTCTTCATTAACAGGTTTTATATTTAAAGTAACAACTAATGAAGTAAAACCAAAATCTTATATTATGAAAATTGTTGTTTTAGAGCCAAACAATACTGATAAACGTATTAGTTTGTCCCATTGTATTGACACAGTACACTCGCTAAATAATGAGAAAAAAATAACTGAAACAGAATACGATTTTAAATATGAAGGTGAAATTCAAGAATATATACATAATAAATCGATAATTAGCGAAAGACAATCTATCTGTCCTAGTATTGATTATGCTGTAATATATAAAAAAAATATTTCAAATGATTTTTTAACATTGTTAAAAAATATAAATAATACTAATAATACGCAATCTGGTTTTAATATATTAAGTAATAGTAGTCCCGAAATAAAAGAAGTAATTGATTGTTTATTATTTTATTTTACAAACAAATTTAATAATGAAAAAAGAGAGGAATATTTTTTTAGATTAGGAATTATTTTAATGGATGAAATACCAAATTGTGTCACTTTTTATGATTTTATTCATAACAATAATAATGACGATGATGATAACAATGATGATAAAAAACTCGCATATTCATATATTTATTATCAATTAATATATTTATTTTTATTTATTGGAATAATTAATTTTGATATGCATATGGATAATGCATTGGTTTATTTTGATATGAAGGATGATGGCAAAATAAAAAGTAAATTAATTGATTTTGGTAGAGTTGATGATTTAAATGATAGGAATAACAATAAATATTTATCTTCGGGTGAAAAGGCTTATATAAATCTTAAAAGAGAAGATTTAAAAGAGGAAGTACTTAATATTATGTTTCCAAAAAAAGAATCTTATACTGACCAAGACAAAATAAATTTTATAATGAAAACAATGAATATAATAAATATAATATGTTGGGCAGTTAATAGAAAAAATTATAATTATAATAGACCAACAATCCATCAAATGGATTGGTTTAAACCTATACCCAATGCTATTGAATATATGGTGTATATGGTGGATAGTATCAAAAATGGCGTTAATACCGATAAAAGCATAGATGGAGGCCCAATGACAGGTTTAATTAAAATTTTAATGGAAAAAAAAGATTATAGCACGACGGATATTAATAATGTAGATCCTAAAAAAAGTTTTGACATATTGGAAAGAAATACTAAAACTATAAGTACTAACAATATGAATCCCAAATATAGAGAAATTAAAGAAATTGGCTCAAATGTTATCAAGAGCGATCCTGTATGCAAAAATTATGGTGATGATGATAATGGTGATAATGATGGTATCTGTGTAATTATGGGTGGTAAAAAAACTCGTAAATCCAAAAGAAAATATAATACAAAATTCTATATTAAATCTGGTAAAAAAAGTAAAATAAAAACCAAAAGAAAATCCCAGAAAAAATCATCTAGAAAAACTAAAAAAACTCACGCCAAATAAAAATACAAATAAATATAAATAAACAAGAAGTTTATATTTATTTTTAACGTATTCAACCATACCGCCATATCATAACTACTCTATCGCCCGGTCCAAACCTTAATAACTGGTTTGTTTATGGTTCTATTATTTACATCATTTATATATTGTTCATATGAATATCCAAAATTTAAATAGTTAAATATATTACCAAATAAAGACGGACATTTCTTTAACGCCGGGTATTGTGAATATATCATACATGCAAATATACGCTCAAAACAACAACGATCTGGTCTATTATGTACAAAATTAACCAAATTCAAAAAGTTAAATTTATTTTGCAGATGTTGTAAACACTCATGTGTTATCATACATTGAATACCGAAGCAACCATTCCATTCCGATGATTTACCCAGAATTTTTACAGCGGTGTCATTTTTCAACATTTTTCTTATTATTCCACCATTTTTTAGACCATGGATTATACGCATAGAATTATCTACATTTTCAGTGTCCGCAGTAAAATGCCATAAAGGGCAAACAGGTAAATTGATTTTACCAAATGGTACAACAGAATGAAAAAATATACTGTCATGAATAATGACAGCTTTTGAATGCCATGGATGATGATAATAATAATAATAAGGCAATAATTCTCCTCTTCCGGGAAATTCAGATTGGACGTATTGAACGTTGTCATCTTGACACATTTTTACTACAAATTCATAATTACTGTTATCATCTATTACAACAATCTTATTTTTTGGATAATAAATTCTTATTGTTGATACACAACGATTCCAGTATTTATTTGTCTTTTCTGAATTAACATGTCGCGTAATAATAAATACAAATGACATAATAATTAAATCGATTATATATATTTGTTTAATAAATTTGTTTAATATAATTATATAAATAAAAATTTCAATTTTTACTTAATACCACTAAATGTTATATAATATCTATTTTGACAATACTGGAATCTTATCAATATTTATTAGATTGTCTATACCTCCTTTCATTTTCGATATAGTATTAAACGGAACTACAAATTTTGAAAATTCTGGACGAACCAATTGATTTTCTGGTGTATGGATATGCGAACAACGTGCTATCATTTTATACAATTTGAATTCTGGATATCTATCTTCACCATTCGCTTTATATAACAAATTAATACCTTTATCATCTGAACACCATTCAACTATTAATTTAACAATTGGATTTTTATTTTCTAAATATTTTACATTGGATATATCTTCTACCAAATAATCAAAAATAGAGCATGCCAATCTACAAATGTCAAAACTGTAATTTGGGTCTATACGTGGTTTTTTATCATTAAAATACGGCTCAGTATTATATTGTGTTGCGGCATCTCCGCCGTTTTCAAAACTATCACTGCAAAATAAATTACCTTTGTATTTATAAATGGCTCTACCAAAATCGATAATTTTGAATAATCTGCCAAATGTTGGCACCTTATAGTATTTGTTTTTATAACAATAATAAACGTATTTTTTATCAGTATGATTATACATTACGTTGTTAGTGTGTAAATCATTATGTGTAAACGCAAATGTTTTTTGATACGTTAATAAAATCATTATTATTTGCATAAACGAGGAGAGCCACTCTTCTTCTGATAATTCATTACTAGCGATTAAATCATCAAATGTATTTTCACATGATTCCATACATATTAATTCTACTGGAAATTCTGGTATTCTCGCTTCTATATATTCAGAATCACTATCATATGATGTATATTCTGACTCAATGTCTTGTTCGTTGTCGTTGTCATTGTTGTCAAGCGTTTCATTACCGTCCAGAGCCTCAACATTTATCAATTCAGGAATTTCATCATATGTATCACACTCTTCACATTGATTATCATTCTCTCCATTCTCACCATTCTCATCATCAATTAACTCGTGTATTTTAATGCTTGGAGATTTTTCAGATGCATGAGATGCGTCAGATGTATATGATGTTCTAGATGAACAAGATGAAGATGACCTTAAAGATGTGTTTGCTTTTTCAAATGGTAAATTAGTTGTATTGTTATCTAATGAAATTTCTTGTAAATCTATTTCGCATTTATCAGGTTTATCAGCTTTATCATCATTATCAACAAATATATCATCTAATTCGTGCATTGTATTATTAATATCATCTAGATCAAGTACTAGATTTTCATCGTGATTATTGGATTGGTCGCATATGACAAGTTTTTTTAAATTTTTAGAAGAATATTGGTTATTCGATTCATAATCATAATTTTCATCGTCTACCTCAAACAATAGATTTTTATTTTTGTTAAAATAGTCGGATTGTACCAAATAATCCAAGTCATCACAAATATTGAATGTGTAGTTTTTTTTAATTCCTAAAAAAGATCCATAATAATCCAAACCATGAGTAAAATTTGTATTGTGAAGTAAATTACTAGACAAATATACAAAAAAACTATCAACATAGGCTGAATTATTGATATTTAACAATTTTGAATGTACCTTATTTTTGCTTTTTGTATTTGTGTCAGGATCTTCTTCTGCAATTGAAGGTAAATTAAATAAGTCTGATTGTTCTTTTAAATCAGTAACATGATATTTACCGGTCATAAATTTAATAGGATCTAATAATGGTGCAAATTTCATAAATACAACCTTGTCTTTTGTTTTTTGATTCAATGTATTTTTTATTCTGCAGTTATACAAGCATTGATTTATATAATTATCTTCGGTAATGTCATCGTCGTCACTTTTTCTCTCTTCATGATTACTGTCTGATTCGTCATCTGACTCGACATCCGAATCTTCATCCTCATAAAGTGAATAAACATTGCTAATAAACCATTTATTATTAAGATTTATACTGTTATAATTTTGTAAATTCAATGAAAAAAATCTTGAATAAATAGGAATATAGTTTTGTAATTTAGAAACATTGGCTATTTTTTCTAAACTTTGAAACAATTCTATATTTTTGCGTTTTTGATAGTTAATATTGAATACCTCTTGATTTGCATCAGTGTTGTTATTATTAATACTATTAGACATATTATTAGGTAAATATAATAAAAAAAACACCCAGTTTTAACTAATAGCTATAAAGATTTTTCTAAAGATTTTCTAAAGATTTGGACCACTTGTTTATTTGTGTAAGTTAAAAAATAATATTTTTTATAAATTATATACACATATACAGATATACATACAGATATACATACAGATATACATATAAGCAATAAATCATGTCACTAGAGTTGAAAAAATTTGATATGAAAAATATTAGTTTTAAGCCAAATGAAAATAAAGGTCCTGTAGTAGTTTTAATAGGACGTCGTGACACAGGTAAAAGTTTTTTAGTAAAAGATTTACTCTATTATCATCAGGATATTCCAGTAGGCAGTGTTATTTCAGGAACAGAGGAAGGTAACGGCTTCTATGGTAAAATGGTGCCAAAATTATTTATTCACAATGAATACAATACTGCAATCATTGAAAATATATTGAAACGTCAAAAAACGATTTTAAAACAAATTAAAAAAGAAATAGAATCATTCAAACGCAGTACTATTGATGCAAGGACATTTGCAATTCTGGATGATTGTTTATATGATAATACATGGGCGAGAGATAAAATGATGCGTCTTCTTTTTATGAACGGTAGACATTGGAAAATCATGTTGATTATTACAATGCAATATCCATTGGGTATTCCACCGTCACTTAGAACAAATATAGATTATGTTTTTATTTTGAGAGAACCGTATATAGCAAATAGAAAAAGAATCTTTGAAAATTATGCGGGTATGTTTCCAACGTTTGAATCTTTTTGTCAGGTCATGGATCAATGTACCGAAAATTACGAGTGTTTAGTCATAAACAATAATGCAAAATCGAATAAATTACAAGATCAGGTTTTTTGGTATAAAGCGGATAATCATAATGATTTTAAGCTGGGATCAAAAGAATTCTGGGAATTATCCAAAGACATGGGGTCGGATGATGAGGAAGAAAAATATGATCCGAATAATTTGAAAAAGCGAGGTCAAGGTCCAAAAATTAGTGTCAAGAAAACAAAATGGTAGGGTAGAGGTGTCTAGAGTGTCTAATATTTCATAATATAATTTATATACATATAGGGTGGTAAAATAGGAACAGGTTGCCCTCCTCCTGTATTATTAATACTTATACCTGTATGACTAGGTGCACTATAATAAAGATGATTTCCATCGGTATCTGTACCAAATAAATCACCTCCTCCTCCTGAAAAAATTTTATTACTCGAACCAAGGTAACCAAATTGTGTATTGACTGCTATATGAGAATGACTAGGATCAGTAACACCGTGATTATGTGAAGGCATTTCATTAACCGTTAATGTAACACTTGATGCACCACCTACAGCGCCTATTGATGCTGATGGTGTGGGAGAACCATATAAGAATTGTGACTTTAAATTTGGAGGTGTTATGCTGTTTGCAGTGTTGCTAGAAACATCCATTATAGTATTTAATAAAGGTGCAATAATAGCAAATCTGCCATCTGATACAGTACGCGTAATACCGTCACATACTACCCACCCATCTGGATCACCCTCCCCAGGTACGGTTGAATTATAATTATAAAAATATGCCATTATACTCATGGGTGGTGGAGAAAGTGAATGAGAATTATAAAGATATGTATTTGGAAATGTATTGCTCATATATTTATATATATAATTAATAATATATATAAATATTTAACGTATATAATACAAACTACTCACCAAACAACCTTGATTTACCTAAAGAATTATGTGATATCATTAAAAATTATAGTTTTAATGATAGATAAAAAAAGATATGAAAACAAAATAAAACAAACACGTCAACAAGTACTATTTACAATATTTATATTGTTATCGATAAAAACACATTTATCTATAACTTCTTGTGGTAGAGACAGCTCGCATTTTTCATTAACCGTCTGAGATTTTACAATAGTTGGATGTACGTCATGAAATCCAATTAAATTATATTTGCTGTCGTCCTCTTTGTATTTTGATGTGATATTATTGAAATCATGGTCGAAATATTCCCAATTACAAAAATCATATATTTTTCGGATTGTTTCGGCGGGTTGTTCGACCAATTCATTGTATGTAATAAATAAAAACGTATTATCCTGATTATTATGTTTTGCATATAAAACGCCGTTTAATGAACGCATTATCGGTTCACTATTTAAATTCAAAAAATCATTGTAGTTTTTTTCGATGTCGTTTTTCTTGTATAATTTACAAAATGAATTCACTATTTCCAAAATAGGACGTTCCAATACAATAATCTTTATGTTTTTGTCAATGTATTTTTTTAAAAGTGTTACATTGTCTGGCATCGTCCAAGAACGACATTTATCCACGATTATTTTTTCGTTTTCATCAATATTGTTATAGTATATTTGTGGGATAGACGAAATTAATTCTGTGACACTGGATTCGCGGTTATTTGCAGTGATTTGTTCTCTCGAAGTAGTATTACATGATACATGCATATCCCACATTAATTGGCATACAGCGGAATTTCCTTCGGCGTGAATGGTGGGATTTTGAGATAAGATAGCGGATAAAAGAGTAGATCCTGCTCGTGGTAATCCACTCAAGCAAACAAATTGGTCGTATTTTTTCATTGATGTTGGGTTTATATTACAATATGAATGTGTTTAATTCCTTATTTATATATTAAAAGAATGACACCTGCACCACCACCACCACCACCAGAATAACTACCACCACCACCACCTCCATAATAACCACCACCACCACCTCCTCCACCATAATTAGTATCGGGAGTACCATAACTACCGCCACCTGTACCACCATTACCACCGTTATAACCTGGACCGTTTACTCCACAACCACCACCACCACCACCATATGGACTTGAAGTACCAACAGCACCATTACCGCCACTACCACCATTAATACTGCTACTAATACCACCGCCATTTCCTCCCCTTGTAGTAACGGAGTTATCAGAACCAGATCCACCGCCTCCACCGCCACCAAGACCACCTATACCACCTCCTTCATAAACAGTACCACCACCACCTCCACCACCGCCATAATAAAATCCAGTATAAATATTTGTAGTACCTGTACTTCCATTTCCTGCTTGAGCTGGTCCACCACTTGCACCACCACCACCTGTAGCAGTTGCTGTCAGAGGTGTATATTGAATACTATTGTGTAAAACATTACTACTAGTATCATATGTTCCAGCACCTACTTTTAATGAAAATGAATATGTTGGATCGACTGTTAAAGGAGTAGTATTAAATGACAAATCAATTACTTGTCCTCCTTTTCCTCCAGATGTTGCCCCATCCGCGCCACCAGCAACCAAAAACAGGTCATATATTTGTATCGCGGTGGTTGGCTGAAATGAAAATGAACCTATTTTAAATTGTATCATATAATATCCCCCTGGTAATTCAGACAATGCATAATTTGAACTAGAACCAGGCGTAAACAAAAATGGGAAACTATAAACATATTGAAAAACATTTGCCAAATCTTGATTATTTCCAGTAATACCTGCATAATTTTCAACTACATATCCAGTTGTTGGTGCATTATTACCTGACGTATATGCTTGAAAAATTGCAGATAAATCTGTTTGCCCGGTAATGCCCGCATAATTCTTTACTACAAATCCTGTAGCAGAAGCACTAGTTCCACCTGTATATGGTGAAAATATTGTGTTTAAATCAACAAATGAAGCATCATAAGTATCAATATAGTAATTAGTTACTGGCGGAGGAGATATCTGTATTTGTGATACAGTATTGTTACCAAAATTTGCAACCCATACATTTGTACCATCCGATGAAATTCCACTTAGTTGGTTAAAGTCCACACTTGTGATTGTTTTAACATACGTACCATTAGATGCATTTATTTGTGATACACTAATAGAACTACCATTATCTGTAACCCATACATTTGTACCATCCGATGAAATTGAATATGGAAAATGAAAGACTGTGCTTGTAATTGTTTTAACATATGTACCACTAGATGCATTTATTTGTGATACAGTATTTTTATTTATAACCCATACATTTGTACCATCCGATGAAATTCCTTGTGGATTATCAAAGTTTGCGTTTGTGATTGTTTTAACATATGTACCACTGGATGCATTTATTTGTGATACAGTATTGTTACCAAGATTTGTAACCCATACATTTGTACCATCCGATGAAATTCCACTTGGTAGGTTAAAGTCCACACTTGTGATTGTTTTAACATATGTACCACTAGATGCATTTATTTGTGATACAGTATTGTAATTTGTAACCCATACATTTGTACCATCAGATGAAATTGAATATGGTTCATTAAAGTCTGTGTTTGTAATTGTTTTAACATATGTACCACTAGATGCATTTATTTGTGATACAGTATTGTTACCAAGATTTGTAACCCATACATTTGTACCATCCGATGAAATTCCTTGTGGATTATCAAAGTCTGCGTTTGTGATTGTTTTTACGAAAGACATTGTATATAAATTTTACTTTAAATTTTGTTATTATAAATATAAACATATAAATATTTTACAAAGATAATACATAATACAATCCAACACCCAACATACTAAACAATCATTATGTCATTATTAATAGAACCAATATCCATATACAAACAATTTCTTATCAACCAATTCAACAACACACCCATAACCCATACAAATCCCAAAACACCTGATTTGCCTAAAGAATTATGTGATATCATAAAAAGTTATTGTTTTTATGATACAGTTTCATACCAAATACTTTGCAATATAATTCGATTCAAAGTCGATATTTGTGATATTATAAACGAACATGTTATTAATAACGAACAACTTTTCATTGATTATTTTGAAGACGAAGACGAAGAAACAACCCATAACCTATACCACGCTACCGTTATCTACACCATTCAAAAATACAACCCACTAGAAAACATATTTTATTTTTCTATGAATAATGTAATTGATTTATGCAAAAAATGTGGTAATTATGTTTCATGCAAAACTCCTAATATCCCAACTCATATCCGGTGTACGTGCTAGTTAATTTATTTCACATTAGCAAAAGGTCCACTTACCAATAGACTTTGTCCGTTGTCAGATTTACCAATAACAACATTTTCACTTTCAAACAATTCACTTCTGATATCAGAAACAGAGATCTCTTCTTTTTCTGCCTTTTCTACTAAAACGCTTTCTTGAGTATTCATATTAGCAATACCAACTAAATTACCTGCATCATCAATTGTTTGTGTCAATGCATTACCTGATTTTTCAGCGTTTTTAATATTTTCTTCAATAGCTTTCTGCTTTGTCTCCTTCAATCGTTGTTCGAATGCAGTCTTAGCATTTGTCTCATTTTTGCCCTTTTCACTCATGAGTTTATTGAGTTCCTCTTCCATATATTCAACGCGACCCGTTTTGTATGCTTCTGGATCCCACGGCATCCACATACCTACTGGTCCAACAAATACATCATGATTTGGATCTACTTCTCTCAACATTTTACATCTTAATTCTGCTTCTTCCATAGAAGGATAAATGCCTCTTACTTTTAATCCACGTGTAGCAGTTTGAAAATTGTATTTAATGCCAAATGACTTCTCCAAATCATCTTCATTCTTATCTAAAAATGTCTTGTAATCGTCGTCAATAGTATATTGAGTTAAAGCAACTTTTTCTTCCTTAACAAAATCTTCAAACTCTTTCATAACATCATCAAAAAGAAGATTGTATTTAAACGAAACAAAATTCAAGAATTGTGCGAATTTTTCCATGGATTTATTAATTTCCCACTTCTTTAGGAATTCTTCAAAGAAAAAAGCTTCTTTTTGTTTTAATATTTTTTCAGGAGAAACAAAAGAAACACATACAAATTTTTGTCCGGCAATTGGTTTATCTTCTTCTAATAAATCTACGTATTTAGCATTAACCGAACCATCACTATTTAGCTTTCTCTCAAAAGAAGACTCTGATTTTTCAGCAACAGCATTTTTTTTTGACTTTGTTTGTTTTGTTGTTGTACTTGAAGTTGTAGTTGTTTTTACCATGATCTATTTTAATAATATTAAAAATATGTTTAATATGTTTAAGTTTTATTATATAAATAATAATTTTAATATCATTTATTTTTTTTCTAATTAATTAATATAATGAGTGCTATGTTTGACGTCAACGAATTAATTAAACGAATAATCAAATATCTTGTTGAAGGTTTTATGGTAGCTATTGCTGCCTATGCCATCCCAAAACGTTCATTGAATATTGAAGAGATCCTTATGATTGCTTTAACTGCAGCTGCCACATTTAGTATCCTAGATACATATGTTCCAGTTATTGGAGTTACTGCTAGGACAGGAGCTGGCTTTGGAATTGGAGCAAACCTAGTAAAATTTCCCGGTGGATTTTAACTGCATATATGGTAAGAGATTATAATATATTTTTATAAAATCTAATAAAATTGATTTTATAAAATTAATATAAACGTATAGTAACAACATAACATAATAAAAATGCGATTTAACAGTGAAAATCTTATTGACTATTGCAAAAACAACAACATAACTTTATTACAATCATATGATAATGTGAAACGAGAAAGTTATATTGAAGGAAAATGTATTTTTGATGAATGTAAAAGTACATTCCGCAAAAATTTTAGACAACTGGTAAAAACGGGTGCATATTGTGGTAGTTGTATAACTAAAATTGCAAGTATCAAAATACATAATTCAAAAGTTAAGTATGATATAAATGTATTGAATAATTTTTGTAATGAAAATAACATATTATTGGCATATGATTATTCAAATAAATTAGTAAATAGAGATACTATAATTGAAGGAATTTGTAAAAATTATAATTGCGAAAATATTTTTAGTAAACCATTTAGACAATTACTTAAAATAAATGGATATTGTGAAATTTGTAGTATAGAAAATAGTAAAATAAAAATATTAGAAACTAATATTAAAAAATATGGTGTTGATCATTTTATGAAATTACAAGAATTTAAGGATAAACAAAAACAAACTATGATAAATCAATATGGTGTAGAACATAATTCTCAATTAGAAAGTATAAAACAACAAAAACGTGAGAAAAGCATTAAAAAATATGGAACTGAATATCCATTACAAAATATTGAAATTAGAAACAAAATAAAACATACAAATTTACAAAAATATGGCGTAGAAAATCCACAACAAAATACTGATATTCAAAATAAAACTTATGCAACTAATATGATAAAATATGGTTGTAAAATTGTATTAAATAACGTAGATATCAAGAAAAAAATAATACAAACCAATTTAGAAAAATATGGAGTTTCACATCATTCACAAAATGCAGAAATAGCTGAATACATGTTACAGTCTTCATATAATAAAAAGAATTATACTTTGCCATCTGGAAAGGTAACAACATATCAAGGTTATGAAAATTTTGCACTAGACGAGCTTTTGTTTATTGAAAAAATAGATGAAGACGACATAATTACTGATAGAAAACTAGTGCCTGAAATTTGGTATAATGACATAAACAACAAGAAACATAGACATTATGTTGATATTTATATCAAATCACAAAATAGATGTATAGAAGTAAAATCAACATGGACAAATCAAGAGAAAAATTGTGTATTAGAAAAGAAAAATGCTGCTATTGGTTTGGGATATAAATATGATATTTGGATTTATGATAAAAAGAAAAATAAAACTGAATTATAATAAAAATATAATTTGTATAAATTGAGGTTCTATATAAATTATATCACTACACAAATACAACCTAAATCGTCGGGATAAATTCCCAATCAAGTTCTTCACATATTTTTTTCCAAATATTATCCTGCTCTATCCTTTTCTCTCGATCTTTCAACATTGGAAAATGTTCCAGATACTGATTTTCTTTTAGTAATTCACACAACTTATAAGCAGTATAATAATAATTTAAAAAATTAACTCGGTCATCCGGACAAAATTTGGAATAAGGTGCCTGTAATTCCATAAACAAATTAAATAACTTGTCTTCTAATTCAGGTGACATGACAGGAGGTTTAATTCCAAGTTTGTCTTTAATAAATGGTATATGTTCGTAGTATTTATTGTATCCTAATTTTTTCAAAATCTCTTTTGTTTTTGAATTTGTTATTTGTGTTATCTTAATGCGCTCTTTTTTGATTTGATGTTTAATATTTTCAATAACTTCAGGTGGAATTTGTGTAGTTTCTTTCCCTTGAAATTGTGCAATTATTTCTTTAAAATGATTGATTCTTTTATATGCATAAAAACAAACTTCTTTAGGAGGTTCTTTATAAGATGGTTTCTCGTTTTCTATTAAATAAGGAACATTTTTAAAACAAACATTGCATATTAAAATACCTTCATCATCTAGCGGTATTAATTCACCTTTATAACAAAATTTACAAATATCTGAATTGTTTACAAAATGATTAACATCGATGAATGCATCATCAATATTGCTCAAATATTTTTTAACAATATTGTTGTTTTTATTTTCAATTGTAATATTGTGATTGTCTTTTAATTTAAAGAAACTGGCTAGTTTTTTTGTTTTTTCTGTTGTAATCAAACCACTATTAATTTTGTTGGATATACAACTTTCATCAATCGTGACACCACTCACTTGACTACCACCACTGCAACTACCACCACTACCACCACTACCACCACTACCAACAAAAACATCATTCGATATACTTTTTTTATTTTCAAAATAATCAAAAATATATTTTGAATTATCTAAATAATATTTCTTTCTTTTTTCTTTAATTTTTTTT
>Ga0114971_10001723_pt1 | contig 14896 bp, 17 predicted proteins | sample M_140625_MF_Meta_FD_87320 | JGI IMG/M metagenome (GOLD analysis project Ga0114971, IMG submission 87320) | Freshwater microbial communities from Lake Montjoie, Canada to study carbon cycling - M_140625_MF_MetaG | ecosystem: Environmental > Aquatic > Freshwater > Lake | place: Lake Montjoie... | reverse complement strand
CAATATCTTGAGCCAACTACGGGAATTGAACCCGTGACCTCTTCCTTACCAAGGAAGCACTCTACCCCTGAGCTAAGTCGGCAGTTTTTAGATTTCAGACGTTAGATTTCAGACGTTAGAAGAAAAACTAACTTTAAAAACTGATTTCTTAAACCTGCCATCTGGCTTGGTGGGGAGAGCAGGATTCGAACCTGCGAAGACGTAGTCAGCAGATTTACAGTCTGCCCTCGTTGGCCGCTTGAGTATCTCCCCAACTTTTTTTACTTTATACCTTGCTGGCTTTGAGCCGGCGGAGGGACTCGAACCCACGACCTGCTGATTACAAATCAGCTGCTCTAGCCAACTGAGCTACGCTGGCATATGCTATAAAAAAAGTCCGCTATTTCTAACGGACTGCAAATGTAGACATTTTATTTTTTAATCAAAATATTTTTGTAAAAAAATTTATTTAATTTATATTCTAGCTTTTTCTTTTCTTTTTAACAATTGTCTTTCTAAAGATTCTGCGGCTAATTCTAATGCCGCTTCAAATGTTTTAGACTTTTTTTTGACTAACAATTCGTCTCCAGGAACGTGAATTTTAACTTCCACAATCTTATTTTCTTTATCACTAGTGTTCTCGACTTTAAAAAAAACGTCGGAAGAAACTATTTTATCGTAGTACTTATCTAATTTATCCATCCTTAGTTGTGCAAAATCAACCAACTTCCTATCTGCTGCAAAATTTACTGCATTTACATTTACCTTCATGATTTTAATATTAAATGGTTATACTTATTTTTTATTTCTGGGGTGTGCGTGTTCGTGTACTTTTTTTAGTTCAGACAAACTACTATGCGTGTAGACTTGCGTGGAGGCTAAACTTGCATGCCCTAATAATTCTTTTACCGAATTTAAATCGGCTCCATTGTTTAAAAGATGTGTTGCAAAAGTGTGACGCAAAATATGTGGACTCTTTTTCACCTTCTCGGAAACATTACTAAAGTAATAATTTATTAATCGATAAACAAACGAATCATTTAATTTAACGCCCTTTAATTGTAAGAAAAAAAAGTCAGAATCTTTAATTGATTCTAATTGAGCTCTTTCGGATAAATAAACTTTAATTTGATTTGCTAATACTGGCACAATTGGCAGAATTCTTTCTTTGTTTCTTTTGCCTAAAACTTTTAAAGTTCCGCTTTTCAAATCTACATTTTGCATCCTAAGATGTATTAATTCTGTTCTTCGAACTCCTGTTGTATAAAACAAGTCAATTACTAATTTATCCCGAATTCCTTCAAAACCATCTGGAAATTTCAAATCATTTAATACATTATCTAATTCCTTCTCTGAAAAAGGAATCTGTAATTTCTTAGGAGTTTTTAAAGATTTATGTTTTAATAAAGGACTTGATTCTATTTGTTTTGTTTTAAGTAAAAATTTATAGAAAGCTTTTAGCGATGCTATTTTTCTGTTTACCGAACTATTAGAAATTCCAGCATCTACCAAAGAAACTATCCAGGTTCGTATCATACTATAATTAACATTCTCTAATAATTCTTGGTCAAAATTGTTTTTTAAAAACTTTTGAAAAAAAAGCAGATCATTTCCATAAGCAGTGACAGTATGTAAAGAGTAATTTTTTTCGAGTTGAAGATACTCTTGAAATGCTTTTAAGTTATTCATAATGATAGAAAGCAAATTTGATTCAGCAATTTAAGGTTAGACTAAAATTAAAAATCGTTAGTAACAAAGTTATGAAACTTTAATTACTAACGATTATATTCTAAAGAAAATTAATTACTAACTTTCTAATCCGTCTCTCATGTTTTGAATGTAAGCCGCTTTTTGGAACTTCATTCTATTGGTAACTGAAGGTTTTATGAAAGCTTGACGTGCACGTAACTGACGAACAGTTCCTGTTTTATCAAATTTTCTTTTATAGCGCTTTAATGCTCTATCGATATTTTCTCCGTCTTTAATTGGTATAATTAACATAATATAGACACCTCCTCTCGTTAAGGGTGCAAAAGTAATAATTAATTATGAATTAAAAATTAAAAATCAGAAAATTATTTCACAGCCAGCTTGTAATCTTGTTTATCAATTATCATTTTGGATAAAATCTCTTTTAAAATTTCGGAAGTTCCTCCGCCAATTGGCCCTAAACGGCTATCTCTTAATAATCGTGCTAAAGGATATTCTTCCATATAACCATAACCACCCAACATTTGAAGACAACTGTAAATGGTTTCGTCTGCTACTTTGGTAGATTTTAATTTAGCCATAGTAGCCTCCTTAACTACATATTCGCCTTTGTCTAATCTGGCTGCGGCCGCATAATTAAATATTTTACAATGCTCGACATCGGTAGCATGTTCTACCATAGTATGTCGTAATGCCTGAAATTTATTTATTTTTGTTCCGAATGCTTCACGTTGGGACATATAATCTATCGTATAATCTATAGCATATTCTGCTCTTGCATGTGCATTGATGGCCATGATTAATCGTTCGGAAGCAAAATGTTGCATGATATACGGAAAGCCTTTTCCTTCTTCGCCCATCAAATTTTCTTCTGGAATTTCAACATTATCAAATGCAATTTCCGCAGTATCGGATGCTCTCCAACCAAGTTTATCTAACTTCGTAGCCGAAATTCCTTTTAAATTAGTATCCATCAAGAAAATACTAATGCCTTTATTTCCTAGTTCTGGACTTGTTTTGGCAGCTACTACATAATAATCAGCATAAACGCCATTTGTAATAAAGGTTTTAGACCCATTAATCACATATTTATTACCAACTTTTACAGCTGTTGTTCGCATGCCTGCTACGTCACTTCCACCAAAAGGCTCTGTAATACATAATGCTCCTATTTTATCACCCAAAATACTTGGCGCTAAATAATCTTGTTTAATTCGTTCATCCCCTTCCGCATTTAAATGCGTCATTGCCAAATAAGCATGTGCCCAAATAGCTGCAGCAAAACCTGAGGATTTAATTTTTTGAAGTTCTTCAAGAAGCACTACGGTATAAAATAAATCTAAATTCATTCCTCCGTACGATTCTGGATAAGCAATTCCAAAAAAGCCCATTTCACCGAATTTCTTCCAAATAAAGCGTTCAATTGTACCTGTTTTTTCCCATTTTTCTATATGAGGTACTACTTCTTTTTGTAAAAAGTCTTTTAAACTTTTTCTGAATAATTCATGCTCTTCTGTAAAATAAATCGAATTCATAGGGACTTTTTTATTGTATTTTTTTAGAATTCCAAATATAAGGCAATTATTTTTAATTTATCAACAGGAAAACCTTTAATATTTGACAAATCCTCAATTTTTAGATCGCCGTTCATACTTCTGTAAGTAACTATACTTTTAGAAATTGGATATTTAAAATAATAAAACTGACCTAATTCTTTGATGGAGGCATTATTAATATTAATTTTTTTGAGATTTGGAAGAGATTCTACAATAAAATATTTATCCAATTCGGCAATAACTTCAGGTGTTAATCCCCACACTTCGGTCATTTGATCCATAGAAACGAATCCACCGAGAATTTCTTTTTGTTTCAAAATTCTATCGGATATTGCATCTCCTATTCCAACAACCTTCATCAAATCTTCCTTTGTTGCTTGATTTACATCTAGAATCTTTAAGGTTTCTTTTTTAGGAAATTCTTTCCATTTAAATTTTGAAAAGCGACTTGTGTGAGGGTTATTTACCCAATCTGGAAATTTAAAATTGGGCGCAATGGCTGCCAACAAAGAATCGGAAATTCCGGTCACAGCTTGAAATTCTTTAGGAGAGTTGGCGAATTTTCCTTGTTGTCTAAATAAATGCAAGTGATTAATTTCAGTAAGGGACATTCCTAGTTTATAGGCTTTAAAATCGGAAATAAAATTAGGATTATAAGAATACTCTTTATACCCCTGTTTCGTATTTAATTCTTTATTTTTATCTAATTTATTTTGCAAAGAAATCCATTGCTGTTCTTGCTCGGAGACTTGGTGTGGCGCGTTAAAATCAGCAAAACAATAAACCAATTGTAGCGAAATTATTATAAAAAACAAAATAATTATTCCTTTTCGCTGGTCTTTCGAAAAATTAAAAAGGCTTTTTATATTGGTAGTAGTTTGCACAATTTATAAATCAAATACTGAGGTTCTTTTGGAGCGAATCAAATCTTTTAACTTTATCCAAAAAGCTAAAGTTAAATAAAATCCGAAACCTAAACCAATGGTTACAAAGGAAATATAAATAAAAAACAAACGGACATTAGTTGCTCGCATTCCTAATTTATCTGCTAAGCGAGAGCACACGTGAAATCCATGTTTTTCAAAAAAGTAGCGAATATTTTTAATCATTTTTTATTTTTTAAAAGTTCTAAGCCAACGGCACATTGTAAACATTTTTGAGCGTTGCAATATTCGTTCTTGAGCTGCAATAAAGACTGCGATTCGAAGGCATTTTTAGATTTAATACCAAAAGTACTAAACTTTTCTATTATGTTGTTTTTCTCTGCTGGAATATTAGAAAGTAAATCGATTATACCTTCTATGTTTTCTTTTCCCTGGCTTTGGGCATAGGCAAACTGAATGGGGATAATTGTATTAATTATCACTAAATCTATAAATGCTTTGGATAAGAACTTGTCTTTTTTAGGACTTATTTTGTCAAAATTATAATGCGTTTTCCAATAATCACTTACAGCTATTTCGAAAATAGTATACATTTCTTGAGGATTTTTGGCTGCAATTATTTTAGAAAATAAATTCCTTTGCAAATGATACAGCATTGCCAATTGTGCCAGTCGTATCGTGGGGAAATTATCTGGACGGTGTTGAAAAAACTGGACTGGTTCTAAAATTGGTTTCATCAATTTGTATTTCAAAGCAATGTAATCGTACCATGATTTTAATTCCATTGGATAAGTATCTTCCACCCCGATAGGAATCATGTCGGCTTGACCGAAAAGTAATGCTTCAAGATACATAACTTCTAAAGCTTCTTTTCTAATAAGTGAAAAAGTGATGGACTTTGCGATTTTTAAAAACGTTTCTCCATTGGTGTTCAACCCAAAATTTTTAGCCAACATACAAAACAAAACTGCTTCCCAATCGCTATCAGTTTCTTTAAGTAATTCTTGGATAGGTGCCGCTTTTCGTTCAAGTCGTTCCAAAAATAAGCGCTCTTGCCAATTTATAAACACAAAAGATTCTACCTCTTGAATTTGATTTTCACAAAACAACCACGATTTTTTAGTAGAAAGCTCCTGGTAATTGTGAAGTTCTTCTTTAGAAATATAGTTTCTTATTTCTAAAACCGGGATTTCGGAATTGTCTTTTCTGAAAATTGGCGCATCGTGTTCCCAAACTACATGAAGAATTACATTGTTATAATTGGCGTCTTTTTCGTGCTGGTGCAAATACCAATCGGATGACTTTATGTGAATTTCAATATTACCTGCCCATTTTTGATTATCCAAAACTACTTGCGCATTAAAAAAATCAGGCCCCTCTTTTTGCAGATAATTCCCCGAATTTACAATAGTTAAATCCTCCCCATTGGTAGTTTTAAGATTAGAGAAGTCGTACTTCTTATATTGCCAAACGTAGTGAATAAAATCTTCCTTCATATTTTATAGAGCCTTACACTCTAAGTTACATAAATGAAGTGAATTATACAATTTTTCATTACTAAATTTTCAACGCTTATATTTGTAATCCAAAATGAAAAAAAATGAAAAAAAATGAAGAAAATAATTGTTATTTTAATTTGCTTGCTGACTAATACACTAATCGGACAATTAAATTATAAAATTACCTACATAAAAAGTTCTAATGGAAAATTAGTTGAAAATCAAGATCCTGTAATTATTTTTTCAAATGCTTTGAAAACTACCCTAACAACACAATCTGTTTTGGAAAATAAAGCAGTTTATCCATTTGAATTTTCTTCTATTGATAGAAAAACAAATGCAGTAATTCAAATGGCAAAACTGAATAAAAACAAATCAATTGCTACTATTGACAGTACATCAATAGGAAAACAAACTTTTGAGTTACTACCTGAAAGCAAGAAAATACTGGGGTATACTTGCAAAAAAGCTAAAACGATCATCAACTCCAATACTATGGAAATATGGTATACCACGGAATTATCTATTAAAGGAGCTCCATCTATTTTAGGACAAAACTTAGGACTCGTTCTAGAAACAAATCGCAATGGAAATTTTGTAGTTACTGCAACTAAAGTTGAAAAAATAAAACAATTTCCAATTGAAGAATTAAAAGCTGAAAAACCCTTGGATTTATTGACTTACAGAGACGAACTTTGGAAAAGTCGATTTACTACTATTCCTGTATTTAAGGAGGAAGTAATTAATTTTTCGGATGTATCCAAATCCAACGATAGTATTATGCGATTTGCGAATGGAACAATTATTCTTAGAAAAATTTCTATTCCTGCAATTGTGAAAGGAAGTCAGATTTTTATTGATGTTACCGAACAATCTAATGGCGATGCATACGACAGAACGGGATCGGTATTTCTTATTCCAATGCAAGAGAAAATCTCCTTTTTAGATGGATTGCAAAACGGAGTAAAAGCGCTTCCTATTTATGAAAATGGAAACGGGAAGTATTACCAAGGTATTACTGCCACAGAAAACTATTCTCCTCTTTTAGAACTAATGCGTTTTTTTACGCCTTTCGGAATTAAACAATACAATACTATTACATTAAAAGATAAAATTTGGGAAGATTGGGTGAATTACCGTCAGGATATTTCCGAATTAACAGCTGCCTTAAGTGGGCAAGAAGTTTACATTGGTACTTTTATTGGAAATTATGACAAAGGAGGGCATCGAGTGAACGTGAATTTAACAATACATCCTGAAGAAGAAGTGGTTATTGCAAAACCAACAGTGGTTATTCCGCTATTTAACACAACCAATATTATGGAAATGGCCGGACAAGAATATGGCACATTATTCAATTCGGATAAAGGTTTGTTGGTTACATTTACATTAGACAGTGATTTGAAAAACGCTAGATTACGTTATATCACTACTGGTCATGGCGGTTGGGAAAACGGCGATGAATTTGTACCTAAAAGAAATTCGATTTATATAGATGAAAAGGAAATCTTTCATTTTACACCATGGCGTGAAGATTGTGGGGGCTTCAGATTGTACAATCCGGCCTCCGGGAATTTTCCTAATGGATTATCTTCTTCCGATTACAGCCGATCTAATTGGTGCCCTGGAACTTCCACAAATCCAATTTATGTAGAAATCGGAGATTTGAAAGCAGGCACTCATACTATTCAGGTTAAAATTCCGCAAGGAGCAAATGAAGGAACTAGTTTTAGCTCTTGGAATGTTTCGGGGGTACTACTCGGAGAATAGTTTATAAACGAATTTCACGAAAAAACTGTTCCAACTACAAAGGCAATTTCACTTTCATTTTCTCTACATTGTTGAAAGCAGCCGGACAAATCGCCACATTTTTGAATGTTAAATTTAACTTGTGCTTAAAAAACAGTCAATAAATTTGGTTTATAATATAAACTAGTTTATTTTTGTGCATTGTTTAATTTTATTATAACTAAATATGGAAAATTCAAATCAACAAAATCTCGAATTAATAGCTCAGGTAATAAAAACTGCACAAAGACGCTTTCATGAAGACAGCCCTTATTATATTCTTTGGGGCAGCACCGTTTTTTTAGCTAGTATATTACAATATATTTTAATTCTCTTACAATCTGAACTTAATGCAATTGGTTGGTTGGTATTAATTCCGAGTGCATTACTTATTCAATTTATTATTATGAGAAAAGAAAAAAAGAAAGAAAAAATTAAAACTCATGTGGGGTCTTTATTGACAAACATGTGGATTGCATTTGGAATAACATTATTTATTGTTTTAATGTTTTCTAATAAAATTGGAATTAATACTTATCCAATTATATTATGTTTATATGCAATTAGCACATTTATTTCAGGTAGTGCTTTTAAAATAAAAGCATTTATTTTAGGTTCAGTATCCTGTTGGATTTTTGCAATAATTGGATTTTTTGTCCAATTTAATACACAATTACTATTATTAGCTGCGGGAGTTTTATTTGCCTTCATCATTCCTGGAATTATTTTAAAAGCCAGCGAAAAGTCAAAAGCAAATTAATTTATTACAAATGTTTAAAAATTTAGATCCATTATTACATTCACAGCTTAGACTTGCCATTATTTCCTTGCTAATCACAGTTGAAGAAGCTGAATTTTCATTTTTGAAAGATAAAACAAAAGCTACTTCTGGAAATTTAAGTGTGCAAATTGAAAAGCTTAGAGAAGCAAATTATATTAAAATTGAAAAATCTTTCAAGGGAAAATATCCATTGACTAAATGCGCAATAACAAAAAAAGGGATAGAAGCTTTTGCAGAATATGTTACTATTTTACAGCAATATATAAAACCTTAATATTATCAAAAAAATGTAGCAATTAGTTTATGTACAAATTTCTCTAAATGTTGTCGCTAAACATTTCACAAAAACTTAATTAGAAATTTCAAACTACAATGGCAACTTCTCTTTCATTTTCTCAACAATATTGAAAGCAGCAGGACAAATTGCTACATTTTTCAACGTCAAATCAGCTATTTGTTGGAATTTTTTTCTGTCGGTGTGTGGGAATTCTCTGCACGCCTTTGGACGAACATCATAAATAAAACATTTATTATCCGCTTCCAAAAATGTACACGGAACCCTCTGAAGAACATAATCTTGATCTTCATCAATTCGTAAATACTGATCGATAAATTGCTGTGGCTTTTGCTTGAAAGATTTAGAAATTCTTTCAATATCTGCCAAAGTAAAAAGTGGCCCAGTTGTTTTACAACAATTAGCACAATCTAAACAATTGGTTTTTTTAAATTCAGCATCATGCAAATCTTGCATTAGATAATCTAAATTTTTAGGCGCTTTCTTTTTCAACTTATCAAAATACTTTTTGTTTTCGATATGCTTATCTTTGGCAAGTTTTCCGAGTTCGTTTAGATTTGGCTTTGACATAAATTGAATTTCACTAGCAACAAATTTAAACTTTTAAACTAAATACTCATAAACTATTTTCTATGAAAGATCTTTTTGGAACTGCTATTCTTGATTATCAAACAAATAATTCTCCCGAAGCTATTATTACAGAAACTACAATTTCAGATGCTGATGCTATGGAAGTAAGTTATCTTTTTCGTTCCTTTAATGAAATGCCAAAACTAGAACAGAAAGCTTTACAACTAGCAAAAGGAAAAATTCTAGACGTAGGCTGCGGCGCTGGCAGCCACAGTTTGTATTTACAAGAAAAAGGATTGGAAGTAACGGCAATCGATATATCAGAAAATGCAATAAAGGCTTGTAGACTTCGTGGATTGACTACTACTCGAGTTGAAAATGTTTTAGATTTGGAGGAAAAAGAAAAATTTGACACCATAATATTATTAATGAATGGCACCGGAATTTTTGGAACTTTAGACCAAACCTCTAACTATTTACAAAAATTAAAAAGGTTACTTTCTCCAAATGGACAAATTTTAATTGACTCTTCGGATATAATTTACATGTTTGATGAGGAGGAAGATAGTTCTAAATGGATTCCTGCTGATGGTTATTATGGCGAATTGATTTTTACAATATCTTATAAAAATCAAAAAGAAGTGCCTATCCCATGGTTATATTTAGATTATACTACTTTGCAAAATGCTGCACAGGCTAATGGTTTAGAATGCGAAATAATTGTAAAAGGGGAACATTTTGATTATTTAGCACGATTATATTAAAAAAATCCCAAAAAACTATGTTTTTGGGATTTATCCTATTTTATATATCCAACTACTATTGCATGTATTTTGCAACTAAAGCTTGCATATCTCCTTGAACCGAAGCCATAGCTTCTTGAGATTTGCTCATAATTGCTTCCGATTTTGCAGCCATTTTCATTCCAACAGGGCTTTCATAAAAAGCTAACATAGCTTTAATATCTTCTTTAGTGTATTCTTCCATGTATATTTTTGCAGAAGCATCATATATTTTTGACACCATTGCTTCAAATTCTACTAAGAATGCTGCTTGTTTATCTTCTGGTATCATTCCAAGAATTTGCTTTTTCGCACCTGAAATTTGCCCGCCAGTACCGCTTCTTTCAATTACTTTTAATACATCTTTTTTAAGTGCTTCATCTATCGGAGCTTCAGGAGCTGCTTCAGGAGCTGAAGTTGTAATAACTGGGGTTGCAGCTTTCTTAGTTTTGGATTCCTGAGAGAAGCCAAACTGACTTACTAGTACTATTCCGAAGGTTAGAATTAATTTTTTCATTTTTTTTATTTTAAAATTTTTATAAATATATAATTTTTTGAGTTTTACCCAAAATTAATTTAATTTAAAATGCAGATTGAATATTTAATGGCAGCATAAAGGCGCAACGAACCTTTTTGCCTTGTTGTTCTGCAGGGGTCCATTTTGGACAGTTTTTCAAAATTCGTATTGCTTCTTCGGCTGTTCCATAACCAATATCCTTAAGAACTTTAATATCGGCAATAGATCCATCTTTTTCAACAACAAAAGAGATTAATAATTTTCCTTTTAAACCTTGAACTTCTGGAGTTCGGTAGTTTTTAGAGATGTATTCATAAAATTTATTCAACCCTCCTTTAAATTCAGGTTTAACTTCAACTCCGGTTGCAGCATAAACAGTACTTTTTTCAGAATTTATTAGATTGTTTTCTGATAAAGTGGTTTTAATCTCTGTTTCCTTTTCGCTTGATTTAAAAATAAGCGGAAACTTAATAGCTACACTAAATGGAATTCCCGCTTTTAATGCAGGTTCCCATTTAGGGGCAGATTTTAAAACTCTAATTATTTCAGTTGCTGCTTCGATAGATGCAAATTGAATAACTCTAATGTTTTTTATTTCGCCAAACTCATCTACTGTGAAAGCAGTAACCATTGTCCCCGGTTTGGTTACTTTAGAAAAATCGAAATTCTTGTTGATGTAATCGTAAAAAACATCCAAACCGCCCTTTTTAAATTTAGGCATAATGACATCGGGTGGATATACATCTTGGTATTCTGCACCTTGACCAAAGTTCAATTGACTCAGAAATAACAACAACAATTGAAATAATTTTCTCATCAATATTATTTAAGGAATATTTAAATATTTATGGGTTTGTAAGGAAACTCGCCATTTGGGATGGTTCATTACATAGTTAACAATAAGTGGTGTCATTTCTTCTTTTTTACTCCATTCTGGTTGTAAGAAAAGAATTGCGTTTGGATTCATTTTTTCGGCTTGTTCTTCAGCAAAAATAAAATCGTGTTTGTTGTATATTATTACCTTTAGTTCGTTTGCAATTTGATAAGCGCTGTCCACTGGAAGTTTGTTTTTCTTTGGAGAAAGACAAAACCAATCCCAGATTCCAGTTACTGGGTAGCAACCTGAAGTCTCAATATGAACTTTAAGGTTTTGTTCATTTAACCTGCGAGTAAGTAAGCTCATATCCCAAGTAAGCGGCTCTCCACCCGTTATTACAACGGTATCGGCATATTTTTTGGCATTTGAAACTATTAAATCTATTTTGGTTGGGGGATGCAATTCGGCATTCCAACTTTCTTTTACGTCGCACCAATGGCAACCAACGTCGCAGCCACCAATTCGGATAAAGTAGGCAGCGGTACCAGTATGAAATCCTTCGCCTTGAATGGTGTAAAATTCTTCCATTAAGGGTAGCATTTCGCCTTTATCGACTGCTATTTGTATATTTTTTTCTAGCATTTTTTTTAAGTTCTAAGTGTATAAGTTACTGAGATACTAAGGTTTTTTTGTTTACTATTTGTTGCTTTTGAAAATGGAACAAATAGAAAAATGGATGAATCTTTAGCCCCGATTGTAGTGAAAATCCTTTTCAAACCTGACAGGTTGTGAAACCTGTCAGGTTTGAAAAGATTGAAACGTAAAGCGGGAATTACCATAACAAATAAAGCCCGAGCCTTTCGCTTCAAATTATTTTTCTCTTATATAAATGTCAATTGGCACACCAGAAAAATCCCAGTTTTCGCGTATTTTATTTTCTAAGAATCGTTTGTATGCTTCTTTTACGTATTGCGGAAGGTTGGCAAAAAACACAAACTGAGGTGTTGGTGTTGGCAACTGCATGCAATATTTAATTTTCACGTATTTACCTTTTAGAGCTGGCGGCGGATGGTTTTCTATGATTTTCAACATATAATCGTTGAATTTGGAAGTCGAAATTCTTTGACTTCTGTCTTCGAAAACTTTGACAGTTGTTTCTAAAGCTTTTAGTAAACGTTGCTTGGTTAATGCTGATACGAAAAGAATTGGCACATCGGTAAACGGTTGCAATTGCTCGCGAATTTTAACTTCGTAGTCGCGGGTTGACATGGTTTCTTTTTCGACCAAATCCCATTTGTTAACCAAAATCACAACTCCTTTACGGTTTTTTTCGGCTAACCAAAAAATACTTTGGTCTTGTCCTTCAAATCCGCGGGTAGCGTCAATTATCAAAATACAAACGTCGGAATGCTCAATGGCACGAACGGAACGCATAACGGAATAAAATTCTAAATCCTCTTTTACTTTGGCTTTTCTTCGGATACCTGCAGTGTCTACTAGATTAAATTCAAAACCAAAACGGTCGAATTTAGTATCTATAGAATCTCTTGTGGTTCCTGCAATATCGGTAACAATATATCTGTCTTGCCCAATTAAGGCATTGATGAAACTGGATTTTCCTGCATTAGGACGACCAACAACTGCAAATCTTGGCAATACGATTTCTTCTTGGGTTGGTAATGGTTTTACCGGAAAAGCATCAATAAGTGCATCCAATAAATCTCCAGTTCCACTACCTGAAATACTGGCAAAGGTGAAGTATTCGCCTAAACCTAGGTTATAAAATTCAATAGCGTCTTTTTCACGCATTGAGTTATCTACTTTATTCACGGCTAACAATACTGGTTTGGTTACTTTACGCAGTAATTTAGCCACAGCATCGTCCATTGGAGTAATTCCTTCCTCTACATCTACTACAAAAATGATAACATCGGCTTCGTCAATAGCAAGTTCTACTTGTTTTCGGATTTCCGATTCAAAAACGTCATCACTACCGCGAATGTAACCGCCTGTGTCAATTACAGAAAATTCTTTTCCGTTCCATTCGCTTTTTCCGTAGTTTCTATCTCTGGTTACTCCAGATACCGAATCTACAATAGCTTCTCTTCTTTGTATCAGCCTATTGAAGAGGGTTGATTTCCCTACATTAGGTCTTCCTACTATCGCAACAATGTTATTCATGTGTGTTTTAAATATGGTGCAAAGGTACTACTAATTTTATTTTATATACTTTAGTACTACAGTAATGCTTTAAAAAAATAATTCCTTTAAATTATTAATCACAGGTAATGTATTTGGATTTTGGATATTATTATTTTTGGTTATACCCAAAACGACGCAATTGGAACTGGTTGTTTCTCCAGTCTTTATTAACCTTAACAAACAATTCTATATGAATTTGTTTTCCGAAGAATTTTTCTAAATCTTCACGAGATTGCACTCCAACTCTTTTTAAAGCGGCACCTTTATGGCCAATGATAATTCCTTTTTGGGTATCTCTTTCCACCATAATAACCGAACGAATACGGATAATTTTTTCGTCTTCTAAAAATTCTTCCGTTTCAATTTCTACTGAATATGGAATTTCTTTATCGTAGTTCATCAAGATTTTTTCCCTAATAGTCTCGTTTACAAAGAAGCGTTCTGGTTTATCTGTCAAAGCGTCTTTAGGATAATAGGCTGGCGATTCTGGCAAAAGTTCTAAAATACGAGCAAAAACTTCTTTAACATTAAAATTTTCTAGTGCCGATATAGGGTAAATTTCTGCGTTAGGAACTTTCTCTTTCCACATTTCAATTTGGTCTTCCAATTGAAGTTGGTCGGATTTGTCTATCTTATTTAAAAGTAATAAAACAGGGATTTTGGCATTAATGATTTTAGAAAAGAAGGCTTCGTCTTTAAGTTCCGTCTCGCCTATTTCTACCATATATAATAAAACATCGGCATCTTCAAAAGCAGATTTTACAAAATCCATCATAGATTTTTGCATTTCATAAGCGGGCTTAATGATCCCTGGAGTATCCGAAAGTATAACTTGAAAATCTTCACCGTTTACAATTCCAAGAATTCTGTGGCGGGTAGTTTGTGCTTTAGAAGTGATTATGGATAATCTTTCTCCAACAAAAGCATTCATTAAAGTAGATTTTCCAACGTTTGGATTTCCTATTATGTTTACAAAACCGGCTTTGTGCGACATTTATTTTAATTTAATTTGTTGCAAAGGTAGACATATCAAGTCAATAGAGGAAATAAAAGATTTTTTTTATAATTATGTTGCTTGTGTGAATAAACGTTGTATATTTGCAATCGAATCAACAACGAGATTTTACTTATTTAATAGTTGATTTTTTCGTCTAGCGAAATTAAGCTCTAAAATATTTTTTGATCCTATATCGCGGGATAGAGCAGTAGGCAGCTCGTCGGGCTCATAACCCGAAGGTCACAGGTTCGAGTCCTGTTCCCGCTACTAAGTTAAACCAATAACCTCTAAAGAAATTTAGAGGTTATTTTTTTTAGTCTAAAAACAGAGACGTCTTTATAAAAAATGCCCCAAATAGTTTCTAACTTTTTGAGGCATTGTACTTTTGGGTTATTCTATATTAGAATAGATTAATCTATCTTTTTAATGTAAAATGCGCTTTAAATTGTTTGTAAGCAGCGGCTTCGCTGTAGTCTACAGTAAACCAGTAATCGGTTGATGGTAATAGAATTCCGTTGT
>Ga0114971_10001722_pt1 | contig 14903 bp, 11 predicted proteins | sample M_140625_MF_Meta_FD_87320 | JGI IMG/M metagenome (GOLD analysis project Ga0114971, IMG submission 87320) | Freshwater microbial communities from Lake Montjoie, Canada to study carbon cycling - M_140625_MF_MetaG | ecosystem: Environmental > Aquatic > Freshwater > Lake | place: Lake Montjoie... | reverse complement strand
TTCAATAGTATTAGAACTCTCTTCCAAATAATTCTCGTCTTCTAGAAATTTTACTTTCTTTTGAACTCTAAGAAAAGAGATACATTCGTTAACCATTATTCGTCGTATCCATCCTTCAAAACTGCCCTCGTGTTTAAAGTTTTTCAAACTAGTAAAGACTTTCATGAAAGCGGTAATCATTACATCTTCTGATAATTGCAAATCTTTAATGTATTGCCTACAAACTCCTAACATTTTAGATGAAAAATTAGTATAAATCTGGTGCTGTGCATGCCGATTTCCATCGACAGCTTGTTCGATTAATTCCTTTTCTTCGGTATGTAAGTGGATTACTTTCATAATTAGTGCTCAGTGTTCAGCGATTAGTGTTCAGTTATTCGCATTAGAAACATATTTCTATTAGCATAGACGAGATAAGTTTCAAAATGGTTGCACGAATGGGTTAAAATAAATTATATTATTAATAATTATTTGAATTTCAAATAATTACAAAAATAATATTTTTTGAATTTATAATGAGATTTCTACTGAATGATAACTTTAAGCAGAAAAAAATTGATTTTTGAAATTGTTATTGAAATTGTTATTTCAATTGATTTTTGCTCCTGCTATTTTCTTCTTTCAATAACGTAGTTCACCATTAATATTAAACTATCTTTATAAATAGAATTGGGGAAGTCATGAATTAATGCGAGCGCTTCTTGCTGGAATTGTGCCATTTTTTGTTTCGCATAATGCAACCCGTTTTTGTCTTTTACAAATTGGATCACTGCTTTAACTCGTTTTTTATCTTTGTTGTGGTTTTTAATGGAATTGATGCACCAACTTTTTTCTTTATCTGTACAATTATTCAACGCATAAATTAATGGCAAAGTCAATTTTTGCTCTTTGATATCAATTCCGGTTGGTTTTCCGATAGCTTCCTCCGAATAATCAAATAAGTCGTCTTTTATTTGAAAAGCCATCCCTATTAGTTCGCCAAATTTACGCATGGTTTCTACTTGAATGACCTCATCCGAAACCGATCTAGCTCCTAAGGCACAACAAGCAGCAATAAGAGTTGCTGTTTTTTGGCGAATGATTTCATAGTAAATGTCTTCCGTAATATCTAATCGCCGGGCTTTTTCTATTTGAAGTAATTCTCCTTCACTCATCTCACGAACAGCAACCGAGATAATTTGAAGCAAATCAAAATCACCATGATCAATAGAAAGCAACAATCCTTTTGACAGTAAATAATCACCAACTAAAACGGCTATTTTATTTTTCCAAAGGGCATTAATAGAGAAAAAACCACGACGTCTGTTGCTATCGTCTACTATATCATCGTGAACCAAAGTTGCTGTGTGAATTAGTTCGATTACACAAGCTCCTCTATAAGTTCTCTCTTCTATAGTTCCTCCGGAAATCATTTTGGCGGTTAAGAAAACAAACATCGGGCGCATTTGTTTCCCTTTTCGGTTAACAATGAAATAGGTAATTCTATTAAGCAATGCCACCTTTGAAGACATCGATTCGTAAAACTTTTTCTCAAAAAGTTCCATTTCTAGTTGAATCGGTTGTTTTATTTGGGAAGTGATATTCATTGGTTTCAAAGATACGACAATCAAAGTATTTGAAAAATATTTTTATCTTAAGATTAAACCTATTACATTTGTCTAAGTCTTAACATTATAACAATTTAAATTTATAAAATATGAAAACAAAATCTTTTATTAAAATAGCTGTTTTATGTGCTTTTTTTTTCTTTGCAAGTTGTTCTAAAAAGGACTATTCAGACAATTATATGTCTAAAGATGAAGCCCAATCTAGTTCTAAAATTGATTTAGCGAGTGATGATGTAAGTTCTATTGTTGAAGACCAATACAACAATATAAACTCAAGTACTTTTTCAAATAAGAATGGTGAAGTAGCTTTTTCAAACTGTGCTACAATTACAAGAATTCCAAGTTTTGGAACAACTTTAGTTGATGGAGTTCAAGTAACCAAAACAATTGATTTTGGCACAGGATGTACCTTATCAAACAATAATTTTGTTAGTGGAAAAATTGTAATAACATTTATCTATCATCCTACTGCCTCAAGTCAAACTGTGAATTACAGTTTTGTTGATTTTTATCATAACACAATTAAAATTGAAGGTAATAAATCATTTACTAGAACAATGACTGTGGCGACTACCTCTACACCAAGTCATCCAATTGTGGTTATGAACATGGATTTAACTGCTACAATTAACGGTTTAATTCACCATAGAGTTGGAACTAGAACTAGAGAAATTATTGCTGGTTATGATACTCCAAATGTATTTATAGATAATGTGTATAGCATAACAGGAAATTGGACAACTACGCATCCAACAGGTACTGTTATTAGTACTATCACAACACCTCTTCAAGCTAAAATGAGTTGTATGAATACGAATAAACCACTGCTTGTTCAAGGGGTTATTACATTCTCAAAAAATAATCGTACAGCTACCTTAGATTATGGTAATGGAGAATGTGATAATTTGGCAGTTTATACTGTGAACGGTAATTCCTACAATATTGTTATTGGAAACTAAAATTCTTTCCTCTATTAAATAATAAAAGTCCCTGAAATAGGGACTTTTTTAATGGGAAATAGTAGATATTTATTATTTTTATTCTATGGATTATTTCAGTTTTTTCTTCACTTCTACTTCTTGGAAAGCTTCTATAATATCCAATTGTTCAATCTCGTTGTAGTTTTTAATTTGAATACCACAATCATATCCTTTTGCAACATCTTTTACGTCGTCTTTAAATCGTTTCAATGCTGTTAGTTCTCCTGTATATACAACTACTCCTTCACGAATAATACGTATTTTAGAGTTTCTGAATATTTTACCATCGGTAACCATACAACCTGCAATAGTTCCCACCTTAGAAATTTTGAATGTTTCTCTAATTTCTGCTGTACCGGTAACTTCTTCTTTCATTACTGGAGATAACATTCCTTCCATGGCATCTTTCAAATCGTCAATTGCATCGTAGATAATAGAATAGTTACGGATATCAATTTCTTCTTTATCAGCAAGTTGTCTTGCATTTCCTGCAGGACGAACGTTAAATCCGATAATGATTGCATCGGAAGCAGAAGCCAACATAACATCGGTTTCGGTAATTGCTCCAACTCCTTTATGGATAATATTGATTTGGATTTCTTCAGTAGATAATTTAGTGAATGAGTTAGACAAAGCTTCTACAGAACCATCCACATCTCCTTTAAGGATTATGTTTAATTCTTTAAACTGTCCAAGCGCAATACGACGACCAATTTCCGCCAAGGTAATATGACGTTGGGTTCTTACTGATTGCTCTCTCATTAATTGCGTACGTTTTGCAGCTATTTGTTTCGCTTCTCTTTCATCTTCAAAAACATTGAATTTATCTCCAGCGGTAGGTGCTCCATCAATTCCTAAGATAGACATTGGTGTAGAAGGACCAGCTTCTTTAACGCTGTTTCCTCTTTCATCATACATCGCTTTTATCTTACCGTGGTTTTTACCTGCTAATACATAATCTCCAACTTTTAAAGTTCCAGATTGTACTAATATAGTAGAAACATATCCTCTACCTTTGTCTAATTGCGCTTCCACAACGGTACCAACAGCAGGTTTATTAGGATTCGCTTTTAAATCTAATATTTCCGCTTCTAATAAAACTTTTTCAAGAAGTTCTTTAACTCCCATTCCAGTTTTTGCAGAAATATCATGCGATTGGTATTTTCCTCCCCAGTCTTCTACAAGAAGGTTCATGGATGCTAATTTTTCTTTAATTTTCTCCGGATTTGCGTGTGGTTTATCTACCTTATTAATTGCAAATATCATAGGCACTCCTGCTGCTTGAGCGTGAGAGATAGCCTCTTTAGTTTGTGGCATGATGTCATCATCAGCCGCAATTACAATAATTGCAATATCAGTAACCTGTGCACCACGGGCACGCATGGCGGTAAATGCCTCGTGACCAGGAGTATCCAAGAAAGTTATTTTTTGACCGCTGTCTAATTGTACTGCATAAGCTCCAATGTGTTGGGTAATCCCTCCAGATTCTCCTGCAATTACATTTTCTTTACGGATATTATCTAGTAAGGAAGTTTTACCATGATCTACGTGACCCATTACGGTTACAATAGGCGCTCTGGTAACTAAATCTTCTTCTCTTTCTTCAACAACCTCTAATGCATCTTCTAGATCAGTAGTTATAAATTCTACTTCATATCCAAATTCATCTGCAACAATAGTTAGGGTTTCTGCATCCAAACGTTGGTTCATGGTAACCATGATTCCAAGTGACATACAAGTTCCAATAACTTTAGTAATTGGCACATCCATCATGGTAGCAACTTCACCTACAGTAACAAATTCAGTTACCTTGATAGTTTTACTTCCTTCATCAATGGCTCTTTGCTCATCATCAGAACGTTGACGGTGGGTATCTCTTTTATCTCTTCTGTACTTAGCTGCTTTCGATTTAGAACCTTTTCCTTGCAGCCTTTCTAGTGTTTCTTTAATCTGGTTTTTAACCTCTTCTTCCGTAGGTTCTACTTTTTGAACAATAGCAGGGCGGTTTCCTTTAACAAAACCTCCTGTACCTGGTTTATTAGCAGTAAATTTTCCTCCAGTTCCCGGTGGTCTAGGACCTCCAGCGGCTCCACCCGGTACTCCTGGTCTTGCTTCACCTGGTTTTGGTGGAATTCTTTTACGTTTATTTTTATTTGGATCTAACTTACTTCCGCTATTAATTTTTGGCGTCTCAACTTTCTTTTTAGGTTTGTTGAATTGGGTTAAATCTATTTTCTGTCCGGTTAATATTGGTCCGGTTAGGTTTTGGTATTGTGTAGCATGTGTTTCATCTACTACAGGTTCAACTTCAACAGGTTTTACTTCTTCTTTCTTTGGTGCAACAACTTGCGCTTTGGAAGCAGGTTTTTCAACTGATACTATTGGAGTTTTCTTTTCTTCTGAAGGTGCTTTAATTATAGTTTTAGCTTCTGGCTTTTTCACAACTACAGGTTCTGCCGATGGTGAAACAACTGGTTGCGTTTTCACAGATTCAGTCTTTGGTGAAACAGCAGTTTTGGGATTTAAATCAATTTTTCCAACTTGTTTTGGTCCCGAAACTATGGTTTTAGCTTTAATAACTTCCAGACGTTGGCGCTCTTCTTCTAGTTTTTTCTTATCTTCAATTTCTTTTTCCCTTTCTAGACGAAGTGCTTCTTTTTCTTTTTTTATTTCTTCGCTAACCCCTTTAGACGCTTCTTTATTTCCCTTGTCACCGGCAAATTGATTTTGTAGAATATCAAATTCTTTATCAGATATCTTAGCATTTGGGTTTGCATCAATTGCAATTCCCATATCCTTAAGATAATCGATAGCTCTTTCTAACGAAATGTTTAATTCCCTTAAAACTTTGTTTATTCTAATATTTCTTTCTTCAGACATAAAATCTTTTATAAATTCTTTTTATTTTAGCGAAAAATTAATCCTCAAACTCCTCTTTCAATATGCGCATTACCTCTTGAATAGTTTCTTCTTCTAAATCGGTTCTTCTTGCTAAATCGGCTACATCTTGTTTCAAGATACTTCTTGCTGTATCCAAACCAATTTTAGCAAACTCATCAATAATCCATCCATCAATTTCATCTGAGAATTCGGTTAATTCGACGTCATCATCTTCTACAGTGCTACCTTCTCTAATAACGTCTAATTCGTATCCAGTTAATAAACCTGCAAGTTTAATGTTTTGACCTCCTCTACCAATTGCTTTAGAAACTTCTTCCAGTTTTAAAAATACCTCAGCATGCATGGTTTCTTCATTTATTTTAACCGAAGAAACTTTTGCAGGACTTAAGGCTCTCGTTATTAACAACGAAGCATTTGTTGTGTAATTAATTACGTCAATATTTTCATTTCCTAATTCACGAACAATCCCATGAATACGAGATCCTTTCATACCAACACAAGCTCCTACAGGATCAATTCTATCGTCATAAGAATCAACAGCTACTTTCGCTTTTTCACCAGGAATTCGAACTACTTTTTTAATCATTATTAAACCGTCAAAAACTTCTGGAATTTCTTGTTCAAATAATTTTTCTAAGAACACTTCCGAGGTTCTTGACATAATAATTTGAGGTTTGTTTCCTTTTAATTCAACGCTTTCTATAATTCCTTTTACATTATCTCCTTTACGGAAGAAATCAGAAGGGATTTGTTTTTCTTTAGGCAATACAATTTCGTTTCCATCATCATCCACTAAAATTACAACTCTAGGACGCACATGGTGCACTTCTGCAGTGTAAATTTCGCCGATGATATCTTTAAATTGTTTGTAAAGATTATTATTATCGTGTTCGTGAATTTTAGAAATAAGGTTTTGACGTAAAGCTAAAATTGCTCTTCTACCTAAATCCATAAGTTTAACTTCTTCTGAAACTTCTTCGCCAATTTCAAAATCGGCTTCAATTTTTCTAGCATCTGTTAAAGTTATTTCTTCATTTTCTAAATCTAAATCATCATCGGCGACAATAACTCTTCTTCTCCAAATTTCCATATCTCCTTTATCTGGATTTATGATAATATCAAAGTTGTCATCAGAACCATACTTCTTTTTTAAAGCATTTCTAAAAACATCTTCTAAAATCGCCATAAGCGTTACTCTATCAATAAGTTTATCGTCTTTAAACTCTGAGAACGAGTCGATTAATGCAATATTCTCCATCTATTCTATAATTAATTAAAATTTACTGTAACAATTGCTTGTTTTATATCTGTGTAAGGTATTTCTTGGCTTTTTTTAACCGTTTCTTTTCCTTTTCCTATTTTCTTTGGCTCTCTTGCCTCCCAAGAAAGTGTTATTTTAGAATCATCTGCTGCTATTAATTCTGCTTCAATAGAATCTGAATTAGTTTTAACAATTAGAGTTCTTCCAATATTCTTAATGTATTGCCTAGTCATTTTTAAAGGAGTTCCTACCCCCACCGAGGCAACTTCCAAAGCATAATCTTGCTCTTCTCTATCTAAGTTGTTTTCAATAGCTCTAGCTATATCAATACAATCTTGAAGATTTACGCCAGTATCTCCATCCAAAGTTATAACAATTTTGTAAGTATCTGAAATTGAAATATCTATTAAAAAAACACTTGGTTTTTCTAATAATGATTCCTTTAACAGTTTTTCTACTTGCTCTTTAAATGTCATAATTTTATAAAAAGAGGGAAGCATTGCTTCCCTCATTATATCATTTCTGTCTAATAACGATGCAAATATAGAAAATTATTTTATATATAAAACTATCCTCTTTTATATTTTTTTTCTTATCTTTAATGAGTTAATTAACTAAAAACAATAAAATTTAATATTGTCAAAATCATGAAAAAAATTTTAATCCCTACCGATTTTTCACAGAATGCTGAGTATGCTTTAAAAGTTGCAGCTCAGATAGCGAAAAAAAATAATGGCGAAATCATTTTATTACACATGCTTGAATTGCCTCGTCAGGGCAGCGACGCCTTAGGTTCTGGAAAAGATATTCCAGAAATAATGTTCTTTAAAAATGCCGCAATTAATCGGCTTGAAGAATTAATGGAAGAAGATTATTTAGAAGGCCTTAAAGTTTCTGAAATTATCCAATTTGAATTGGCATTTGACGGAATTTTAAAAATTAGCAAACAAAATAATGTAGATTTAATTGTAATGGGGTCGCACGGAGCAAGCGGATATAAAGAAATGTTTATTGGTTCTAATGCTGAAAAAGTAGTTCGTAATTCAGAAGTTCCAGTTTTAATTATCAAAAAAGACGAAGGCGACTTCTCGGTAGATAATTTTGTTTTTGCTTCTGATTTTTCTGAAGAGGTAAAAAAACCTTTCCAAAAAGCAGTAGAATTTGCTAATAAATTTGACGCAACACTACACTTAGTTACAGTAAATACGCCAAATAACTTTAAATCTACTTCGGAAACCGAAGAAACGATGAACAATTTTGTTAAAGGATTTGAAATAAAAAAAGTTGTTTCGCACATTTATAATGAAACCAATGTTGAAAAAGGAATTTTAAATTTTGCTAACAGCATTGATGCAGATCTTATTGGAATGAGCACCCACGGAAGAAAAGGTCTTTCCCATTTCTTTAACGGAAGCATCAGCGAAGATTTAGTAAACCATGCTAAACTACCTGTGGTTACTTTTAAAATCTAATTGGATTTTTAAAAATAAAAAAAGCCCAAAATTAGAGGGCTTTTTTTATTTAATACAAACTAATAATTATTGTAAAATAATTTTCTTAGTGTTCATCAAGTTGTTTGAAGCATCATAAATTTTAACGAAGTAAACACCTTGACCGCTCCATGAATTTAGCGGAACAACATATTGTTGTGTATTCATAGCACCACTAAACACCTCTTGACCTAAAGTATTTACAATCTTAATTGTCCAACCCGATACATTAGCTAAATTACCACAATCAATTGTTATATGGTCATTAGCTGGATTAGGATAAATTGTAACGGTACTTTGATAAACGGGTGGATTAAAACTTGATAATGTTCCTGAATTAATAACAAGCGATTGACAACTTACTTCTGATTGGTACAAACCAATTATTTCATCTTGAGTTAATGCACGGTTCCAAATTCCAATATCATCTAATTTCCCTAAGTAATATTGGTCTGCCCCCGAAAGACTTGCTCCAAAAAAATAATTTCCACTATTATTTGGCAATGGATTAACTGTATATTGATTTTTTAGTACGCCATTTATATACAATTTAACAATATTAGAATTAAATGTATAAACTACGTGAGTCCATGTGTTATTAACTACAGAAGTAGTTGAGATAAACTCTTGATAATTTGTAGTTGAAATAAAACTCACATAATCTGGATATGAATTATTCAATTGAACTTCCCAATTTGAATCAAATCCATCAATTAATGGGTTAAGACCCGAAATATTTGGGGTATTCACCCAAACAGATACCGAGAATGCACTTTGATAATTTCTTAATATTGAAATATAATCATTTATTCCATCAAAACTATATGCACTATTTGATATTCCAAATCTATCTTGTGTTAATGAAACACCCCCTAAAGCAGTTCCATTGTTGCCATTTATACTTATATCGTTTGCATTTCCATTAAAAGGATAATAGCCCAACAATCCATTTGTTGGAACGTAAGAAGGCACTTGTGCAATAATCACTTGGGTTGTTAAAGCAAAACCCAATGCTAGTAAAAGTAATTTGTTTTTCATAATTATTAGTTTAGATTAAATTTTATGCAAATATATAAAAAAACTCTATATATAGAGGTGTTATATATGTGGTTATATAATTTTATGACATTTTATTGCTTTGCCTTATAAATAGAGGCTACTTATGACGAATGAAAATAATAAAGGCGTTCCGTTAAAAAACGAAAACGAAGAAGCTATATATCTTAAAAAAATAGGCGAAAGATTAAAGTACTTTAGAAAAAAAGCAGGTTACTCAAATTATGAGTATTTTGCCTATGATCATAATATTAGCCGACCACAATATGGCAAATACGAAGCAGGTGCAAATATTCAATTAAATACATTAATTAAAATACTAAAAGCAATGAATATTAGCTTAGAGGAATTTTTTAAAGGCATTGATATTCCGAAATCCAAAGAATAATTCATCTTTATAATCCATTAATCTGTGGCAAAAAAAATATTTACCAGGATAATTAAAACAAAAAACTCCTCAATTTCTTGAGGAGTTTTTCTGTTGGTCTACTAGGACTCGAACCTAGAAAGACTGCACCAAAAACAGTTGTGTTACCATTACACCATAGACCAATAAGCACTAATGCGGGTGCAAATTTAATATAAATTTCATTTAAAGCAAATAATTCAAAGAATATTATTTTAAAAATATGGAATTCTACCTAAATAAACTATTTGTTTTTGCTATTTAGATGTACTTCAAAATTTTACAGAAATTGATTTTAGAAAATTATGTTAACCCGTGCTCGATTTCACAAAAAAATAGTTTCTTTGTACTTAAATTAACATCATTTTATATATGACAACATTTGACTTCAAAAAGTGGAACAACATTACCGGTTGGACAGCTTTTGCCATAGCATTAATTACCTATTCCTTAACCGTGGAACCCACCATGAGTTTCTGGGATTGTGGCGAATATATTGCTACAGCAGCAAAACTAGAAGTTGGACACCCACCTGGCGCACCATTATTCCAGATGCTTGGAGCCTTTTTTGCCATGTTTGCAACCAGCAAAGAAACGGTAGCGTTAATGGTAAACATGATGTCGGTATTCTCTAGTGCGTTCACTATTTTGTTTTTGTTTTGGTCGTCTACTATTATTTTGCGGAAGCTAATTTCTTCTTATTCTGAAATCAATAGAGAAAATAGCATCGTAATATTAGGAAGTTCTTTTGTAGGCGCCTTAGCCTTTACCTTTTCGGATAGTTTTTGGTTTAATGCTGTAGAAGCCGAAGTTTACGCAATGGCAACTTTATTTATAGCACTTTTGTTTTGGCTTGGATTGCGTTGGGAACAAGAAATGCACGAGCCTCGGGGTAACAGATGGCTTTTACTAATAAGTTTGGTTGTAGGATTGTCGTTTGGGGTGCACTTCATGGCCCTGTTAACCATTCCGTCAATCGGATTTTTATATTTTTTCAAAAATTACAAAAAGGTTACTGTAAAGAATTTCATCTTAGCTAATGTTATTATTGTAGCCGTTTTGCTTTTTATATTCAAACTCTTATTGCCTTATACTTTGGCATTTTTTGGAGATACCGAAATTTTTATGGTAAACAGCATGGGAATGTCTTTTAACTCAGGGTCAATTACTGCCTTACTTATCATAATCGCCTTTTTCTATTTTGGTTTAAAATATACCAAAGCCAAAGGGCATCCAACATTCAATACCATTATTTTATGTATTTTATTTGTGTTAATAGGTTTCTCCACTTGGATGATGTTGCCGATTCGTGCCAACGCAAATACTCCTATTAATGAAAATAAACCATCCGATGCTGCTGAAGTTTTAGCGTATTACAACCGGGAACAATATGGTGTAAATCCATTATTTTACGGACCTCAATACACCGATGAATTTGCTGGCTTAGACCCTATCAATCCTTATTTAGATAAGGCTCCCAACTACGAAAGAAATTACATAACTAGGAAATATGAAATTGTAAACGAATACAAAAACGCGGAACAAAATACCGACGACGCTCATAAAGCAATTTTACCAAGAATGTGGAGTACCGAGAATGTGCAAGGCTATATTAACTTTACAGGCGTACCTAAATTCAGTATAAAACCAGATTATGCTGAAGAAAAAGAATTGGTAGATGTGGTTGCCGAATTCCGTCAAGCGTATGCTTCGCACAAAATTGACGATGACGGTTATGTTTCTTTCTTAAAAGCCTATGGTGATTATCTAGATGTTGAAAAACCTTCTGCTTGGAGCAATTTAAGTTTCATGGTAGAATACCAATTTGGCTATATGTACGGGCGTTATTTACTGTGGAATTTTGTTGGAAGACAAAACGACAACCAAGGTAGATACGACAATTTGGACGGTAACTGGATGAGCGGTATTAAATTTATTGATGAAATTCATTTAGGATCACAAGACAATATAAGTCCGGATGTACTTAACAATAAAGGTAGAAATTTTTATTATTTCATTCCTTTCTTCTTAGGATTATTAGGGTTAATGTACCATGCACAAAGAGATATAAAAAGTTTTTATGTATTACTTGCCTTATTTTTATTCACTGGATTGGCCTTGAAAATATATCTAAACGAAAGGCCTTTTGAGCCTCGGGAGAGAGATTATGCCTTAGTTGGGTCTTTTTATGTTTTTTCTATTTGGATAGGATTTGGAGTTTACGCCATATACGAAATGATTAAAGATAAAATAGCTTCTAAGTTGGTAGGGCCTGTAGTTATTGCATCCTGCTTATTAGCAGCTCCTGTATTAATGGCATCTCAAAACTGGAACGACCACGATCGCTCTGGGAGATATACTGCAATTGCAATGGCCAAAAACTACCTTGCTTCTTGCGATAAAAACGCAATATTATTTACCATTGGCGATAACGATACCTTCCCATTGTGGTATGCCCAAGAAATTGAAGGCTATAGAACCGATGTAAGAATTGTTAATACTAGTCTGTTAATGACCGATTGGTATATTGATCAAATGAAATTAAAAACCTATGAAGCACCCGGTTTACCTATCTCTTTTAACCACCAACAGTATGTTGCGGATAATAGAGATGCTATTGTTTTCAATAAAAAAGTAGACAGCCGATGGAATCTTAAAGATTTCATAACTTTTGGTAAAAGAGAAGATACCTTATCGGAAGTAGAAATGGAAAGTGGTCACCGACTGCACTTCTTCCCTACCAATAAAGTTCGTTTTGATGTAAACAAAAATAATGTCATTGCTAATAAAATTGTTAATCCAGCGCTAAACGATTCTATAGTTTCATTTATAGATATTGACATTAAAGGCGGCGCTTTATACAAAAATCGTTTGATAATGTTTGACATATTAAACAATAACAATTGGAAACGTCCAATTTATTTTAGCCCAGGAAGTTTTGGCGATGATGATTATTTATGGATGAAAGATTACCTTCAAATGGATGGAATGGTTTATAAATTAGTGCCTATAAAAACTAAAGTAAATGAAGACGATTATCCAGACATGGGAAGATTGGATACTGACAAAAACTACAATCTTGCTATGAAATGGGAATGGGGTAATGGTGAAAGCACTAAAATATACCACGATCCAGAAACAAGAAGAAATGCTATTTCCTATAGAACCAACTTATCCCGATTAATGAAACAATTAATTGCCGAAGGTAAAATGGATAAAGCCAGAAACATTATTGATTTGGCGGTAAACAAAACACCAGTTGACTATTACGGTTATTATTTAACCTTAGAGCCATTTGCAACAGGTTATTATCAAATAGGTCAAAAAGAAAAAGCACAAGCATTGCTTAGTAAATTAATGACCAAATACAAAGAAGAACTTTTGTATTTCAGTACTTTCAAATCAGCTGATCAAAGTTTTATGGCAACCGATATTGTAACAGCAATTGAGCGTTACAGAAGTTTATTAGAAGTAATGAAAAAACAAGGAGATATTCAGTTTTACAATAAAAGCAGAGGCGAATTTAATTCCTACAACAATAGATTTTCTCGTTTCCAACGAGACAATGAATAACAAGAATTAAAACTATTTTAAAAGTGCCAATGATTTTATTTATTGGCACTTTTTTTATTTATTTTTGAAGTATGAAGTTACGCTGGGTAAAAACAAATTGGGCATTAAAAAAATTATTTTCAAATTATGTTTGGGACATTCCTAATAATGAAAATAAAGTTTACCTAACTTTTGACGACGGTCCTACTCCAGAAATCACAAAATGGACTCTTAACCAACTGAAAAACTACAATGCCGAAGCAACCTTTTTTTGTATTGGAGATAATATTCGAAAATACCCAGAGGTTTTTAATGAGGTTTTTAGTGAGGGGCACTCCATAGGCAACCATACTAATAACCATTTAAATGGTTGGAAAACAAATACGAAAGTGTACATTGAAAATGCAAAATTATTCGAAAGAGAATGTAGCAAACTGACACATGAAAGTTGTAAATTATTTCGTCCGGCTTACGGCAAAATAAAACCATCTCAATCTAAAATATTGAGAAAAATGGGCTACAAGATAATTATGTGGGATGTGCTTAGCGTAGATTTTGATACGTCAATCACACCCGAACAATGTTTGGAAAACGTATTAAAGAATATAAGTTCTGGAAGCATTATAGTTTTTCATGATAGCGTAAAAGCCTATTACAACCTAGAATATGCATTGCCAAGAACTTTAGAATTTTTGAAACAAAAAGGATTTATTTGCGCTAAATTAAACTAGCACAAAACGATTAATAAAATGAAGCTGGATTTAAACCTGCTCTTGTACTAAAGCAATAATAGTATTAGCATCTAATTCACCCGATTGACGCCAAATCATTTGCCCTTCTTTGTAAATCATCAAGGTAGGTAGCCCTTTAATGCGAAGCGCTTCGGCCAATTCTTGATTTTTATCCACATCAATTTTAATTACTTTTGCTTTATCTCCAAGGGCTGCAGCCACATCTCTAATAACAGGATGCATAATAACAGAAGATTCATTCCAGTCTGTGTAAAAATCAATTAACACAGGAATTTGAGCATTAATAAGTTCTCCAAATTTTGACATAAAACCAAAATAATTTATTTTCTTTTACTACGAAAAAGAAATATTATACTACAAATGTAGTATTTTTATGTAATTATACTAAACTTTTACCTTTTTTTAGTTCAATTACAGTTATTTCTGGCATAATTCCTACTCTTCCTGGGTAAGCATGGTAACCAAATCCTCTATTTACGTATATAAATTTACCTGCTTTTTCATATAATCCTGCCCATTGCTCGTAAACATATTGTGCAGGACTCCATTTAAAAATCCCCGGAATTTCAATTCCAAATTGCAATCCATGCGTATGACCAGAAAGCATTAAATTAAAATTTTGTGGATGCGTGTTTACCTCAGCATCCCAATGACTTGGATCGTGGCTCATTAAAACTTTAAAATCTTTAGAATCTAATCCTGCAGATGCTTTGTTTAAATCTCCTGCTTTTTTAAAATGTGTTCCCCAGTTTTCCACTCCAACTAAGGCAATCTTGTCTTCTCCTTTGGTAATATATTTATTCTCATTTAACATTAAATCAAACCCTATTTTACCATAAAGATGCTTAATAGCATGAAAATTTTCTTCTTTATCTTTTTCCGATTTCCATTCTACGTA
>Ga0114971_10001721_pt1 | contig 14904 bp, 3 predicted proteins | sample M_140625_MF_Meta_FD_87320 | JGI IMG/M metagenome (GOLD analysis project Ga0114971, IMG submission 87320) | Freshwater microbial communities from Lake Montjoie, Canada to study carbon cycling - M_140625_MF_MetaG | ecosystem: Environmental > Aquatic > Freshwater > Lake | place: Lake Montjoie... | reverse complement strand
TAGGTCCAGTTGGTCCAGTAGTTCCAGTAGTTCCAGTAGTTCCAGTTGGGCCCGTTGGTCCAGTAGTTCCCGTTGCGCCAGTTGCGCCAGTAGGTCCAGTAGTTCCAGTTGAGCCAGTTGGTCCAGTAGATCCGGTTGGTCCCGTGGGTCCGGTTGATCCGGTTGATCCAGTTGACCCAGTTGGACCGGTTAGTCCGGTTGGTCCAGTGGTTCCAGTTGCTCCGGTGGGCCCAGTGGGTCCAGTGGGTCCAGTTATTCCAGTAGGCCCAGTAGGTCCAGTCGCACCAGTGGGTCCAGTCGCACCAGTTGCACCAGTAGGTCCAGTTGGTCCAGTGGTTCCAGTTGAACCAGTTGGTCCAGCTGATCCGGTTGGTCCAGTTGGTCCAGTTATTCCCGTTGCGCCAGTGGGTCCAGTTGCGCCAGTGGGTCCAGTTGCGCCAGTAGGTCCAGTGGGTCCAGTAGGTCCAATTTCTCCGGTAGATCCAGTAGGTCCGGTTGGTCCAGTGGGTCCAGCAGTACCATTCGTTCCAGTTGAGCCAGTCGGGCCAGTTGGTCCAGTGGGTCCAGTAGTTCCGGTTGCACCAGTTGGTCCAGTAGATCCTGTATTTCCGGTTGATCCGGTAGGCCCAGTGGGTCCAGTTGCTCCGGTAGGCCCAATTATTCCAGTAGGTCCGGTGGGCCCAGTTGTCCCAGTTTCTCCTATTGTCCCAGTTGCTCCTGTTGTTCCAGTTGAGCCAGTTGGTCCTTTTTGTCCAGTTGGTCCAATAGGTCCAGTTTCACCGGTTTGACCAGTGGGTCCGATAGGTCCAGTTGCGCCAGTGGTTCCAGTAGGGCCGGTGGGTCCAGTGGGTCCGGTAGTTCCAGTTTCTCCGGAGGACCCAGATGTTCCAGTACGTCCAATTTTTCCAGTGGGTCCCGTATTTCCAGTTGAGCCAGTTTGTCCGGTGGGTCCGGTGGATCCAGTAGGTCCAGTAGTTCCGGTGGGTCCGGTGGGTCCAGTAGTTCCAGTGGGTCCGGTTGTTCCAGTTGCGCCAGTTGGTCCAGTTGGTCCAATTATTCCAATGAATCCAGTGGTTCCTTGTAATCCAGTTATTCCAGTTTCTCCTTGAAATCCAGTTGGACCTTGTGGTCCAGTCTTACCAGTAGTTCCTTGAATACCAGTTGGTCCAGTTGGACCGATCTCGCCAGTAGGTCCGGTATTTCCTTGTAAACCACTTTCCCCAGTTGATCCTTGAATTCCAGTATCTCCGGTAGGTCCAATGTTTCCAGTAGGACCAGTAGGTCCGGTAGATCCGGTAGGCCCAGTCTTTCCAGTAGGCCCAGTGGGTCCAGTAGGTCCAGTAGGTCCGATATTTCCAGTTTTTCCAGTATTTCCAATCGGTCCAGTTGAACCAGTCGGTCCTGTGGGTCCAGTAGATCCAATGAATCCAGTTGGACCAATATCGCCAGTATTTCCTTGAATACCAGTAGGACCAATTGAACCACGATTTCCAGTTGCTCCTTGTGATCCAGTTTGTCCAGTACTTCCTCTAATTCCAGTCGATCCAATTGCCCCAGTTCGACCAGTAGTTCCTTGAATACCAGTTTCTCCTTTTTGTCCAGTGGGTCCAGTTGCGCCTGTTGGTCCAGTTGGTCCAATTGCACCAGTCACCCCAGTCGCTCCTTGAAGTCCGGTTGTTCCATCTAAATTAACATACCAAACATTTGAAATAATTGTTCCAGTTATATTTGTTATATATATTACTATCGTACCAGTTAAAATATTATATGTATTTATTCTTCCTTCAAATGTATTAAATATATCATGACTAAAAATTATATTTTGTCCAGCTGTATATGATAATCCAATATCAACTGTATATGTTTGATATGATCCGATTGATAGTGTTGATAAATTAATTGAATTATTCGATATGGTTTTATATAAATCGCCACTTTTACCTGTGTGTCCACGAATTCCGGTAGAACCAGTTGCACCAGTGGGACCAGTTCCTCCACGACCACCAGTAATACCAGTATTACCCTGAGATCCGGTATTTCCTCTTGATCCAGTAATTCCAGTAGCCCCAGTAGACCCAGTTGATCCGGTCGGTCCGATTGAGCCAGTTGCACCATCTGATCCAGTTGCACCTGTTGGTCCTTTCCTACCAGTTAATCCAAATGTTCCATTATAACCTCTTGGACCAGTTGGACCAGTATTACCAGTCGGTCCCTGTTTTCCTCTAATACCAGTTATTCCTGTATGTCCGGTCGGTCCAGTTGCGCCAGTATTTCCTTGAATACCAGTATTTCCATTTATACCAGTCGCTCCATTTCCAGTTGGTCCAGTTGGACCAATTGGACCGGTATTTCCACGTATTCCAGCAGGTCCGTCTGGTCCGAATCCTCCGGTTGCCCCAGTTATTCCGGTCGCACCAGTATTTCCCTGATTTCCACTATAACCAGTTAATCCAAGACCAATTTTTCCAGTGGAACCAGTTATTCCAGTCGCACCAGTAGCTCCATCGGGTCCGGTTGGTCCAATTTCTCCGATAGGTCCAGTTGACCCTGTTGCCCCAGTATGTCCTTTATCTCCACGCGAACCCTGTCTTCCAGTTGGTCCAGTTGGTCCAGTTGGTCCAGATGCCCCAGTATCTCCTTTAAATCCAGTATCTCCAAAACCAGTCATACCAATCGGTCCTTTTCGTCCAGTGTGTCCACTATATTTTCCAGTTGGTCCAGTTTCCCCGATTGGTCCAGTAAGACCAGTCGGCCCTCGTCGCCCTGTTCTTCCATCTTCTCCTTTATTCCCAGTTATGCCAGTGGGTCCAGTTAATCCAGTATTTCCAGTGGGACCTATATTTCCCCTTGGTCCGGATCCAGTTGGACCAGTATATCCGGTTGCCCCTACCTCACCGATGGGGCCAGTGGATCCAATACCAGTTGGACCAGTTAATCCATTTTTTCCAGATTTTCCAATTATACCAGTGGATCCAGTATCTCCATATCCTCTTGATCCAACACTTCCTGTTATCCCATTATTTCCAGTAATTCCTTGAAATCCGATTGAACCTTGTCTTCCAGTCGCACCGGTTGGTCCAAAAGTTCCAGTATCTCCTTGTAAACCAGTATGTCCGATTGGTCCTAATCCAGTAATACCGGTATTTCCTTGTGGTCCAGTTTCTCCAATTATTCCAAATGTATTTTGACCAGTTGGACCCTTGTTTCCGGTTGGTCCAGCTCTTCCATAACTTCCAGCATAACCGATTGGTCCAATATTTCCAGTGTTTCCAATTTGTCCATTATTTCCTTTGGATCCAGTATTTCCAATTTTTCCGGTTGGTCCAGTTCTTCCAGTATTACCGGTATTTCCTTTGGATCCAGTATTTCCAGTATGACCTTGTGGACCAGTATGACCTTGTGGACCAGTATTTCCAATATGACCGATTTTTCCAATGGGTCCATTTGATCCAGTTGGACCACCCGCTTCTCCTTGTGGACCTTGGGACCCAGTTGTTCCTTTTGATCCAGTATTTCCAATTTTTCCAGTGGGACCAGTATTTCCAAGGTATCCAATTATTGGATAAATAGCTTTTGTTCCATAGTATGGTGGATATACACTACAACCTTCCGGTCCAGTTGGTCCAATTAATCCATTTGGTCCTGTTGGTCCTCTTAATCCAGTTGGTCCAGTTGGTCCAGTCAGACCACAATTTTTATTATTTATGTTTTTTTTACTCATGTTATATAATCAATTCAGAAAAAAATGATTCGTTTTTTTCTAATAAAATAAATTTATAAATTATTGGTTGCTGAAATAGATATTGTTAGTTCAGTAGGTCCTTGATTATAGTAAGAATCTGCTACTATTTCTAAACGGTTCGATAAAGTTTGTCCGTTTGTATTGCTCACAATCAACTGACTTGATGATGCGTTATAATTTGATGAAAGACCGTATCCAGCACTAGTTAAAATACTATTACCTGTTGAGACTCCATACCATGTTATTCCATCATAGGATGTTGCGATACTATTTATGCCTTGTCCTACAGTTATCCACCGTTTTCCATCCCAACAAACATCATTTCCTCCACTACTAAAAATACTTACACTTGTTGAAATACCTGTCCAAGAAATTACATCAGTTGAATAAGCAATTGAAGAACCTCCAAAACCAACAGCTACCCAACGCTCATTATTCCAAGCAATACCAACTCCACTTGATGAAAAAACACTTGTACTTGTTGATATTCCAGTCCATGTTAGACCATTCTCAGAATAAGCAATTGTATTTGTTCCAGCTCCGACTGCAACGAAGCGACGTCCATTATAAGCAACATCATATCCAGTTGTTGAAAAAATGGATGTACTTGTTGATATTCCAGTCCAAGAGATTCCATTAGATGAATATGCTATTGGGGTTGTTCCAGGCCCAACAACAATCCATATCGTTCCATTCCAAGCAACTCCATATCCATGAGTAGTTAGAATTGTTGCTCCGATTCCAGTCCATAAAATTCCATTATATGAATAAGCAATTGTATTTGTTACTCCTCCAACAGCAACCCACATACTTCCATTCCAAGAAATTCCAAATCCCCTATCTGAAAAAATAGTTGTTCCTAATCCAGTCCATGTTAATCCATCATATGAATAGGCTAGTGTATTTATTCCTTTTCCAACTGCGACATACATTGAACCATTCCAAGCGCAATCATCACCAGATGAAGAAAAAATATTTGTTCCTAATCCGGACCATAGAATTCCATCAGTGGAGTAAGCCATTGTATTTATTCCTACTCCAAGCGCGATTGTTGGTTGTTGAATATATACCGTCGCAGGGGAATTAAAATTTGATGAAACATCAAATCCAGATCCTGAAAAAATATTTGTTCCAAGTCCAGTCCAATTAATTCCATCACTTGAATAAGCGATTGAATTTGGTGGATATCCATTAGCAATCCAATATGTACCATTCCAAGTAATTCCATATCCAGAATATGTAAATATACTTGTGCTTGTTGATATTCCAGTCCAATTAATTCCATTATATGAATATGCAATTGAATTTGTTCCAGATCCAACTGCGACCCACATAGTTCCATTCCAAGCAATTTCATAACACCAATTTGAAAAAATAGTTGTTCCTAATCCGATCCAATTAATTCCATTATATGAATAAGCAAGTGAATTTATTCCATTACCACCAGCAACCCACATAATTCCATTCCAAGCAACTCCATATCCATAATTAAAACTAACAGGTCCAATTCCAGTCCAATTAATTCCATTATATGAATATGCAATTGTATTTGTCGATCCTCCAACAGCAACCCACATTGTTCCATTCCAAGCAATTACCCGAGTATTACCATTAAAAACACTTGTACTTGTTCCAATTCCAGTCCAAATAATTCCATTATATGAATAAGCAAGTGTATTTGTTCCATCACCACCAGCAACCCACATAGTTCCATTCCAAGCAAGACCATAACCAACATTTGAAAAAATATTTGTTCCTAATCCAGTCCAATTAATACCATTATATGAATAAGCAAGTGTATTTGTTCCACCTCCAACAGCAACCCACATAGTTCCATTCCAAGCAATTCTATTTCCATAAGAAAAAATAGTTGCTCCAATTCCAGTCCATGTAAGCCCATTATTATATGAATATGCGATTGAGTTTATTCCTTCTCCAACTGCGATTGTCATTCGCCTTGGAAATGTAAGTGTGTTGGGGCGCCGGTTATTAAAAGCGATAGCGCGACAATAAGTATTAAAAATATTTAGAGTTGTTCCAATACCAGTCCATGAAATTCCATCATATGAATATGCGATTGTATTCGTTGTTCCATATCCACCAGCAACCCATATAGTTCCATTCCAAGTAATCTCAAATGCATAACTTGAAAAAATAGTTGCTCCAATTCCAGTCCATAAAATTCCATCATATGAATAAGCGATTGTATTCGTTGTTCCATATCCAACTGCGACCCATAATGTTCCATTCCAAGCAATACCATATCCCCAATATGTAAAAATACTTGCGCTTGTTCCAATACCAGTCCATGTAATTCCATCATATGAATATGCTAATGTATTTGGCCCATTATTTCCAGTAGCAACCCACATTATTCCATTCCAAGCAATTCCATATCCCTGACTAAAAATAGTTGATCCTAATCCAATCCAATTAATTCCATTATATGAATAAGCAATTGTATTTGTTCCACTTCCAACAGCAACCCACATTGTTCCATTCCAAAAAATATCATAACAATTATCTGTAATTATTGTTTTTCCAAGTCCAATCCAATTAATTCCATCATATGAATATGCTAATGTATTCGTACTTCCATTTCCACCAGCAATCCACATAGTTCCATTCCAAGCAATTCCATATCCAGGATTTGAAAAAATAGTTCCTCCAAGACCAATCCAATTAATTCCATCATATGAATAAGCAAGTGTATTTGTTCCTTGTCCAACTGCGACCCACATTGTTCCACTCCAAGCAATATTATTTCCATTCGATGTAAAAATAGTTAATCCTAATCCAGTCCATTTTTGACCATTATTTGAGTACGCAATTGAATTTATTGAATATCCAACAGAAACCCATCTATTCGGAATACTATTACCAAATGTATAAACCTGTTGATTATTAAGACTACTATCTAATTGAGCAACTATATTTGATGAACGAACTGATGTATTTGTTGAATAAATAACTGGCGATTTCTGTGATGTTGCCATAGAATATGTTTGATTAAAAACAACCATTGATGAAATACCAGAACCAGTTGGACCAACTTGGCCAGTAGTACCAGTTGCGCCAGTTTGTCCTGCGATTCCAGTTGGTCCAGTTGGTCCAGTTGGTCCAGTTGGTCCAGTGGAACCAGTCGGACCCATAAGTCCAGTATTTCCAGTAATACCAGTTGGTCCCATCAATCCGGTTGGTCCAGTTGCGCCAATAGAACCAGTTGGTCCGGTTGCGCCGGTTGGTCCGGTTGCGCCGGTTGGTCCGGTTGCGCCAGTAGGACCAGTTGTGCCGGTATGTCCAGTGGGTCCAGTTGTTCCAGTCACGCCGGTAGGACCAATTATTCCAGTAGGTCCGGTAGGTCCAGTAGGTCCAGTAGGTCCAGTAGATCCAGTAGGTCCAGTTGGTCCCGTTGCGCCAGTAGGTCCAGTAGGTCCAGTAGGTCCAGTTGGTCCAGTCACGCCAGTTGGTCCAGTTGCGCCAGTTGGTCCGGTTGTGCCAGTAGGTCCAGTCATGCCGGTAGGTCCACCAGGACCAGTTGGTCCACTAATACCATCTGGTCCAGTTGGTCCAGTAGGTCCGGTAGGTCCAGTCGCGCCAGTAGGACCAAATAAACCAGTATTACCAGCATAGCCGTTTATACCATTTGGTCCGGTTAGTCCAGTATGTCCAGTTAGTCCAATCATACCAGTTGGTCCAGTGGGTCCAGTATAACCAGTTGGTCCAATTGCGCCAGTTGGTCCAGTCGTGCCAGTATGTCCAGTTGGTCCCGTTGCGCCGGTAGGTCCAGTAGCACCAGTATGTCCAGTTGGTCCCGTCGCACCGGTTGGTCCAGTCTGGCCAGTATGTCCAGTGGGTCCAATTGCGCCAGTTGGTCCAGTGGGTCCGGTATTTCCGGTAGGTCCAGTTGCGCCGGTTGGTCCAGTTGCGCCAGTATGTCCAGTGGGTCCAGTAGCGCCGGTTGGACCAGTTGGTCCGGTATGTCCAGTTGGTCCGGTTACGCCGGTTGTGCCAGTTGTGCCGGTATGTCCAGTGGGCCCAGTTGCGCCAGTTGTGCCGGTTGTGCCTGTATGTCCGGTAGGACCAGTTGCGCCAGTAGGTCCAGTTGCGCCTGTATGTCCGGTAGGACCAGTTGCACCAGTAGGTCCAGTTGCGCCTGTATGTCCGGTAGGACCAGTTGCGCCAGTAGGTCCAGTCGAGCCGGTATGTCCAGTCGGACCGGTATGTCCAGTAGGTCCAGTTACGCCTGTATGTCCGGTAGGACCAGTTGTACCAGTAGGTCCAGTTGCGCCTGTATGTCCGGTAGAACCAGTTGCGCCAGTAGGTCCAGTCGAGCCGGTATGTCCAGTGGGTCCAGTTGCGCCAGTTGGACCAGTCGGACCAGTATGTCCAGTGGGACCAGTTGCGCCGATTGGTCCAGTCGAGCCAGTATGTCCAGTAGAACCAGTTGCGCCGGTTGGTCCAGTGGGTCCGGTATGTCCAGTGAGTCCAGTCGCGCCGGTTGGTCCAGTCGCACCGGTATGTCCGGTAGGACCAGTTGCGCCAGTTGGTCCCGTGGCACCAGTATGTCCGGTAGGTCCAGTTGTTCCAGTGGGTCCAGTCTGGCCGGTATGTCCAGTAGCACCAGTATGTCCAGTGGGTCCAGTTATGCCGGTATATCCAGTGGGTCCAGTTGTGCCGGTGGGTCCAGTTGAACCGGTATGTCCAGTAGGACCAGTAGCACCGGTTGCGCCAGTAGTGCCGGTATTTCCAGTCAGGCCGGTATTTCCAGTGGGTCCAGTCGGGCCAGTATGTCCAGTGTGTCCAGTTGCGCCAGTGGGTCCAGTTGCTCCGGTATGTCCGGTTGGCCCAGTCGCTCCGGTTTGCCCAGTGGGTCCGGTATTTCCAGTAGGTCCAGTATGTCCAGTGGGTCCAGTTGTGCCAGTATGTCCAATTGGTCCCGTTGCGCCGGTAAGTCCAGTTGCGCCGGTATGTCCAGTTGGCCCAGTCGCGCCAGTAGGTCCAGTTGGTCCGGTATGTCCAGTTGCGCCGGTTGCGCCGGTTGGTCCAGTAGCACCAGTATGTCCGGTGGGTCCAGTCGCTCCAGTTGGTCCAGTAGCACCAGTATGTCCGGTGGGTCCAGTTGCTCCTGTTGGTCCAATCAATCCTGTATGTCCAGTGGTCCCAATCGAGCCAGTTGGTCCAGTTGTGCCAGTATGTCCAGTTGGTCCAGTTGCGCCGGTAGGTCCAGTTGGTCCGGTATGTCCAGTTGCGCCAGTTGTGCCAATTGGTCCAGTTGTCCCGGTATGTCCAGTAGGCCCGGTATGTCCAGTTGTGCCAGTTGTGCCGGTATGTCCAGTTGCGCCAGTTGTGCCAATTAGTCCAGTTGCCCCGGTATGTCCAGTAGGCCCGGTATGTCCAGTCGCGCCGGTGAGTCCAGTGGGTCCAGTCGCGCCGGTGGGTCCAGTGGGTCCAATCCCACCAGTATGTCCAGTGGGTCCAGTTGCGCCAGTTGTTCCGGTGGGTCCGGTTGCTCCGGTTGGCCCAGTTGTGCCAGTAGTCCCAGTCACACCAATATGTCCAGTAGGTCCGGTTGCGCCAGTGGGTCCAGTAACACCGGTATTTCCAATTTGTCCAGTAGCGCCAGTTTCTCCAATTCGTCCAATTTCACCGGTTGGTCCAATAAGCCCAGTTGCGCCAGTAGCTCCATTTACGCCGGTTGTGCCTGTTGAGCCAATTGCGCCAGTTGGTCCAGTTGTGCCAATTTGTCCAGTATTTCCAATATATCCAGTATTTCCAGTCAGACCAGTCAGTCCAATTGATCCGGTGAGTCCAGTATGTCCGGTATATCCAGTTATGCCAGTTGGTCCAATTATTCCGGTGGGTCCAGTTGCGCCAATATGTCCAGTGGGTCCGGTTGTGCCAGTATATCCAGTGGGTCCAGTTGTTCCAATTGATCCAGTAGCACCAGTATGTCCGGTTGGTCCAGTCGCGCCAGTATGTCCAGTAACACCAGTATGTCCAGTTATTCCATTATTTCCAGTTCCACCAATTTGTCCAGTTGGTCCAGTTGGTCCATTTAGTCCAGTAGCGCCAGTATTTCCAGCTGGTCCAGTATTACCAACTGTGCCAGTATTTCCAGTAGTTCCAGTATTTCCGGTATAACCAGCAAGTCCAGTATATCCAACTGCGCCAGTAGCCCCCGTATTTCCAGTATTTCCTTGAATACCAATTGCTCCATCCGTATTTACTTGCCATAATGAAGCAGTTGTCGTTCCAGAAACATCTAATACTTTAATAGATACAATACCACTATTAATATTATATGAAATAATATCTCCCCGCAAATAATTTACGGCATTAATAGCAAATACAATCGCTTGACCAGCAGTATATGATAAATCCACACCAATTGTATAATTTTGCGTTGTATTAAGTAATGAAGTCGATAATGTAATTGTGTTAGAAGACAATGTCTTAAATAAATATCCACGGATACCAGTAGGTCCAATTGTTCCAGTATGTCCACGTATTCCAGTATTTCCAAAACTTCCCCTCGAACCAATATAACCAGTTCTACCAATCTCCCCAGTTTGACCAGACACTCCTCTTCTACCAAAAAATCCAGTCAATCCAGTAATACCATTTATTCCAGAAGAACCTCTAATTCCAGTTGGTCCAGCATATCCAGTCGCACCAGTAGGACCCATTTGTCCAGTTGCCCCAGTATGTCCACGAATACCGGTTGGTCCAGTTCTACCAGTTATTCCAATTGGTCCAGTTATACCGGTAGGTCCAGTTATTCCCTTTATTCCAGTACGCCCAGTGGGCCCAGTCCTCCCAGTAGGTCCAGTATTTCCAGTTATTCCACTTCCAATATATCCAGTTCTTCCAATTAATCCAGTAGGACCAGTTGTTCCAGTTTTCCCATTTGACCCAATTGCTCCATTTGAACCATTTCTTCCAGTAAGTCCGGTAGGTCCAGTATGTCCAGTTTCTCCAATAACTGTTTTACCCCTTAACCCAGTAGGACCTTTTAATCCAGTATCTCCAACTGTTCCAGTATTTCCAATCCTTCCATAAGAACCAGTATTTCCAGTGTGTCCAGTAGCTCCTGTTTCTCCGGTTGGACCACGATATCCAACTAAACCAGTCGCTCCTGTTGACCCAGTTACTCCGGTTGCCCCAGTTGGTCCACTATGTCCAGTTATTCCAATACCAGTATTTCCAAGAATACCAGTTGGTCCAGTAGCCCCAGTTGGACCCACTCTTCCAGTTATTCCATATATTCCAGTATTTCCAGTAGAACCAGTTCGCCCAGTCGGCCCAGTTGACCCAGTAGGTCCATCTGGCCCTCTTAAACCAATTGGTCCAGTTGGACCCTTTCTTCCAGTATTTCCAGTAGGACCTCCTCCATAGATACCAGTTCTTCCAGTTGCGCCACGAATACCAGTTGACCCAATAACTCCATAACCATAATTTCCAGTAGCCCCAGTATTTCCAGTAGGTCCAGTAGTCCCAGTATATCCAATAATTCCTGCCCCAGTTGCGCCAGTATGACCCCGACGACCAGTTGGCCCAGTATTTCCAGTATTACCTCGAACACCACTTTTTCCAGTTATACCAGTTGGTCCGGTTAGACCAGTTGGTCCAGTAGCTCCAGTATGTCCAGTAAGACCACGCCCAGTCGCTCCAATCAACCCAGTCGCTCCTCTTGGTCCAGTTGCGCCAGTATTTCCTCTTGTGCCAGTAGGTCCATCTCTACCAGTTGGTCCAGTAGGTCCAGTTGGTCCAGTAGACCCACTATTTCCAATACGACCATTATTTCCAATATTTCCAGCTGGTCCTTTTAACCCAGTTGGTCCTTTAATACCGGTTATTCCATTTTTTCCCATAAATCCAAGTCTTCCTTGAATACCAGTATTCCCAATTATTCCAATATTTCCAGTCTTTCCAGTTGCTCCTGATACTCCTTGAACACCAGTTGGTCCAATTGTACCAGTTGCTCCGGTTGGACCCTTTGGCCCTTGAAAACCTTTTTGACCAGTATGTCCGGTAGGTCCAGCAGTCCCAGTATTTCCTCTTGGTCCAGTTGGACCAGTATTTCCAATATAAGATCCCTGAATTCCTCTTCGTCCAGTAGTTCCTTCTAATCCGTGTTTACCAGTATAACCATTATTTCCAGTATTTCCAGTAGGCCCAGTTTGTCCTATATTACCTTTAATGTCTTGAATGTCTTGAATATCATAATTATTTTTTTGAAAAAGATTTATTTTTATTATTTGTTCCATATTTAATTAAATTTAGAAAATAAAAATATAAAATAAATTTACAAATTTCGTAAAATATAAAAAATAAAAATCTGTATAATAGCATGCCCGCTTTGAATCTTCACACAAAGCCTTCTGTTGCTAGTCCTGTCTCTTTCTCATCCAAGCCATCTCCTTCTGCGAAATCAACTTGGTCCTACGGTGGTTCTATCCCTGCTTATTCCTATGGTGGTAATACTTACAATTCATCCGGATATTTAACAAATCCATCTCACAGTGCCCAAATTCAAGCTCGTGATGCTGGCGCTCTAACTAATTATGAAGCCAGTAGAATGGGTCTTTCTAATCGCCGTTAAATTGTTTATGTAAATTAAAAATACTATTTTTAATTTAAAAATAAAAATTATAATGATTTAGCATTTCTTGTAATCAAATATATTTTTGATAAAATTATTCAATTGATTAAAAGATTTAATATCTTCTTCATCAAAATTGTAATTTATTTGTAATTTCTTCAAAATATTTAAAGCATTTTTATAATCTTTCAATAAAAGATTCTTCAATTTTCTTTGACTGATATATTTTTCTTTAAAAACAATCAACTCCTTATATTCTTTATCATATTCGTCCTTATCAACACCAACACGCTTCTTATATTTTTCATAGTGTTTAATGAATTCACTTGAAAGAACACTAGTTGAGTTATTTGTTTTTTCAGTCATTTCATATAATACACGAAGCATATATTCTTTATCACTACCTTCAACAATATTACTAACAATTGTATTTTTAACATCCAGGGCAGTTTTACCAAATGATTGAAGCGTTGATAAAAATAAAGGCTTGATTTTTTCAAGTAGAAGTAAATATTTAGAATCAGAATCCATTTGTTGATAATGTTGCTTCATAACTTTCTCTAATTTTGTAATGGTTTCATTCAATTTGCGATACTCCTTTATCTTATTTTCATATTTAGCTTTCAGTTTTTCAACATCACCGCCTGTTAATAAAATAATCTTTTTAGAATCTGATAGTTCACTTTCAAGTTTCTTCTGCTCATTATTAACTAATTTTAATACATTCACTTTTAATGATTCCAATTTTTTACTTGAAATTGTATGTGTTTTTTTCATATCATCTAATAATTGTTTAACTTTTTTACTATCATCTGACATTGAAGATGAATATGAATGATGACTGGAAGACGAATCTTGTTTTATTTGAGTAGAAGGAGCCACAGGAGAAGCAGCAGGTTTAACAGCGGGAGCCGGAGTTGAAGGAGTCACAGGAGCAGCAGCAGGTTTAACAGTGGGAGCCGGAGTTGAAGGAGCCACAGGAGAAGCAGCAGGTTTAACAGTGGGAGCCGGAGTTGAAGGAGCCACAGGAGAAGCAGCAGGTTTAACAGTGGGAGCCGGAGTTGAAGGAGCCACAGGAGAAGCCGCAGGTTTAACAGCAGGAGCCAGAGTTGAAGGAGTCGCAGGAGAAGCCGCAGGTTTAACAGCTGGGGCCGGAGTTGAAGCAAAGACCGGAGCCGCAGGAGCAGCCGCAGGTTTAACTGATGAGGCCGTCACAGGAGCCGATTCACATCCACTTACAAAATAGCAAGAACTTCCCAATGGTTTCCATGATAATTGCCATTTAGATAAAGGCGCCGTAGGGCCTCCATATCCACTCATTTCCCAAGATTTTCTTCCATAATTAACATCAATAACTTTTCCATTAGTCCCTTTAAAATCATCACCATTCTTATTACCATCCGCATTTCCGCAAATACCGCTCATTTTTCCATAATAAGAAATTGGAACATTTACTTCTAATACTCCACAATAACTTCCTTCAATCATTACCATAAATCCATTCTTCGTAATTATTTTCATTCCAGATGCAATTGCTTTCTGACCTTTCCACTCAATCGTCTGTTTTCCGTATTTCACCTGAACACCACCAAAAGTCTTTGTTAAACCCTCTGGAATATCAACTGATTCACCATTTACGACAACTTTCTTGTAATTATAAACATCAACCTCAATAATAACACTTCCAGATTTAACAACCGCGCCAATCATACAAGATGGGACACCAACTTTATTTTCTCCATTCTTCTTCATTTTTTCTTGAACTTCGAATCCATCTGTTTTAGCAACTGTATAAATTCCTTGTTCTTGAATATGGAAATAAGAACCATCATAATTTGTACCGTGGGGGTCCCCAGAAGCCTGACAGAAACGCCTGTTAGTTCCTTCGTGGTCAGATGAAATAACTTCTTCTGCGCTTAGAGCGCTTTCCTTCGCAACAGTTTTATCTTTGATAACCATCATATCCTCTAAACAACCCATATAGACACGATTTTTATTAAAAATTCCAAGAGATTTACAAAAATCAACAGCCTCTTTTCCTTTGTCGGTATTTAACCAATTATCAAACTTCTTTTCATTGTTTGATAAAACAGTCTTCGCGGCGGCCGATAATATTACTGGGGCCTGAGACGCTTTTGGAGCAGGTGCCGGTGCGCTTTTCAATAACTTTCGAGAATTTCTATGATTTTCATCATTGTGATGTGTTGGAGGACCAACAAATGATTCATTTGTATCTTTTGGAAAAATAACAAACATAGGTTCAATAATATTTAAATCATCTAATTTATATTCAACCGATTTCTCATCAATAACAACTGGTTTTACATAAATATTCGTTTTTTCAGGTAATTCATCTATTGTAATAGCGCTTATGAAAGCAAAACTGAACAATAAAACACTCATCTTAATACCAGAGCCCATTATAATATAACAAGACAAAAACTTTTTTTTGTAAAAAAAACTTTTTTCTAAAAAATAAAAATTCAATTCCTCCAAAACTTTTTTCTAAAAAATAAAAATTCAATTCCTCCAAAACTTTTTTCTAAAAAATAAAAAT
>Ga0114971_10001718_pt1 | contig 14916 bp, 12 predicted proteins | sample M_140625_MF_Meta_FD_87320 | JGI IMG/M metagenome (GOLD analysis project Ga0114971, IMG submission 87320) | Freshwater microbial communities from Lake Montjoie, Canada to study carbon cycling - M_140625_MF_MetaG | ecosystem: Environmental > Aquatic > Freshwater > Lake | place: Lake Montjoie... | reverse complement strand
TTTGTCTATTTAATAAATATATATAATTTATACATAAATTATAAAATGTTGATTTTAAATATATTATAACAATAAATTCAAGGATTTACCTGTCTTATATTCGATTTTAATTTGTGTTTGAAACATTCTGTCAGAAATTTTTTACCCCATCTAAATTTGAATTTTTTAAAAATAATAAGAAAATTCATTAAAAAACTAGTAAAAATCAAAGTTCCAGATTAAAATCATTGTTTAATTTCAACAAAATAATATTTCTCAAACCGCCTAAACAATGCTTAAAAAATAGATCAAAATCTATAAAATTATTAATTATGATAAAAACAATCCACCTAAAAAAAATTTTAACAATCATCCTTTCAGCCTCGATTTTGGCCGCTTGTAACAATGCAAGTTCTAAAACCAATAAAGCGGATGTGCTTGCTGTAAATATGGACACCACCCTTCAAGCTGGTGAAGATATTTTCCTATATGCAAATGGTGGATGGATTAAAAACAATCCCATTCCTGCTGAGGAAAGTCAATGGGGCATTGGTAACCTAGTGATAGAAGAAAACACCAAGCGATTAAGAGAAATTAGCGAAAACGCAGCCAAAGAGAACGCTGCAAAAGGAACTCCCTCTCAAAAAATTGGTGACTTTTGGCATGCCGCCATGGATACATTGCAAATTGAAAAGCAAGGATCAGCGCCGCTTAACAGCTATTTAACTAAAATTACAGCCATCAACGATACCAAATCCCTTTTATCAGTATTGGCTGAATTAGACCAGATTGGTGTTGTTGGACCTATTCAATTTTTTGTAGCGCAAGATGCAAAACATAGTGACCTAAATGCACTTCAGCTTTGGCAATCAGGTATTGGCTTACCTGAAAGAGAATACTATTTTAAAAATGATTCTTCTACCCTAGGCATTAGAACAGCCTATGTAAAAAATATTATTCAAACGCTGATAATGATTGGGGAGGATAGTGCAAAAGCAGCAAAAACAGCAACCGAAATTTTGTCTCTAGAAACAAGTCTTGCAAAGGCGCACAAAAAAATGGAAGACCTCAGAGATCCTTATGCAAATTATAATAAAATAAAATTTGCAAACCTCAACAATCTTTGTCCATCTGTAAATTGGGATAGCTATCTAAAAGAAAATGGTATTGGAAAATCTGATTCAGTCATTGTTGGTCAACCAGTCTATTATCAAGCACTCAATAAATTATTAAATCCTTCCAACTTAGATACCTGGAAATCAATGATGCGGTATCGATTGACCAAAAGATTTTCGGAAGTACTACCAGATAAATTTGGACAACTTGCATTTGATTTTAGCAAATTATTTTCTGGCGCAAAACAACGAAAGCCAAGATGGAAAAGAGTGATACGTTATGAAGAAATTGCAATGGGTGAGTTACTAGGTCAATTATATGTGAAAGAATTTTTTAATGAAAAAGCAAAACAGCGATATGAAAAAATGGTAGACGATGTAAAACTTGCTTACAGTGAAAGAATTAAAAATCTTACCTGGATGACCGATACCACCAAGCAGAAAGCCTTAACGAAATTAGCCGCTGTTAAAATGAAAGTGGGCTATCCAAATAAATGGAAGGATTTTTCTTCCATGGAAATTGTGAAAGAAAGTTATTTTCAAAATGTAGTAAATTCCACTAAGTGGTGGCACCAATATGAAATGAATAAACTAGGAAAACCAGTTGATAGAGATGAATGGGATATGACTCCACAAACATACAATGCCTACTACAATCCAAGCAACAACGAAATCGTTTTACCTGCGGGAATTTTCACCGTACCAGGTTACAAAGATGAAGAGCTAGATGATGCAACCGTTTACGGATATGCAGGTGCAAGTACCATTGGTCATGAGATAACGCATGGGTTTGATGATGAAGGCAGACAGTACGATGAGAAAGGAAATTTAAAAAGTTGGTGGACCAAAAATGATGAGCAAGAATTTAATAAAAGAGCTGCAGTGATGATCAATCAATTCAATTCTTTTGAACCCTTACCGGGCAGTCATATCAATGGAAAAGCTACCCTTGGTGAAAACATAGCTGACCTAGGTGGAATACTAATTGCATTGGATGCATTTAAAAAAACAGAGCAATTTAAAAACAATCAACCCATCGCTGGCTTAAGTCCAATGAAACGTTATTTCTTAGGCTATGCCTTGGGATGGATGGGCTATCCAACAGAACAATCATTGAAAAGTCAATTGATGACCGATGTTCACTCTCCTGCAAAATATAGAGTAAATGGACCCTTTGTAAATGTGAAAGAATTTTATAGTGCCTTTGATATTAAAGTAAATGATAAAATTTATTTAGCTGATAGTGCAAGGGTAAATATATGGTAGGGAGGATTTTTTTATAAAAAAATAATTGCATAAAAAAAGCTCATTAAAATGAGATTTTTTTATGTAATTATTTTTGATGTCTACTGATTAAGATATCTTGTATTTCGCCAAGGGAATGTCCCTTTGCTTGCAATAAAATTAAATAATGAAATAACAAATCGGCTGCTTCATTTTTAAATAAATTGGCATCGTTGTCTTTTGCTTCAATTACTAGTTCAACTGCCTCCTCTCCTACTTTTTGAGCAATTTTATTAATTCCTTTTTCGAAAAGAGAGCTGGTATAAGATTTTTCTGAAGGATTGTTTTTTCTATCAACAATTATTTTTTCCAACTCAAATAAAAAATTTGAATTTATATTTTTTTCGCTCCAACAGGTATCCGCCCCCGTATGACAAACCGGTCCAACTGGATCTACCTTAATCAACAAACTATCATCATCACAATCGGCAGAGATTGATTTTAATAAAAGAAAATTTCCACTCTCCTCTCCTTTGGTCCACAAGCGGTTTTTACTTCTACTAAAAAAAGTTACTTTATTCGATTCTTGTGTTTTGGCAAGAGCTGCCTCATTCATAAAACCTAGCATCAATACTTTGCTTGTAGCATCATCTTGAATGATCGCCGGAACAAGACCATCGCTGTACTTACTAAAATCAACTTTCATCTCTTATATATTTTCTTTTATTAAAGAATAATTTTTCAAAATTAAAACGAAGCCATTACAAGCGCACTCTAATATTATTGACAGATAAATATTTTTTCAAAGCCAGTATTTCAATTTCTTTATAATGAAATACACTCGCTGCTAAAGCGGCATCCGCTTTTCCTGCACCAAAAACTTCTTTAAAATCTTCCATACTACCTGCGCCTCCCGAAGCGATTACTGGCACTGGCAAAGTACTAGAAAGTGCTGCAGTAATGTCTAAAGCAAAACCATTTTTAGTGCCATCGTTGTTCATGGAAGTAAGTAGTATTTCACCTGCACCCAATTCAACCGCCTCTTTTGCCCACTGTATAGTTTTAGTTTCAGTTTTTGTTCTTCCTCCATTCAAATAAACATACCATTCACCATCCGCTTCTTTTTTTGTATCAATTGCTAATACTACACATTGACTTCCAAACGCATTGCTTAATTGTTTTAGCAAAGATGAATTTTTGAATGCGGCTGTATTAACAGAAACTTTATCGGCTCCATTTTGTAATAGTAAAGCAACATCTTCTACAGAACTAATTCCACCACCCACTGTAAAAGGAATATTGATATTGGCTGCAATTCTTTTAACCAATTCAACCAGGGTTTTTCTTTTTTCAATGGTAGCGGTAATGTCTAAAAAAACCAGTTCATCTGCTCCGTTCTCTGAATACAAAATTGCCAATTCTACCGGATCACCCGCATCACGAATCGATTCAAAATTAATTCCCTTAACCGTTCTGCCATCTTTTATATCTAGACACGGAATAATTCTTTTAGCCAAACCACGTCCGCTCCCATTGAAAGGATTTGAAAACGCTGGATCATTCGACTCATTAATAATTTCTAGACTCATAGACTAAGATACTTTTTAGTATCAGTTAAAATAAATGTATGATTCAGTCAAATCCTTTAGTGGATTTAACGGAACTTTTCCTTCATAAATAGCTTTTCCAACAATAGCACCTGCGCAACCCAATGCATCTAAAACAAGCAAATCATTTAATTCACTTACACCACCACTTGCAATTAATTTAATTTCAGGATACTGCTCCAATATCGTTTGATACAAATCAACTGAAGGACCCTCCATCACTCCATCTTTAGAGATATCGGTGCAGAAAATATTAGTAACCCCTAGACTGAGCATTTTACCAATAAAATCAAAAATGGTAATGCCTCCATCTTCTAACCAGCCACTTATTTTAATATTTCCCTCTAATACATCTGCTCCAATTAAAAAACGATTGGTTCCAAATTCTATCAACCACTCTTCTAGTAATGCAGGTTGCTTTACTGCAAGACTTCCAATGGTAACCATTGAAGCGCCTGCATTAAATATATTACTAACATCTTGAATTGTTTTAACCCCTCCTCCAAAATCAATGATCAATTCAGTGGAAGATGCTACTTCTTCAAGCACTTTTAGATTAACAATGCTGCCTGCTTTTGCACCATCTAAATCCACCATGTGTAATCTTGAAATTCCTGCAGCTTCAAACTGTTTAGCTACTTCCACAGGATTGTCATTGTACACAATTTTTTGATCATAGTCTCCTTTGGTAAGGCGAACACATTTACCCTGAATGATGTCTATTGCTGGAATAATAATCATGAGATACTGATAAAATTTTTTAAAATTTGTTCCCCCACCTTCCCTGATTTTTCAGGATGAAATTGTACTGCATAAAAATTATCTTTTTCAAGCGCCGCACTATAAGGAATAATATAATCAGTGGTAGCAATGGTTGCAGCTCCCATTGCAGCATAATAACTATGAACAGTGTAAACAAATTCATTTTCATTAATCCCAGAAAATAAAATGGAATGATAGTCATAAATATTATTCCAACCAATCTGTGGAATTTTTTGATCCGCAGACAATGAAGTTGGAAAAAGTTTAACCTGTTCATTAAATATTCCTAAACAATTGGTATCTCCTTCTTCAGAATGTTTACACATCAATTGAAGGCCGAGGCAAATGCCTAGTACTGGTTGTTTTAAAGAAACAATCAATTGGTCCAACTGTCTTTCTCTCAAATATTGCATAGCAGCATTGGCATGCCCTACACCTGGGAAAATAATTTTATCAGCGCCCTGAATAGTAGCCATATCATCGGTAACAATAGAATCAACCCCTATTCTTTGCAGAGCATATTGTACACTTTGAACATTCCCTGCATTGTATTTTATGATGGCTACCATTTATAAAAATTATAATTTCTAACTACATTCAAACTTTAAAATCTAAATCACTCCTTTTGTACTAGGCAAAGAATCATTGTTGATATCCTTTTTCACTGCCATTTTAATTGCCTTAGCAAAAGCCTTGAAAATAGATTCAATTTTATGATGCTCATTGTCACCAGAAGCCTTTATATTCAGATTGCACTTTGCAGCATCACTAAAAGATTTAAAGAAATGAAAAAACATTTCAGTTGGCATATCTCCAATTTTTTCTCTTTTAAATTCAGCTTCCCACACAATCCAATTTCGTCCACCAAAGTCAATGGCTACCTGAGCCAAACAATCATCCATTGGTAGCAAAAAACCATACCGTTCAATACCTCGCTTATCACCTAAGGCTTTTACAATTGCCTCACCCAAAGCTAAACCTGTATCTTCAATCGTATGGTGTTCATCAATATGAAGATCACCCTTACATTCGATGGCCAAATCAATATTTCCATGTCTCGCTAACTGATCCAACATGTGATCAAAAAATGGAAGTCCAGTTGAAATAGAAGAATTACCTTTTCCATCTAAATTAATATTTACCTTAATTTTTGTTTCATTGGTAATCCGATCATGCTGAACTTTTCTATCAGGCGATTTCAAATATTCATAGATATCTTTCCAATTGGGTGATTCCAAAACAATCACTTCTTTTCTTAAATCTTCAATCGAATTTTTAATTTGATTGGCACCTAAATTTACATCTGTATTCAACCAGAACCCTTTAGAACCTAAATTTTTTGCTAATTGCATGTCCGTAAATCGATCACCAATAACAAATGAATTAACAAGATCATAGTCAGGGTTATTAATATATTTGGTAAGCATGGCTGTTCCAGGTTTACGGGTAGCTGCATGTTGCTCAGGTAGCGATCTGTCAATATAAATTTCTGAAAAATGTATACCCTCATTTGCTAAACTTTTAATTAACAAATTTTGAATAGGCCAAAAAGTATTTTCAGGAAAACTAGCAGTACCTAAACCATCTTGATTGGTAACCATTACCAATTCAAAATTAAATTCAGCAGCAATCTTTCCTAAGTATTTAAAAACATTTGGATAAAATTCTAATTTATCAAATGAATCAAGTTGATAAGTTGGGGGCGCCTCATTAATCAATACTCCATCCCGATCAATGAATAAAATTCTACGTCCTTTATTTATTTTATCGGATGAAATAATTTCTTGATTAGTTGACTGATGGTTGTTCATACTGTTTTAATAAATTTAGTAATTGAGTATTTTCTTCTGGAGTACCAATGGTTATTCGCAAACAATTTTCGCACAAAACATCCTTACTTCTATTTCTAACTACTATTTCATTTTGAGCAAGATAGTTATATAAGCTATTGGCATCTTTTACTTTCACTAAAATAAAATTCGCATCACTTTGAAAAACTTTTTCGACAAATAAGAAATTTAATAATTGATTGGTCAGTAACACCTTTTCATTCACTAATTCTTTGATCCAAGTATTAACTTGGTCAGTATGTTGCAATGCTTCTAATGCCAAGCCCTGTGATGCTTCATTGATGTTATAAGGAGGTTTCACTTTATTAAATAGCGCAAGAATATCAAGTGATGTATAACATAATCCTAGCCTCAAAGCAGCGAGTCCCCATGCCTTAGACAGTGTTTGCATTACAATCAAGTTAGGATACTCTGTTAGTTCTTGTATGAATGATTTTTGATTTGAATAATTAATATATGCTTCATCAATAACTACAATTCCAGGAAAATTATTTAAGAGAAATTCAATGTCATTTCTATTTAAATTATTTCCTGTTGGGTTATTAGGGGAACATATAAATAACAACTTAGTATTTTCATCAACTGCAGATAAAATCCCTTCAACATCTAATTGAAATTCCGGTAATAAATTCACCTTTTTAATTCCAACATTGTTAATATTTCCACTCACCTCATACATTCCATAAGTGGGCGGACAAATAATTACATTGTCTTTTTCTGGATCACAAAAAATACGATAAGCTAAATCGATTACTTCGTCACTTCCGTTTCCAATAAAAATATGTTCTGCTGGAACTCCCTTAATAGATGCAATTGATAATTTTAACTGCCATTGCAATGGATCTGGATAACGATTAAAGGGTTCAGCCAAGGTAGAACCATATGGATTTTCATTCGCATCTAATAAAACGGAGGCTTTGCCTGTAAATTCGTGCCGAGCAGAAGAATAAGGTGTTAGCTTTTTAATATTATCCCTAACCAATGCACTCAAATCAAAGGGAGCCCTTAGATCTGAAATTTTGGAAAAGTTTTCTAGATTATTAATATCGCTCATCATTCAACATTTTTTAAATTTTATAAAAGTAAAATATAAATTCACTCTTACTGAATCCTTACTGTCACTGCATTTTTGTGTGCATCCAATCCTTCAGCAGCTGCCATTGTTTCAACTGAGGGACCAATATTTTTCAATCCTTCTTTCTCTAAATGTTGAAAAGTTATTTTTTTAACAAAGCTATCTAATGAAACACCACTATATGCCTTTGCATAACCATTCGTAGGCAAGGTATGATTGGTACCTGATGCATAGTCACCAACACTTTCAGGAGAGTAATGTCCTAAAAAAACACTTCCCGCATTAATCACTTTTTCAGAAAGCTCCATCGCATTATCTGAAGCTATAATTAAATGTTCAGCCGCATATTCATTTAATAAATTAAATGCAACTGTTTCATCCTCCATTATAATAAAACAACTATTATTTAAAGCTTCTTTTGCAATATCTTTTCGAGTTAACAAAGGCAATTGTATTGCTAATTCTTTTTGTACATCTTCCACCACTTTTAAAGTACTTGCTACCAATACCACCTGACTATCCACCCCATGTTCTGCCTGACTCAAAAGATCAGCAGCTACATATGCTGCATGACAAGTATGATCAGCATATACAGCTACTTCACTTGGACCAGCAGGCATGTCTATCGCTAATCCTTCTTTGTTAACGAGTTGTTTAGCACAAGTCACATATTGATTTCCTGGACCAAATATTTTATAAACTTGTGGAATAGAATTAGTACCATATGCCATTGCAGCAATAGCCTGTATACCTCCAATTTTATAAATATTTTTTAACCCTATCAACTGAGCTACATACAAAATAACAGGATTCACCTTTCCATTTTTATCACAGGGAGTACAAACTGTAATATTACTACAACCAGCCATCACAGCAGGTATTCCTAACATTAGCAAGGTAGAAAACAAAGGCGCTGAACCTCCTGGAATGTATAAACCAACTTTTTGAATACCCACCGATTTTCTCCAACAAATTACACCAGACGTAGTTTCAATTTTTTCTACTTTTTGAACTTGAGACAAGTGAAATCTTTCAATATTTTGTTTGGCAACAGAAATAGCCGCTTTCAAATCAGTACTCACTAATGACAATGCCTCTTCAATTTCTGCATCACTCACACGCAAATCTTGTAACTCAATACCATCAAATTTTAATACATACTTTTTGACAGCTTCATCCCCATTCAACTTTATATCCAACAAAATTTTTGACACTGATTCTTCCAATTGGCTGCTATCAAAAGCAGGTCTTTTTAAAATCGAATTCCATTCAAGCGATGGTGGATTGTTAAATAAATTTTTCATACTTAAATTTTTACTCTAGAAATAATTGGTATTACACAATCATCTTTTCGATTGGTATCACTATTATCCCCTCTGCTTCGAATTGCTTTAACTTTTCAATAACCTCCCAAAAATCATTTTCATTGACTACACTTTGAATGCTACTCCATCCTTCTTCTGCTAATGGAACCACTGTTGGACTCTTCATTCCAGGCAATAGAGAAAAAATATTTTTCAATTGATGATTGGGTGCATTCAATAATATGTACTTATTATTTTTAGCAGTTTTTACAGAATTGATTCTCAACAGCAATTTCTCTAATATTAATCTCTTCTCAGTTGTAAGATTTTTATTTACAGATAAAACTGCTTCAGACTGAAGGATAACTTCTACCTCTTTCAATCCATTGGTAAATAGGGTACTTCCACTACTAACCAAATCACAAATCGCATCGGCCAATCCAATACTTGGCGCAATTTCTACTGAACCACTGATCTCATGAATTTCTGCTTCTATATTTTTTTTATTTAGATATTGCTGAAGGATGGTTGAATAAGTAGTAGCAATTTTCAATCCTCTTAAATCCTCAATAGAATTATATTGAACAGCTTTTGGAACAGCAATACTCAATCGGCACCTTCCAAAACCTAGTCGGTAAGCAATATCAATGTCCTTGTTTTTTTCGAGCAATACGTTCTCACCCACAATGCCAATATCGGCTACTCCATCATATACATATTGAGGAATATCGTCATCCCTAAGAAAATAAACTTCAATAGGGAAGTTAAATGCAGCGGCCTTTAATTGTTTATTTCCATTGTTTAATTCAATACCACACTCTTTTAATAACTTAATAGAGTCTTCGTAAAGTCTACCTGATTTTTGAATTGCAATTTTAAGCATATGATTTATTTATAATATAAAAGCTATGATCTAATATTGGTTAAAATGTAAAAAATAAAAAAGGCTTACGTTTAGGTAAGCCTTTTAATTAAAATATGTTGATCTACATACAAATCTTATTAGCTTACCCTTCGGCAACGTAATGATGATGATGTATGTGATTGAATATATTCATTTATAGTGCAAAGTAAAGACTGATAAATTATTTTACCAAATAAAATTTAAAAAGAATCGATAACTACCCCCAAACCAGCTTTATCGTTGTAAATAATATTCCCAAAATCAAAGCCAACACCCTGAGAAGTATCTTCAGCCAATAAAAGAGGACCGTCCATATCAATAAAATCAGCTAGAGGAGCCAGTTGAGCTATGGCAGCTGTTCCAACAGAGCTCTCATTCATGCAACCAATCATAACTTTCATATCCAAGTCTCTAGCCCTTTTAATCATCCTGCGAGCGGGAGTAATGCCACTACACTTTGTTAATTTAATATTAATTCCATGAAAATGTAAATGACATTTCTCAACATCAGATTCTGAAACACAGCTTTCATCGGCAATAATCGGTAAGGAGGAAGTTTCAAATAAGGTTTTCATTTCTTCCCAGTTATCTTTAGCCAATGGCTGCTCCACCAGTTCAACTCCTAGTTGTTTTAAAATGGGTATTTTATGTAAAGCCTCTTCTAAAGTCCATCCCGCATTTGCATCCACTCTAAAAACAGCATCCGTATGCTCTCTCAATGCTGCTACCATTTCAATGTCACCGGGTACTCCTACCTTGATTTTATAGATAGGCCATGGGCGTTCTTTCATTTTTAAAACCATTCGATCAATGGTATCGATGCCAATAGTAAAATCTGTTTGTGGGCTTTTATAATTATCTAGCTGCCACAATTGATGCAGCTGCTTGCCCTTCATTTTGCCGTAAATATCCCAACCTGCCATGTCCAATGCACAAACTAAAAAAGAATTATTAGGAAATAAGTGATGCAGATAATGCCAATATCTTTCAGGATCTGAGAAAGAAAATTTCTGTAAGAATATCTTTTTACGCTCCAAGTCTTCGAGCATTTTTTCAATAGGTAAATTATAATAACTGATTGCAGGCGCCTCGCCATAGCCTTTAATTCCTAGATAATTCAACTCAACTATCAATGTAGGCTGGTGCGTCTTAGTACCTTTTGAAATCGTAAAGGGATGCTTGAACAATAAATTATAATCCTTTGCAATGAAGTCCATCATTTTACGAAGATAAATACTAAATATTAGTTGCATAAATCGGTAGAATTAACCGATGGCATAAAGGTAGAATACTTTGGATTAGGGTAAAAAAGTTCCCAAAAAAATATTTAATATAATGATTTATTATAATGTAATAAAAAATATTTACCGATGCAAATCAAATTATTATTGCAGCAAATACAACAAACAGAGGAATATTTATAGAAAAAAATTGTTTTAAGTAGCACAATACAACATACAGTTAAAAATGATTAACAAAAACTCAACATAATTAGATAAATAGTTGTTATTGTTGCATTATGCAGGTTACTCTTACCATTATACGATACCCAAAAAAATATTCCTATTTCGCACTGCTAGCAATGGCGATTCACCGATTTCCGTTGTGGCTCAATAAAAAGATTTCATTTTTCAAATTAATGGGCTGTGGTAAAAACGGAACCTTTGATAAAAATCCAGATTGGCAACAATGGGGCATACTAACAGTCAATCCATTACCTAAAGAAATAACTTATACCAACCAAGATGAAATCATTGCAGAATTATATGGCAGTTTTATCAATCGCTGGTTTAAATTTTTCAACTGCGAAACTTGGACAATTTTTTTAAATCCAATAGAAGGTCATGGTACTTGGGATGGAACCAATCCTTTTGGAAAAATTGAAAAGGCAACTGACTATGATGGACCGATTGCTATTTTAACCAGAGCAACCATTAGATTATCCAAATTAAATGCTTTTTGGAAAAATGTAGATGGTGTAGCAAAACAAATGGCGGGTGCTGAAGGCTTAATTACTTCCATTGGAATTGGGGAACTACCCTTTATCAAACAGGCAACCTTTAGTATTTGGGAAAGCAAAGAGTCAATGAAAAAATTTGCCTATCAAATGCACCAACATCAAGAAGTAATCAAAAAAACTAGAAAAGAAAACTGGTACAGCGAGGATATGTTTGTACGTTTTATACCCCTTCACACAAGTGGAACTATCAAAGGATCTGACCCTTTAAAAAAGGTTTAATTATAAACAAATTACTGATAATCCAAGCAATGGTAAGATTAATTAAAAATTGCACTAATAACTTAAAACTATATTTGAAATAAATCTGTTATTGATTGTAGGATAAACAAATCTTATTTATCATACTCAAAAATAAAGGAAGATAAATCAGGTATGATCTTTCTAGGGCGTTTGGATTCAAGTCCATAAATCAATTGTCCTAGATGCTTCATAAAAGGAAATCCAATGGTTTCGTACTCATAAATATCATCATTCAATACCCCATCTTTATTACAATAAATAGTGGCTGATAAAAAGAATTCTATCTTCTTTTCAAAATCTACTATATAAGCTACATCGGTCAATTGACCATACGCATCTCCTTCCTTATTGAAAATTCTTATATTTTTTGGTATCAACCCTTTTTGTGAACCCAACAATAAAAATTTACCGTAAGCAGGCCAATAGGTAGCAGTGTCTGCCGAATAGGGAGGAAAAATACTTTCTGTTGGTAATTGACTCATATTTTTCAACATAAAAGTTCTATCCTCTGCAGTAATGTTAAAACGCTGAGCTGGACTAACACTATTGGGAAAAACCAGACCAATTAAAATAGTATGTAAATCCTCTAGACCTATCTTATTTTTGGTGGAAAAATCCATTGGTTTTTTGATTAACTGACCTCCATTGTAAAAAGCCTTGCCAAGCGAATCCTTCCGCAGAGAAAATTTTCGACTGGCTGACTGCATCGATTGACTGTAAAGAGTACTTCCTAGAGGTGATAAAAATTTGATAGGATTGGTGTGCCTATTTTCATCTGCCGAAAGTGAGGTTCCTAGACGATGGAATATCTGAGTAGTTTTATACCCTTTATTTTGCATTTGCTCATTTATATAATCTTGCCCTAAAAATTCATATAATCGGTTGTAAGCATCATTGTCACTCACTATAAGAATTTTTTTAATGTATTGGGCAATACTTGGCTTTCCATCAGTTGTGCTTGGGTCATTGTATACGGGTGTTTGACCGCTGTAAGCCTGATCGGTTAGCATCGTTGTATTTTTATCCAATCCATTTATCTTTAATTCGTTGAGCTTCTGCAAAGCCAACAATGAAATGGGCAGCTTTACAGTGGAGGCAGGATAAAAATAGCTGGCGGGATTCAAGTTAAAAGTATGGTTGGTAAGAACAGGAACTCCATTCCCCGTTCTATCAACGGAGGTATAGATGATTTGAACATTCAAATCCTTGCGATTTTTTAATACTTGATCAAAAAATTGAGGATATTGACCTAGTAGATTTTCAAAAAAACTGTCTTTTTTAACCACTTCTTTCACAATCACAATTGGGGCAACCACTGCAGGTTTTACCACCACTGGAGGAGGTATTTTTCGAGTTACCGAACAAGAAACTACCAACAATGTATTAGCAAGTAAAAAAACGATGAATGGTTTATTTAATAACATAGTGAGTATTTGTGTGTAAAAATCATTAAAAATCTAAAATAACCAGCCAACTACTTCAAAGAGTTTTTCCCCTATCTTTGCGGACTTCTAAAAAATTAACATTTTAGCTATTAAAAGTAACCGATTATGAAATTGAAAGGCTTAGTTTGGTTTTTCGCCATTGCTCTAGTTTTTATCTCCCTTTGGGAACTATCCTATACATGGGTAATACAAAATTACGAAGGAAAGATAAAAGTACAGGCTGAAAGAATTGTAAAATCTCAATTCCCTGATGTAAAGGGTGAGGACAAAGACTTGCTGGTTAAAAGCAGGATGCAGCGTCTATTGGATAGTACAAGGGATAAAAGTATCTATCCAATTGTGGGTACCACTTATCAAAAGTGTAAAGAAAATGAATTAAAGCTTGGTCTTGATCTACAAGGTGGTATGAGTGTAACCATGGACGTTAGTTTGGAAGGTTTATTGAAATCAATGAGCAACAATCCAAAAGACCCTGCACTTTTAAAAGCTATTCAAACGGCAAATGCTCAAAAAATAAGTAGCAATACTGATTATATTACTTTATTTACTTCTGCTTACAAAGAGCAAAATCCAGGAGCAAAACTTACTTCATTATTTGCAGGAGCAGGTAAGCAAGTTAAAATAACGGACAGTGATGATAAAGTAGTTGACCAGATTAGATTAACAGCTAAAGGTGCTATTCAAGAAACCTATAAAATATTATTAAAGCGAATTGATAAATTTGGTTTAGCTAGTCCTACCATCAACCTAGATGAAAATAGAGGTATTATAAATGTAGAGCTGGCGGGTATTACAGACAAAGAAAGAGTAAGGAAATTACTTCAAGCAAGTGCTAACCTTCAGTTCTGGGAAGTTTATAATATCAGTGAATTGGCTACTTCGCTTCAAAATGCCGATAAGGCAGTAAGTGATTACTTAAGTGGCGTAAGTGCGTCTGATACATCCAATAAAAATGTAGCAGACTCTATAAAAAAAGCAGCCAATCAAAATGCGTTTTTCAAAGTTATCAACCCTATTGATGGTCAGCAGGATCCAAAAACCGGAAGAGCTGTTTATAGTTCAGCTATTGGAAGTATTGCATTAAAAGATACAGGTGTTTTTAATGCATATATGAATTTAGAAATAGTTAAAAACAGTTTGCCTGCTGATGTTAAATTTCTTTTAGGCGTAGAAGAAAAGGCTGAAAAAAGCGGTCTTCGCTATTATCCTTTGTATGCTATTAAAACAGTACCTGGATCAGATAAAGCAAAACTAGAAGGAGAAGGAGTTGAGGAGTCAAGTCAAGGATTTGATGACAGAGGTCGCCCTTCCATTAAAATGCAAATGACAGCGGTAGGTTCTAAAACATGGGCTAGATTAACTACCGACAATACGAACCGCCCTATTGCAAT
>Ga0114971_10001715_pt1 | contig 14945 bp, 9 predicted proteins | sample M_140625_MF_Meta_FD_87320 | JGI IMG/M metagenome (GOLD analysis project Ga0114971, IMG submission 87320) | Freshwater microbial communities from Lake Montjoie, Canada to study carbon cycling - M_140625_MF_MetaG | ecosystem: Environmental > Aquatic > Freshwater > Lake | place: Lake Montjoie... | reverse complement strand
GACCTTCACATGGAGGACGATGAGAATCCTCAACTCGCGGACATGCCCAGCCACCGTCGCATCGACTCGCACGAGGGGATGCCGAGCCGCCTGGACCTCGAGAAGTTGTTCGCCGACAGTGCTGGGGCGTTTTTCCATTATGGGAAGACGCACACGCTCGTGGTGCGGGTTCACGACCCAGCGCAGATCGCCCTGTGCCTCGAGAGGCCGTTCCACCGGCGGCAGCGGGTGGACGCGAGCCCCAGTTGGGACGAGATTACGCTCACGGTAGACGGTTGCTTTCTGGACGAGGTGATCCCGCGGTTGCTCACGATGAAGGGCGGATTCACCGTGGAGCAACCGCCCGAACTTGCCGGTGCGATCCGCGACCTGGGAAACGACCTGGCGGCTCGGCACAGCCCGGCGACCGCGACCGTGCCCGGGAAGCCTCGCTAGGCCGCCGGGGCGATGGCGGAGACCCCGCGGGTCGGCTACGTTATTCGGGGGGGTCGGCCCCGAGGTTGCCCTTCGCGCGTCGAAACCCGCTTCAAAGACCCTGGGCGCATCACGCCGCCTGCAGCTGCCATGGTCATGGAAGTCGTCATCGTTCCGAGCACTCGGGAAGCCATCGGCACCCTGGCCAAGCGGATCGCGGCCGAAGCAAAGGCCAATCCATTTACGCGGCATGCCGTGCTCGTGGATTCCCATGCCATCGGCCGCAACGTCGTTGCGGGCCTCGCGGAATTGACCGGGATGGCCGTCGGCATCGAACCGCTGGCGCTCTACCCATACCTTCGGCAGGTTGTGCATGGCGTGGAGACCATCACCGGTCCGCCCGCGCCGCCGCCGGCCCTGCCGTCGCTCCCCCATCAGGCGGTGGCGCTTGCGATTCTGCAGATGCTCCCCACGCTTCAGAAGAGCGGATGCCCTTCACTGAAACAGCATGCGAACTCGATCGCAAACTCGCACGACACCTCAGCGCGGCTCGCCCTCACTTCCGAACTCGCCCGAAGCCTGCACGCCGCGACGGAGACGACGACCGATGCCAGCTGCTGGGAGCCTTGGGTCGCTGAACTCCGCGACGCGTTGAAGACCCACGCGTGCGCAGGTTCACCGACGGTAGCTGACGACCGGCTCCTGGCGTATCTGGATCGCTGGCCGCGCGCTTTCGCCGCACTCGAAAAGCTTCGCGCAGACGCAGCACTCTTAGAAAAAGTGATTGCCCGCGGAGCCCTACGGAGACACGTGCTGGCCTTCGATCCCACCCTGTATCCAGCCAGCCCTCAGGCTCGGGCGTTTGAGTTACTTGCGGCACTCACACCAGTCACCGTTGTCCTCGTAGACCCGCACATCCGTGAATCGTCCGACGCCCCATCGAAGGCATGGTCGCGACGGTCGCGGCGGCCCGTCGAGGGCGTGAAGGAGGCGCTCGCCGTCGCCGAGCCGCAGCCTCCCGAACCCGGCCTACAGAAACCCGGCGGCAGCGCCCTCGTCGCGATCCAGCGGTCCGTGGCGGGCGAGCCCGTCCCGGCGGGGCCGTATCCCAAGGACGACCGATCGGTGTCGGTCCACCATGTGCCGGGCGAACTCCGGGCCGCGGAAATCGTCCGCGACGCGCTGCATCGAGCGTTCATCGACATGCCCGGCCTGCTGCCCGAGAACGTCCTCGTCATTTCGGATGACCCCCGACGTGACGCGCCGTTCATAGAGACAGCTTTTGAGCTCAGGGAGGCGCCGCGCGAGTCTTTGCCCGTAACGACTACCGGTATTCGCACCAGGGACTGGGATGTCGGCGTCGATGCATTCCTCACCGCCGTGAGGCTCGCCCCCACGTCGTTTGCTCACGACGCCGTATTCCAGCTCCTTGCCATGCCGCCCGTCACTCAGGGGCTGCGGCTCGAGGCGGAGGACGTAGCAGAACTTTCCAGAGCCTGCAAGAACGCGGGACTGCTGGCCTACATCGACGAACAGCACCGCCGCGCCGTCATCGGCCCCTTTGGCCAGACTGATCACGGCACGTGGAAGGCAGCCCTGAAGAGCCTGGCGATGTCGATGGCGATGCCTGATGGCGGGCATGAGCAGGTCTCGGTGCGTGAAGTCGCGGCTGCCGGGGGCATGCAGGCCACCCAGATGGACCAGTTGACGGCGCTCCGCAGCATCATCGATCTGCTCCGGGATCTTCGGAGCCTCGCAGTCGGCGGTCCGCTGGCCATGATGCTCAAGACCCTGCGCGATATCACCGGTGCACTGTTTGTTCGGCCGGGCCGGTGGAAAAAAAGCTGCGACGCGATCGTGCAGGCCATCAAGGGCGTCGAGGCCGACGCTGCCTCGGGGGGCTTCGCGGGCGAGGTGGATTACTTCTGGCTCGCCGGCGAGCTTTCGCGGAGACTCGATCGGGCGAGCACCAACACTCGGGCCCTGCACGGCGGCGTTTCGTTGCTCGAGCCCTCCCAGGCCCGCGGGCGGATGCCGCAGGTCACGGTTTTTTTGCTGTCAGAACGATTTCCGACCGAGGATCGACCGCTTTGGCCAGAGCCTTTCGTGGAGGCCCATCGGGGCGTGCAGCTTCGCCAATACGCCGACCTCCGCGACGTGTTTTCCGTGTTCATGAACACTGGTGATCGCGCGATCTTCGTGGTGCCGTCGATGTGCGATCGCACGTATGAGCGGCTTTCTGTTTCCTCGGTTGTGCACGATGTCCGCGCGATCGCGGAATCTTTGCAGCAGCAGCACGGAGTCTCGTTCACGGAAGCAGACGAGTCGGTCGCGCCGCACTCCGTCAAGGCGATGAAAAGCACTCTGCCGACCCGCCATCGAGGTGCGATTCGTGGTGCCCAGGCCCTGCATGCCGCCCGCACGTCGGGAGCGAAGTCCGAACCGTTCGCCGTGATCGATCTTGCACACGACGTGCCGACGGAGGTGACGCTCGAGCGTTTCATCCGGTTTTTCGAGAAGCCCGTGGAGACGTTTCTCGAGCACCGTGGGATCTACGTCCGCGACGCCGAGGATGAGTGGCGGCTCCGCGAGAGGATCTGGCCCGACTACCTACAGCGATGGCAGGTTCGAGACGCTGTGTACCGCCTCGCTGATGATTCACGTGTGCTGGCTTTAATGCGCATGGTGGGCACGCTCAGGGCTGATCGTGTCGGCAGGGATTACCTCGATGATCAGGTGGCTGTACCGACCAAGATGAAAGCCGCTCTGGCCGCAGCCACCGAGATACAGGTTGATCTACAAATCCATTACACGATCGGGAAAACGAATCGATGCCTCCTCGTACATGGGCCGGCGTTGGTCATGGACGACGAGGCTCACCGCCATGTTCTCGGTTCCCTGAAGGCGAAGGGCTGGCTTGCGCTTGCCGCACTGGAGTCGGTTGTTGTGGCCGCTGGGGTCGCTTCCAAAGCGCGGCTGCACTACATCGGGCAAGACAATAGAACGAAGGCGGACTGCCACGCGACGGTTGCCAGCGACGATCCCAACAATATTTTCCGCGGAAATCCGCCTGGTGCTGCACCGCGTCTGCCGCTCGACCTCCCGCAGCTCGTGCGGCTCTGGCACCTCGGTCACCAAACCCCGCTGCCTCTTTTCAGCAATGAGTTGGACGAGGCGATACCGAAGGTCGCGGGAGCCCCGGCCGACCTCAACGCCGCGATCACCAAGTTTTTACACACTGATTCGGGCTTCGGCGCGGGCCCAGGACTCGATGCCAATGTTCGTGCAGTCTTCCGCGGCATCGACGCGATCCGTGACACTCAATACCCGCCCCATGCGGGTGTTTCGGTATCCGACTTCGAGCGATTGGTGCAGTTCCTGAGCGGCAACATCCCCGACGCCTTCCCCATGGTCTGACACATTCTGGCTTGTAAACGCATGGCCCGTAAACGAAGCACTGCTATTGCCGCTGCACTCGCCGCCGCCTCGGCGCCGGCATCGTCGCCGGCATCTTCCGCCGCACGTTCGGCCGCAGCCGTGCCGCTCCGGAACTTGTACTTTCTGGAAGCGTCGGCGGGCACGGGAAAAACCGAAAAGATCCAGACGCTGCTTTTGGAGCGGATCTTGGATCCGCGTCGTGACGTCGAAGTGACGATGCAAAAGGCGCTGCTGGTGAGCTTCACCGAGGCGGCAGCCGCGGAACTGCGGGCCCGGATACAGGGCACACTCACGCACGTTGTTGGCGAACTGCGGGCGAGTGCCGCCGGCCGGGCCGTGGCCTACCGCAACAAGGAGCTCGAGGCGGTCGTGGTCCGCGTGGCCGGCACCGATGCCGACAAGATCGATCGGCTGACGGCGGCCCAGGCGGCGATCGACAGGCTCACGATCGGCACGATTCACTCGTTCTGCAAGCAGCTCCTTAACCGCTATCCCATCGATTGCGGCAAGCGCACGGGACTTGTGATCGCGTCAGACCTTTCTGAGATCGCAGCAGAGGCCAGCGCTGACGCCTTTGCAGAGTTGCTCCATGAATACGAAACGGCAGGCCAGTGGCCACTGGCATTTTCGGGCAACTCCTTGAAGGATCCGGATCCTGAAAGGCTCGCCAAACTCGCCAAGGGTGTCGTTAGCTCGGACCTACCGATCTATCCTGCGATGCCCTCGCTCCAACGTGCCGGTGGCGCGCTCACACAGCGATACGAAGACATCGTCACGTGGTTCGCGCACCAGGTGCGAAATCGTGTCGATGTCCGCAATCAGGCGCTTGGGCTGATCTCGCTCACCGACCTGATCCGCATCGTGGATCACGCCCTCAGCAAAAACGCGTCGTCGCTCGCATCGACGCTCCAGGGCGAGTGGGATCTGATCATCCTCGATGAGGCGCAAGACACGGATGCCGCCCAGTGGCGCATCCTGCAGACGCTCGCAGGGCCGGCGGGTGAATTCTTCGCCGTCGGTGACCCCAAGCAAAGCATCTTTTCGTTTCGCGGCGCCCACTACAACTCGTTGCCGCCGCTGCAGGGCCCGCCGTGGCAGACGGGCCCAGCGCTCACGACAAACTACAGGAGCGATGCGCCGCTCCTGAACAGCCTCAACGTGTTGTATGGCAACGGCGCACTGCAGCACTTCGCTCCGGTGAACCCGGCGCACGCCTGCAGGCTTCACAGCGGGCCTGTCGGCGCGGCACACGCGCAGAGTGGGCTGTATTTCAATGTCGCCCAGCCCCCGGCGCATGGCACATTCAAGCCGCGGCACACGTGGGCCGAGGTGGCAGAGGGCATCCTGCAGGAACTGCAGGCAGGCCTCAGGATCGGCGCGACAGACGCGGAGCAGATTCCGCTCGGGCCCGGCGACGTTGCCGTGCTCGTGCGTTACAACCGAACAGCCGAGGAGATTCGTGCCGCGCTCGTTGCCAGGGGCATACCCGTGGCGGCGGCGTCGCAGGCGTCGGTTCTTGACTCCGACGAACTCCGCGAAATGGCCGCCGTGTTCGCGGCCATCGACGCTCCCTACCACGAGCGAGTCGTCGCGGCAGCTGCGATGACCCGGCTCATCGGCTTCGACAATGCAAAACTCAACAAGATGCTTCGGGACGGGGATGCATCCTCGGACCGCCAAGAACTTGTGGCGCGATTGGCGGAACTCCGCGAACGACTGGCGTTGCACGGCATAGCCGACGTCGTCGAGGAACTCTTCGACGAACGGTGGATTCCCACGATGCCCTCAGCCCGCGAGCGGATTCTCGGGGAACCGGACGGAGAACGTGCCATGAAGAACTTCATGGACGTCGCCGCCCTCCTCGTGAAGACCTTCTGGAAACGCGGCGGGACGGCTGCGGTCTCGACCAGCATATCGGCATGGCTCCTGAAAGCCTCCGCCCGGGCCACCGCGCGCGAACTCGGCGGTGATGAAGACGACGCCTTCAGCGTGTCGCTCGAGACGGACTCTGACGCCGTACGGATCATGACCGTGCATGCGGCGAAGGGGAGGCAGTTTGGCAGCGTGTGGCTCCCTGACGCATGCACGGCCTTAACCGCGGACAGGCACTTTGATCGCGGCCAGCCCTATAGGACACAGCCGGCCGGAGAGATCGTCCTCGAACCACAAGTCGATCCTGCCGTTGCCCGGCCGCAGGCGATCGTAGACGCCATACACGAGGAACTCCGCCTGCTCTATGTGGCCGGCACCCGGGCAAAACACCGCACCCACGTCGTGCTCGGGTGTTTTGACTTGCCCAAGGCTCAGAAAGTGCCGCGGCTTCCCCTCGGGCATCTCATCGCACAATCGCCTCCTGCCAATCTCAACGTCAATCCCCCCGCTTTTTTCAATCGCGGGAGCGATGCGGCACTGCACACGGAACTGGTGCGCATTCAAGCCGCGGCCAAAGCCATTGGAGGCCGCGTGGAAATCGTCTCGCTGCCTGCGGTGCAGAATGGCTGCTACAGGGCAACCTTGCCCGCGGCGCCGGCGATCCCCACGGACACATTTTCCGTGCCCAATCCCATGCGTCTGACCAGCTTTAGTTCGCTCTCTAAGTTGTTGAAGCTGGGCGTTACGCCAGTAGCTGACGCGCACGAAAAGGAGATGGAACTAGCAGGGGACGACATTGACACCACGGCTCGGCACAAGCCGGATGATGAACCGTATGAGGACGATGTCCCGTCCGACGCTGTGGGCGGCGACGAGCCAAAGGGCGGCCCCGGCGGTGGCACCCCGCTGGCGATCCCGCGGGACGTGCTCGCGGGCGGCAAGAAGCAGGGGGACCTGGTTCACAAGGTGCTTGAGTTCGTGCTCCCGATGACAGAACCCGTCACCGAGGCGGCCCTCGGTTCGATCATCACCGCCATCGCCGCCACCGAGGGCATCACCGACGCGGCCATCCTCGGCACGAGGCTGGCCGCGCCGCTCCACGCAGCCCTGGCACAGCCCTTGCGGGGCCCGTTTGACACTTGTGCGCTCTTGGACCTCGCCCAGCATGGCATCGTGACCACGGAACTGCCGTTTACGATCGGTCTCGAACTCAAGGAGAGGGAGAAGTTCGACAACCTGCACGCCGTCTTCGTCAAGCACGATCGTGGTGATTTCAAGGGGTTTGCCGACCATCTGACGCGGCTCAAGCGCACGGATGTGCGCGGCGTCTTCAACGGCCTTATCGACCTGATCTGGAAACGCCGCGACGACGGCCAGGTGGCGATCATCGACTACAAAACAAACGTCTATCCGCGCTCCGGCCCGCCGGAGCTCGAGGCGTACACACGCGATCGTTTGGCCGTCGAGATGGCGTCGTCGTACTACCTCCTCCAGGCGGCGATCTATGCCGCGGTCGTGGATGCCTGGATGAGGCGCATCGACGCCGACTGGAACTACGACAGAGACTTTGCGGGCGTATCGTTCACGTTCCTGCGGGCCATGGGCCCCCACTTCGCCAACCAGAAGGACAACGCCGTCTTCCATGTGACCGTGCCTCACGAGCTGGTGCAGGATCTCGCCAAGGCGCTCAGCTTTCCGGGGTCCTCCGTAGCTACGGCCATTGGAGTCACGAGCGCATGACGACCGCCCTGAAGTCTCTCGCGGAAATCATCAAGCAAAAGAAGCTGCCGGTGGCCGCTGGAGCCGCTGAACGCGCGGACGTTGGCTGCCTGGGATTGCCGGATGCCGTGCGAGCCCACGAAGTCGATTTCGCCGCCATCGTGCTGCTTGTAGCGCACCGGGAGAGCCAGGGCTTTCCGTGGCTCGGATTCAACGACGGCGACGCCGTGGACTTCGATCGCTACGAAGACACCAGCGAGCCGTCGGACGCCGACAACCCCGACGACTTCCGCGTGACTTTCACGGACCATCGCCCTTACTGGGACATGGTGTTGGCCATCCACGCCGCTGCAAAGGCGGATGGGTCGCCCTTCATGGTCGAACTCGTCGCTCCGATACCGGCGAACGCCGAGTTCGCGGTCGACCTGCAAGCGAAGCGGCTCATGTTCGCCCGGGCGGGTGACAACGAGGTGCGGCTCTGGCAGGCGATTCGTGATCGGGCTTCAGCCCCCGCCGTGCCGCTTTCGCCCGCGACTGCCACGATCCTTGAAGATCTATTTCCTCAGGCTGCAGCGGGCACACACGAGGCGCAGAGCCGCACCGAGCAGATTGCCGCGGCGACGCTGATCGCGACGCGGCGGCTCTCGATACTCACCGGCCCGCCTGGAACAGGAAAAACCTTCACGATCGTCCGTGCAGCCCTGACGTGGCTGTGTCACGAATTGGAAAAACACGCCGCCGACCCGACGGATCTGCCGCAGACGATCATGCTCATGGCCCCCACGGGGCGAGCGTCGTCTCGCATGCGGGAGTTGATCAATGAGGCTCTGGCAAAGCTTGAGGCCGATAAAGCAGCGATCGCGGCCCTCGGCCCGCATGGGCGAAGCGCGATCCTACACCTTCGCGAGGCAGGCACCTCCACGATTCATTCCGCCCTCGGATACTCTACACGAGCCGGCCGTCCCTTTAAGCGAAATCGTGACAACCTTCTCGACGCTGGCCTCGTCATCGCAGACGAAACCTCGATGCTCGGCCTAGAACTCGCCCGGCGGTTCTTTGACGCCCTGCCAGACGAGGCCCAAATCTGCCTCGTCGGCGATCCGGGCCAGTTGCGTGCCGTCGAGATGGGCTCTGTGCTTTATGACGTAGTCACTGCCGTCCGCCATGAGAAGGCGCTCGCTGCCTGCCACGCTGCCCTGACCATAAGCCGCCGGTTTCCGCCCGGCAGCATGATCGACAAACTCGCGACGGCAATACGGTCACACGATGGCGATCCCACGAAGTCCTCGCTCGCTGACCTTCTTGTGGGCAAACCGCTCGAATTGGAAGCCTTTGTCGAGAACTTCAAGACTCTACTCGACGCCGACCGTGGCGATTCGCAGGAAACGCAGGTATTCGTGGTACATGTTCCTGAAAACGAACTAGCCGCAGCGGCCAGAAAGATCATCGCCTTGCAGTCAGACGACTTACACTCTCACGCCGACGAGGACCCGAAACAACTACCGAAAGTGCTGTTGAAACGATCCATCACGCTATGTCCAGTGCGGCAGGGGCCCGTCGGCGCCTACACGCTTGCCGAGACGACGTTGGCGAACGCCAAGGGCCCAACACCGCGAAATCCCTGGGACTACCCGGACGGCACTCCAATCATCATCACCCGCAATAATCGCGACCTTGATCTGGCGAATGGCGATCTCGCGATCATTCGGCAGACCGATAAACGCACGGAAGCAGCATTTGCCGATGGCCGCACCATGGACATCCGCACGCTGCCGTCGTTCCAGCCCGCAGCCGCGTTGACCGTCCACAAGGCTCAGGGAAGCGAGTGGCACTCCGTCGTCGTAATCCTCTCGCCTCGACATCGAACAGCGGACCTTCAAAGGCTTCTTTATACGGCAGTGACTCGAGCATTGACCGTGGTGACGCTCATCATTTCGAAATAGCACAACTGATCCCGTCCAGGACTTTGACTGCTCGGACGATTGGGTAACTGCGGATGCAATCCGATTAGCCGCTCAGCGAGTGACTTCTGACGTCTAGTAACGGCACTATTCGCTCCCGCATCACAGGTGAGGCTCATATGACAGACTTTTGCGTGTTTGAACCGGGGCATTTTGATGCACAGTTTTCGACTCCACCGCCTCCCCTGTTGAATGCGGAGTTCGTTTACATCGGCTATCTCGCCAGTGGTCCATCTATCGCTTACTATCATGATACGACTTGTCGCGTCCTCGATATTGGCAACTCTACGGGCGACGCCCCTTACCTCCGCTTCCAAAACAATAAGCTTGATCAGTTCAGGCTAGTTGCTGATGCCTTCGAAAATAGGCGATGCTCGCGAGGTCGTGTTGCTTACCGTATAGCCACCGAGTTTCTTATGCCTTTGGGTGGTAAGTATGGCTATACGTTTGAGCAATTAGAGAATGCCCTTCAGTTTATGTTCGGATTCAGCGCTGGGGCATTGCCTTTTGCGAATCTCGTTCAGAATGATGGAGCCCGCTGGGCGCCCTTTTCTGACCTATGGAAGATTGCGGACGCCAGCAAGCTAGGTGCGGTCGTGTGGGACACAGTTTTCCCCGGCGCGAACGGCCCCTTCTTAAAGCGACTTCTAGATTTACTTGAGGAAGTTTATAAGCAAGGCAGCCCGGCGGCGATGGGTGGACCGGTGCCAGACATCGCCCATTTGAGTCTCAGTGGCGGAAAGCACACACACCGTTCGTGCTCCGCGGGTACTGTGTTTGAACGAGTCTGCTACACCAAAGCACATATCCCCACAGCAGCTGCCCAAGCAGGGCACAGTCAAAAGCCCGCAGGCACCGCGGCGGCCCGCGCCGTGTTGCAGCCGTTGGTAAGCTGGATCGACAGTGCATTGTGATAGCTGGCCGCACCTAGTTCCCGCACCAGACCGCCGACAGTTGTGCCCACTTCCTGCGGTGTCGGCCGAACTTTCCCGACTCACTCGATCCGCCCAGTGGAAGGTCACGCGTAACCAGCGCCGCTGCGGCTTCGGCAGTTGTACCCGCACGGTCACCCGAGTCCCGTTACTTCCTGCCGCTGGTTCCTTGGAATCCCTCGCGTTTTTTCTCCCGTTCCGAAATCCCTGCGGACCAAGGAGCGTCTCTGCCTCGTCGATCAGGCCATCGGGTGACGAATCAACCGCAAATGTGAGTTCGTCTGCGTAGCGAGTGTAGGCTCACCACCTCGAATCCACCCGGGCTGCCAACATGCGGTCCAGATCCCGGGCGACCAGATTGGCCACATGCGGACTCGTCGGGGCCCCCTGTGGCAGCCGGCCGCGCCGCGTTGGCACCGTCGTTACCGCAGCCAAGCACTCCGCGTTTCACCCGCGCCCGTCGATGGCAGACTGGACCTGCCGCGCAATGATCGACGGAAAGAAGTGCCTTATGCAGAGCGACACGACCCACTGCCGGCCCACATGTTGCCGGGCATTCGTCAAGAGCAACGAGCCCGGCACGCCGCGGTGGGCCCAGTCGGTCACCGAGACCGTATACGTGAGCAGGAAAGAACTCATCGGGTTAGCTCGTGAAATTCCTTTTGGCCAGCAGATCCTGCGTGAGATTTACTAGCAAGTGGGTCTGCTAGATCACTCGGTAATCACTCGCCACTTATTGCCCAATCTTATATGACCCGCCCCAAGCGGCTTACGTCCTTGCTCATGGGTTGCCTTCCTTGAAAAGTCGCCGATAGGCTTCGCCGCTCGGATCAAACAAAACGGCTGCCTGCTACATTGAGGCGCGGGCTTGCTGCTCAAGCCGACCCTTGACCGCCGCGACAGCCTTGTTGTAAAGCCATTGGGGGTTCTGATAGGTAGTTTGGGCGGGCTTGCTCGGTGGCGGCTATGTACTCATCGCCCATGACAAGAAGCTCTCTTCGGGCCCACCCTTTGGGCAGGCTTTCCCTGGTGACCCATGCCCATTTTCTGGATTCGGCACGCGTGTATTGAGGCCACTACGAAGCAACTAACCCCACTCACACCGCTCCAATGCGTTCAAATTGTGTGCAACCCTTGGAATGCTTCGAACTGCCAACTGCTTCACGAAGACAGCATGCGCTGAGGGATCGGTGCCCGGGTGGCAGCCCGAGAGCACCTCGATGAGCGGCAACCAATGCATGTCTTCGATGAACCAACGGACCCGCCGCTTATGCACGTGGGGGTCCTTCGGCCATCCCCGCTTTAACAATCCCGCCAAGCTGCAGTTCGTGATCTCCTCGGCGGCATCAAACCCTTTCGCGTAGGGCGGCGCTTCGTTGAGCGAGCACGGAAACGCCACCCCGATGCTCTTCATTCCTTGGTCGGCGGATTGCTTGCCGCCCCCTCCCATGTCGCCGTCCAGGCGGCGAACATCTTCACTATCCGCGAGATCTCTCTCCGGGCGGCCTTCTTGGTCGGGAACAGCATGCCCTCCGGCATCACGATTCCCTTCGGGCCTGTGTAAAGGAACATGCCGGAGTTGATCGACCTCTCCACCTCTGCGATCCGGAACGGCTCAATCTTCGGGCTCTGGCTGCAGAGCATCATGATCGCCCTCGTGTCCACGGGATGGGTCCGCGGCGGCTTCATCGGGACGCCCCACGGCAAGACCTTGTGCTGCCAGAGCACCATCGGGTGCTCCTCATTCATCCAGGGTTCGGCCCGGTCGAAGTCTGGGAATCGCTCGGCTCGGAATACGATCCAGTAGGCCCGCTGGCCGACCTGGTAGCGGGCCAAGTCCATGATCCTGATCTTCTCCCGAGGCCGGGGCGGGTTCGCCAGTTCGGGGGTCGCCTCTGCTGCGGGTCGCTGCTCGTCGGCGGGGCGCTGCCCGCTTGCGGGCCGTTGGTCGCTGGACCGTTGGTCGCTGGGCTGCTTGTCACTCGGTTCCATGGGTGCTCCTGCTTGGTCGGGATCCTCGCGCGGGATCTGAGTCGTGGGGTTTGGGTCGTGGGGTTCGGGGCGTGGGATGGAGGCACGAGTGTTTGCGGCGGGCTTGACGGTTTTGGTCAACGGCCACGCGATCGGGAACCAGCCCACCGCGGCAGGCCAGCAGGCATCCCACGTCTTGACCAGAGCCGTCCAGGGCCGCTCGGACAATCCAATGCGAGGAAGCAGAGAGGCAGGAGAAGAATGGGAATAACGACGGGTATCAGTTGGACGACGCGGACCTGGAACGGGGCGATCGGTTGCTCCAAAGTTTCCCCGGGCTGCTCTTCGTGTTACGCGGAGCGGTTGGCGACGACCAAGTTTCGCCACTTCCTCGGGGGTGAGGTGTGGGGGCCTGGAAAGCCCAGGCACATCACCGGCAAGGACCTCTGGAAGGCTCCGCTGCGGTGGGCCCGTGAGGCTCGCGAGACCGGCGCGCGGATCATGGTGTTCGGCAACTCGCTCTACGACTTGTTCGAGGACCACTCGCAGATCAACGCCATGCGGCCGCGGGTCTGGGAACTCGTGGACCAGACGAGGCGGGACCTCACGTGGCAGTTCCTGACGAAGCGCCCGGAGCGGATGGCCGAATGCCTGCCGCAGTCGTGGAAGCCGTTCTGGGAGGGCGTGTGGCTGGGCACCTCGGTCGAGAGCGACGCCTACGCCTACCGGGCCGATCACCTCCGGGCGGTGGACGCCGCGGTCCGGTTCCTCTCAGTCGAGCCGGCGCTGGGGCCCGTGGCCCATGCCCTCGACCTCACCGGGATTGACTGGTGCCTGTGGGGAGGGGAAGCGGGGCCTGGGTATCGGCGGGCCGATCATCAGTGGGCGCGAGACCTGCTCGCGGCCTGCCGTGCGAACGGAACCGCCTTCTTCTTCAAGCAGTCGGCCGGGGCCCGCAGCGGTTACGGCGACCGGCTGGACGGGGTGGAGATCAAGGAGTTCCCGATCCCGCGGACTCTGGCCGGCGGCCGGTGATACTCCCGGCCTCCACCTCCAACGCAGGGTATCATCACGCAGAAGTCCCGGGGTGAGCGGGCCGCTCGGCTGCGGTCGCCGACGACTGCAGGCCCCGCCGACGAAAGGAACTCGACGATGGCGAAGAAGGCCCGCCGCTCTGCGAAGTCCACCAAGAAGCCCACCAAGAAGGCCAGCAGGAAGGTCAGCAAGCAGGTCAGCAAGCAGGTCCGCCGTCCGGCCAAACCGGCGAAGACAGTCAGGCCCATCAAGCCACCTGCGCCAGCCAAACAGCCCGGCCCGGCAAAGCCCGTCGCGCGTCCCGCTCGCCCGGAGAAGCCGGCAAGCCCGGCCAGGAAAACACACACCACCGAGGAGAACCGCGGCGGCCATTTCTTCAGCGCGATCCGCATGTGGCGGATTCTCCACGAGGACCAGGGTGAGACCCTGTTCAACAAGGAGTTACTCGCCCGGAAGTTCTACGAGGGCATCGAGGATGAGGAGAATCCGGAGCCGGAGGTCCTCGAGGAACTGAACTACGACGAACTCAACATAGATCCAGACGGGATGGATCCAGACGCGACGGATTTGGACGATCACGAGATCGACATCGACAACGATCCCTTGAACAGCCCCGAAGCCTGGGGCGTGCCGATGCACCAGACAGGCCCAGCGGCCAAGCCCAAGGCGCCACAACCCTACGGGTGGATCAAGGAGCGGCACAAGCGGGCGGTGCAACGGATCGTCGAGAAGCTCAAGAAGTATGGGATCGGAATCGATGACGTTGATCAGAACGGCAGGATCCTGGATGAGGATGAATTCGCTGAGCGCCAGCAGGGCGATCACTGGGCGGAGCGCTGGTGGCGGTACAACCCCAACGGAGAGTGGGCGAAGGATTTCAGCACGCTGCTCAAGACCTACGGAATCAACGCCGGCCAGTTGGTTGCCTTGATGGCACTTCGCGACCTGCTCGAAGACCTGCGCGGCACGCCGCATCAGAAGGCCCTGGCAGACATGCTCGATGAACTCGAGGAGTCAGTGCCCCCGAAGCTGCTCGAAGACGCGATCGAACAGTCGCGCGCGTATCGGCATTCCGTGGGAAACACGGCGAAGTACGAGAAGAAGTCTGAGGATCTGAGCCGCTGGTACGCGGCCGCTCTCCACCACCAGCAGGTGAAGATCGAATACACCACGCCGGGATCGGCAACTCGCGTGCGTCATGTGGCTGCGCTCAGCACCGTGTTTCACCGCGAAGAGAACGCGATCTACCTGCTGGCCAGCGAACAAAAGGGCGATGGTGGTTGGCACTCGGTTCGGCAATGGAAGTTCGACCGTGTGACGTCGGTCCAGACGACCGGGCTGCCGAATCCGAAGCTGTCCGAGATCCCTCCAGACCCGCTTGTCAGGTCCGCGCCCGGTCCCCATCCGATCGAGCGGCTGGATAATGAGCGGATCTACTTCTACAGCGGCGGTGCCTGGCTGGAGGTCGGCACTGAAACGAAGCGCCTCGAAGTCGTGGTGAGAGTGCCCGTCGTGACACGTGAAGGCCTGCCCGAAGAGGACCGTCGCAAGCTCGAGTCCGAGGATCGGCGTCGGGCCTACGGCTGGATGATGTGGTGCCGCG
>Ga0114971_10001714_pt1 | contig 14947 bp, 16 predicted proteins | sample M_140625_MF_Meta_FD_87320 | JGI IMG/M metagenome (GOLD analysis project Ga0114971, IMG submission 87320) | Freshwater microbial communities from Lake Montjoie, Canada to study carbon cycling - M_140625_MF_MetaG | ecosystem: Environmental > Aquatic > Freshwater > Lake | place: Lake Montjoie... | reverse complement strand
TAACCACTTGCAGCAACAGGTGTATGTATGAATGTTTCGCTTTCTAAAATACTTTTTTCATATTCTAATGCTTTTCCTAATAATACAAAAATAGGCATGGGAATTTTATATTTATCACCATTGTTATTTTCATTCAATTTGTCATAAATAGCATCAATCATTAAACTAATTTTTGTTTCTATATCAGAAAGAGCGGATGCATATAGCATTTCTTCTAGATATAATGATTGTGTTGGAATATGAATTTTATTAACATTAAATTGTTCATTTGATAAAAAAACACATTTTAAAAAATTTAAATTAGAAAATTTTAATGGTTCTGTTCTTCGCTGATAACAACCGGTTTTTTCTCCCTCCATTTAATAATTATAATAGATATTTATAAAAAAAACATGCATTATAATTGTTATAATTATTATTATAGTTGCTATTATAATATTAAATAGATAATTGAAAATATTAATTCGATCTTTGATATTTGCATCAATCTTTTTATTTTCCTTATATAAAATATCGAAATTTTCTATATGTAAATCGTATGTTTCATTGTAATAATCTATTAATTTATTATAAATATTAACTATAAAATCGTCAATATTACTATAATCGTTATTTGTTTTTTTATTATTAAAATAACTATTAATTGTTTGAATATCAATTAAATAATAATCAACAGTTGTTGAACCAGCTGTAGGTTCACTGAATTTAGTTATTACATCTTGTATTATTTTTGTTTCATCGCGGAGCATTGACACTTTTTTTAATTTATTTTTTTCATAAGTATCGTTAATAGATTTATAGATAGGATCTTTATTATTATTTTTAATAAAAATGTATTTTTTTAAAAAATCATAGGATGTATCATAAATATCTATATATCTTAATATATCACGATTTTGTATAACATCATCAATGAAATTATTAACATCATGTATACTTATATTTTCATTATTCTTAACAGTTGTTTGTATATTTGCTATAAGATTATAAAAATTATTTAAATAATCACTATTCAGATTAGTAGCAAGTGCGTTTATTTTTGTTGCTGTTTGCGTAGTTGCTGTATTATTTTTATAACGTAAATATTGAATTAAATCATTATAAAATTTAGGATTTTTATCAATAATATTATTTGTATTATCAATATTAATGATGAAATATTCATATTGATAAAAATTTTTATCATAACTTGATAAAGTTGTTTTATCTAATCTATAGTAAACTTTTTCATATTTATAATAAACATTATTAATTAAATTTCTAATGAAATAATGTTCATTATTATTAATAACTTGTATTAATAAATAATTATATTTATTATTGTCATCTATTTTTATTTCTATTTTTTTTATAATATTATTACTTCTTTTTGCAAATGTTATAGTATTACTAGTTTTAACTATCGATATATTATTTAATAATTTTTTATTAAATCTTATTATTACAACACCTGAACCTCCAGCACCTGATGGACAATTATATGCATTTTCATTTTCACCACCTCCACCACCTCCGCCACCACTGCCTGTATTAGGTGCACCGGATGTTGCTGATATAAGTGAATTTTTACTTCCATTACCTCCTATATTACTACCCCCTAATCCTCCACTATCTGCTTCAACGTGTACTCCGCCACCTCCGCCTGCCGCATAATATTGTGATGTACCTGTTATAGTTATTTGTGTTCCAGAACCACCATTACCACCTTTGCCTGCTGTATTAGTATCGTAATTTTTACCAATACCATTTTCTCCAATGGATCCAGATCCGCCACCACCACCACCTGTAATTTCATTATAATTATCACCTGGTCTACCATATCCTCTACCACCAATATTTCCGTATGGAATGGTTGATATAACACCATCAATAATATTATCACTAGTAAATGGTTCATGAGATATACTATTATAAGTACTTCCTCCGCCAGAAGAACCTCCAGCTAATCCATTACCATGTTTATTAGTTCCACCACCTCCGCCACCACCACCGCCTTTTGCAATATATATTCTTTTAATATTATCTTTAATAATTATAGTATCCCCCCCTTGATTACCATTATATTGTATTGCACTATCCCTATCATTATTATCACCAACACTACTACCTCCCGATCCAATTGAAATAGTATATGTACCACTGATTAAAGTTTTATTTCGAATATATATTAATGAACCTGCACCCCCGCCGCCACCTTGCCTTGTACCTCCAGATCCGCCGCCGCCAATCACAAGAATATCACAATCTATTAAATCGATTTCTGTATTTAAATTATAAGTATTTGCGGTATATATTAAATATACATATGAAGCATCACTAGTATCATATTTTAATTCAGTTATTGATGTAATAATATCAATAAATATTAAATAATTATTGCTAAATAATATTTCATTATTATTAGGTGTATAACTCGGTATATTATAATTGTTGTTAATCAGTGGATAATAAGTAGTTATAATAGATCTTAAAGACATAGAAGTATCACTTACTTCTTGAATATCAGCATTTAAACTATTAACTTTGTTATTTTTATAACTGTCAATGTAGATGGCATTTAATAATTTGTAATATGATACATAATTTTGGAAATCTTCATTATCGATTATATTTGTAATTGCATTATTTAATAAATAACAATAATAAAGAAAAAACATACCAGTTATTATGAAAATAATAATAGTTAGATTTATTTTATTATAATTTGCCAATAATATAAATATAAAAAAAGTATAATATGAAATTAATGAATAAAACCAAATAGTTTTATTAGCACTATTAATTTCATAATTTGTGGTATTATGAATTAAATAATTATATAAGTTATATCGAAGTTTATATAATTCCATGATATATATCTATTATTTTATTTATTTTTTAATTAAACATTGTTTTTCTAATTCTATAAAATAATCGAAATGCCATCTTATTGATATTATCGATTGCAAATATAAAAAAAGTAATATTATTAATAATAAATAAATATATAAAATCATTAATTCTAATTATATAAAATAGTTTATAATTTTATCATAAATTTTTGTTTTAATAAAATCAGCCGCTTTAACAATTTTATCATTAAATTGATTGTTATTATCCATTAAAACAAAATTTAGAATTATATAAAATATCACTAAATTATAAATAAGTATTAATACAATATAGAAAATTATTGTAAAAAATGGCACTATTGTTTTATTATGTGTTATTATTTGTGCATTAATATCTCTAATTTTTTTATTAATACTCTTATTTAAATTATTATAAAATTCAAGATTATTATCTGATATATTATTGAAAAATGCCAATTCTTCGTGATATTTTCTAATCATTTTAACTTCATTGTTATTTAATAATGATAAAAATGTTATTTTATTTGTCGTATTAGAATAATTTGGTTTATCTTCATATGTTGATGTACAATAATCAGCAAATTTTTGTTTCATAATATTATCGAATACAACATATTCACGCAAATACATATAAATATCATAAATAATTATTTTTTGTTCTAAACAATTATCAATGTTTTTATTTTCAATACCATTCATAAAAATTGTATTAAGTTCGTCAATTCGTGTTAAATCATAAATAATTTCGAAAAAATTATTATCAATAAGAGGTTCTTCATTGTCATCTGCTTTATAAATTAATATATATTTACCAATAAGTTCATCTGTATCTCTTTCTTTATCATCTAATAGTTTATATGGAATATAAACAAATGATTTAAATATAAATTTATACATAAAAAAATGAACAGACGCATAAATAAAAATTATTCCAATGATAGGTAGAAAAACGCCATAATTATCAATACTATTTACAGATCCAATGAATTTTTGTCCCATAAATTGAGCATATAATCTTACAAGAACAAATGCTAACGCATAAATTAGTAATAAATAGATTGTATAGGTAGAGATATTTAATAAGGATAAATTCTGTTTTTGTACATAAAAAATATAACAATTATCATAAGATAAATCATCTTTTGTGCATTTTATTATATTTTTACTTAAATAATCGATCGATGAACCTTTTGTTGATTGTGTATTTACAAATAATAATATAATGTTTTTTATTATTTCATATATTAATTGGAAAAAAGATACTAATGATAAGACAACCACTGAAAACAATATTATTATACACGCCAATGTAAAATAATATAATATTAATTTACATACTTTACCAAAGGTATCATCGAAATCAACAGCATTTTGTCCATCTAAAAATTTATCTGTTTTATCATTTGTTTTTTTTTCATCATCAGTATCTTTTTTCCAATAAATATTTTCGTAAACCTTTTTTTTTGTTTTTTTAAATATATTGGATATTCTTTTGGTTAAAGGTAAATTACTATCTTCTTTATATTCATTGATTTTATCTGAATAAAATGGTGGAAAATCTTTTATTAATTGTAATGTTTTATCATCATTTAAACTTTTTATATCATCATCAAATTCCTCTTCTTTCTTTTTTTTAAATTCTTCTAATTGATTTAAAATGATTTCATTTAAATAATTGGCGAATGTTTTTTTATCGTATATTTTATTTGGATCTTTATCGCTTTCGAGTTTAAAATCATGTTTATCTTTTTCTAATAAAAATTTTATACTAGTTTTAAATTTATTAATATTATCATCTATATCTTTCAATATTCCTATTTTTTTTAATTTAATCAATATTGGTATTGGTATATTTGGGTTCAATGCCTTAAGATCTTTTATATATTTATTGTTATCACTATTGTCATCAATTTCTTGTTTTACTACATCTTTTAATATATAATTATCATATGCTAAATATAAATCTTTATATTCTCTCAGAAAAAAAAGTAGATTTACAAATGATTGAGTTAATGGATTTGCTACATCAAGTACTTCTTTCTTAATATCAATAGATAAAAAACGCAATATATTTTCACTTATTTCATTGTCATTATCTGTGCTTCCATCTTTAAATTGTTGCAATTTTTCATATAAATCATTAATTATTTTTTTATTGTCCATTTATAATATATATCTATTTTATAATTTTAAGTTATAATAAATGTAAATACTAACTAATATCAATAAAATTATAAAAATAATAAAATAATAAACATAAATAGATAACATTTTATAACTACAAATATTATATATATCAATGACTATATTTTGAACATTATTTTGAATGGAATTATATTCTTTATATATGTAATTATATATATCTTTATTTCCGCCAAAACTAGCTTCCATTTGTGAATTATATTCATAAGGTTTATTAAATATGATTAAATCATCATATCGCAAATATAAAATAGGATTAATGCGTGTTCTCATAATATTGGGTATTTTTTCTAAATAAAGTAAGTTAAATGTTGAAAAGAAATCTTTTGCTTCTTCATGTAGATCATTGTCCATATAATATTTAATCAATTGATATGTGAAAAAAGCGGATATTATTTTATCTTTGTATAATTTACCGTTTTTATCGCGGAGAGTTTTAAATTTTTCAATATTAATATTTTGGATAGGTGCAACATTTTGTGAAATATCGATAATTATTTTTTGAATATAATCATATAACTTTGAAATACCAATATTATTATTAAGATTATTGCATTTACCATAAATAAAATTATAATCGTATTCGTCTTTTTTATTTAAATAATTGCAAAATTTTTCTGAATAAATGAAATCACTATTAATATTATTATAAATAATATTATTTATCGTATGTATTCGTTTTCCTAAATTTGTAATATTTCTATAAATGATTATGAAATAAATAATAGCAACAATAATGATTGCATAATTTAATATTTTCGTATAATTAAAAACAGAGATACCATTATTTTCTTTTTCCATGATGTAAAGTTTAAATAAGATAAATGGAGGGGTTAATGCAAATAATAGGAACGTATAATCGACACTTAAATAATCATTTACATAATAAATATTGGATATTTGTTTAAACAATGGACTGTCAATTAATCTTTTATCATTTCTGAAATAAAGAAATATAGATAATTGAAAATAATTGTAAACATTATTAATAATGTCATAAATAAGCCATATTAAAGATATGATTAAAATAACAATTAGCGATTTCAATACATAATCAGAAAGTTTTGGTGTAGTTTTACAAAACATTGCATTATCTTCGTTATTTTTAATAATAGTTGAAAAAAAGTCCTTCTTTTCATTATAATATTTCATGAATAAATTGGAAAAAGCATTCATTATAAGTGTAAAATTCAACTCTTTACCACTCATTTATCTATTTATTACAATGATTTAATTATCCATAGAATTATAAAAATTATAATTGGAAATGATAATCTAACAAATACTTCTTGGAAAGTAGTTAAATCATTCGAATTAATATACAACATTATATAATGAGACCCTATTTTTTCTAATGAAATACCTAATATTACAACAATGGATAATATAAATAATTTTAATACTTCTCGTCTTGACATTACCATTCTGTCCCAAAATGAATATTCAGGATATCGTTGCGAATAATAATTATTAAATGTTTCCTTTGCTCTTACTTGTTGTTGTTGTTGATGTTGCTGCTGCTGTTGTTGTTGATGTTGATGTTGTTGTTGATGTTGCTGTAATTGCGCTTGTTGAACTTGTTGTTGATATAAATTATTATCTTTTTCCTTTTCTTTTTCTTTAAATGAAGGTTGTTGAGGCATATCTTCATAGTCTTCTGTAGTATTTGCATATGCAAGATTTAATTCGGTCATTCTATATTTTACTAAATATTTTTAATATCTTATAATTAGATAAGATAATGGCGGATTATAATAAAATTATAAATATAATTTCAATAATACTAATATTATTAATATTATTTGTCATTTTATTTGGATGTCAATACCAAAGATATAATTATTATGAACGTTTCGAAAATAATAAAGAAGAAAAAGAAAAGGAGAAGGAGAAAAAAGATGAAAATAATCTATCTAGTTTCGAACAATCTATATTAAAAGGTTTAACTGATGGTTCTTTAAAAATAGATGGATTATCCACATTGATTAAAGAAGAAAAATTTACAGAAAATAATTTAAATAATATTATTACACATGTGGAGAAATTTAAAGGTAATGTTTAATCATCGCCGTCTTCATTTTCATCAATGTCTTTATCATAAATATTATTTTTAAATTTTATTTCATTTTGTTTATAAATATCGAATACTTTATCTCGCGAATATTCATCTTTGTCTTCTTCTTCACTTAATTCTTGTTCTTCATTTCGATATTTATAATCAGTATAATTATTTTTATAATTTGGATTTAAAATTGGTTTAAATTCATTTTGTATTGTTAATAATGGTCTATAATAAGTTATGACATATGTAATCATATGATTAACCCCTTTAAAATCATATAAATTACCCGCAGATGTTTCGAACCTAAATGTTATTTTAGATAATTTGCCAATTGGATGAAATTCTCTTATTGGTAATTTAGAAAGTTCTGTTTTCTCATCATTATAACCTGTACTATTTACTTTAAATTTCGCTATTCCTAAATTATAATTCGTATAAGCAAGAGATCCAAATGCATGTCCTTCTATTTCAGGTGATCGCAATACGATATATTTTTCACCAATGAAAAAAACAATACCAGGAGACGTTATCTCATAATTTCCAGTTTTAACATTATAATAACTATGGTAATATCGCAAATTTTTTGCATTTCCTTCATATTTCCTTATATATTTATATTTAATATTATCATCTTCTTGTTTTATATTTAAAGAAAATCCTAAAGTTTCTGCAAGAGTACTATCATACATATTTAATATGAATGGTTTTTTGCATGTGAATGTAATTTTATTTGTAAGTTCTGGAGGATTACTGTAATTAATAATTTGTATTGGTGAAGATACATTAATCGGATCATCTACTGTTTTTGCATTCATAATTGTATTAAAATTCAATAAGAACGTTTGTATCGTATAATTGCCGAGTGTCATATCAAGTTTTGTAAATATATCCATATTTGTATTATTTGTATCCAACCCATTGGCAACAAGTGTATCCGTTGCACTATTTGCAATATAAAAATAAAAACTATTGTTATATTTATCTACAGAATACATTGTACGTGGTATACTTGTATCCATAATATCGAAACCAATTACATTTTTAAAAGGTACATTAAAAACAACTTCATAGTAATTTGGATCAGGATAACGTAAATAATCCCTATTTTTGCTATCTACTATAAATAAATAATTTTCTTTTATACTATTATTTTTTAAAAAATCTATATCTTCAATCGACATATTAATTATAGTTATAAATGTATTATTTATATATCTATTTATTAAAAAATGATAATTTTTATATTTTATAAATATAAAAAGCCGCAATGATTGAGAATATTCACGACATAATTCTTCTTACGAATTCTTTCTACATCCTTAAGTATCTTAAGCAACAACAAGACTACGACAGGGCGATTGATGAAATGATGTACGAGGATGAATGTTATTACTCGCCAGAATACAATTATCTCATGATCTCATAACACTCTGATCGGTGGCTAAAAAAGACAATTATTTTTGTCTTTTCAATATTCATTTTGCGAACATAAATAATAAAAATAAAGATTGTATATTTTAGATATAAGAATTATGTCAAGTACTCATGAGAAATATTTATTCTAATATTTTTTAGGTTTATTGAGACAAATTAAAGTATATCATTGGTCTACTATGAAATATTCTACACATAAAGCTTTAGATGAACTTCATGAGAATTTAAGTAATAATATTGATAATATTATTGAAAGTTATATTGGAAAATTCAATATACAACCAATAAAACATTTCGATATTAATATGACTGCAAATTCTAATGTAAATAATCTAATGGAATTCTTAGAAATAGAAAAAACAAATTTAAAAAATATAAGAAACAAACATTTTAAGAATTGTAGCGAATTACAAAATATAGTCGATGAAATGTTATCATCTATGAATAGAACTATTTATTTATGCAACTTACAATAAATCCTCGCAAATTAAATGTTTTAAAATATCAACTCCATTATTTAAATTTAATATTCTAAATACAGTCATTTTTAATGATTGAATATTTGCTGCAATATTTGTATTTGTATTTATATTTATATTTGCATAATTTGTGATATTATTTAAAATACTTACAATCGTTCTTAAATGTACAGAAACCTCATCACTATAAGTATTATTATTAATTAATCCATAAATATCATCAATATAGAAATTATTATTATATGTAAGCATTGCTTGAACGACTTGCTCTGCGAATTTGTGATTTCTCATTTTATTTTTAATTTTATATAAAAATAAATCATTTTTTTATCATAATGACATTTCTTAAAAAATATTTCGCTTTTTCTGCCATTACAAGTTCTATATTTACATTATATGAAGTAAATACTTGTAAGGTTGAAAGATGGAATAGAACAAAAACAAATATGTTATTTATCGAAAAATCTATATTGTTATTTGCAAGTATCATTGCAAGTCCTATTATAACACCTATATATATTTATGAATATGTATATAATCTTGAAATATCATTGCATAAAGAGAATATTGATAGTAAAAATCCAATTAAAATGTTTAATTTCAAAATGATCGAAAAATAAATAATATTTATAAATATAAATGCCATCCATAAATTCTTTCATCGTTTTCTTATTATTGATATATGATATCCATATTTGTAAAATTGTAAGTTATAATGGAACAGTGATAGCAAATGAAAAATTATGTCTGTATTGATAAAATAATGCAAACTATTATATAGAATATGAATAATACCTGCAGTTCACATGGAAATAATTATGTATATAAAGCATTTATATTATTATTATTAATTGTATTTTTATCTATTTCGGGGTATGTCTATTATAGATCACTTAAGAGCATAAAACACAATGAATTGGAAGGTCGTTGAATACGTATTGTTGGTGTTAATTGAAAATAAGGATTAGTTTTTATGGTTTTTAAATTCGAATGTTCAATTAAAAACTTGGTTATTTTTGTATCATCATAAGGAAAAGTATAGATTTCTAATAGTTTTCCATGATAATAATATAAAATTGTTTTAAATATGATATAACAATAAATATTACATTCATCATACCATTGTTTATTGGGACGTTTTTTTTGCATTTCAAATAATTGATAACATTTATACAATGAATATTTAAGTTCAATAGCGAGAAGTGTTTTAAAATCAATCTTATATTCTTCACTTATAAATTTTAAATGCACAATAGTTGCCCATAATTCAATAATAGTTTCATTTAAAATTAATTTACATTTTTCATGAATATTGAAATGTTTAATTAATAATTGTTTATTGTCATATTTAAAATCATCACTGTGTATATTAATATCATGATGAAGCAATTCGTGAATGATTACTTTAGGAAATTCTTCTTTTCTAAATATAAAAATTTCATTTCTTTTTATAAATGTAAAACCACTATTTGCATGATATGGAGTTAAAATCTTATTATTTTCTAATAATTTTTTTGCAGCAGTTAAAAGTAATACAAGTCTTATTGATTTCGATTTTATTATAGTTGTGCCGCGTTTAATTATTCTTCGAATAAAATCGAAATCAATATTATCTTTTTGTTTATTATAATAAACGATGACAGAAATATTTTTATCAGTAAATTCATATATATCCGTTATATTGTCAATATAATCAATAACTTCTTTTATATTAAAAATACCTTTAAAATTAGATTTTAAATTATTTTTAATTTCTATTAAATTCATTTATATTTCTATAATAAGTATTTAGTAAAATTGTTTCATTTCTTTAATAATATCTTTTAAGAAAATTTCATTTTTAAGTTTATGAGCAATTTGTAATAAAAATACAGAACATATTTTTAAATCATCAATTTCATTTTTATTCCAATAAACACTGCGAGTTATAAATTGATTTACAATATTTGTTTTAATTTCTTTTTTTAATTTAGATAAATTACTCTTATCTTCTTTATCCATATATAGCCATTTATTTGTTTTTTCATCATATTTATATCTGTCATTTATTACTTTATAAATATAAAATGCAATATCGTAGTGTGTATCATTGTATCCAATACATTTATCTAAATAGATATTCAGTTTTTCAATATCATCCATTATATTTATTTTAACAATCGAATATTTTAAATATAAAAAAGTTGTATTTAAAAAATAATCAATATTCCTTTAATTATAACCTAATGAACCCTTACATTATTCTTAATATCCCTTTAAATAGCTCGATTGATGATGTTAAAAAGGCATATAAAGCAATTGCTCTAAAATCACATCCGGATAAATTAAATGGTATCGCGGATATCAATGAAAAAAATAAAAAAATAAAAGAATTTATGGATGCAACGAATGCATATAATACTATAATGAACAATGATATTAATTTCGACGAATTTGATGATATTAATGTAAATTATGATGATTGGGTTGAAACCTTCAATAATATCGCACAAAGTAAATTGTTTGGTGAAATGATTAATATTTTTAAGAAATTTAAATCCAAAGTGAAAAAACATAATATCAATGTTGATATTAAATATAGCGACTATTTTTCAATTAATAAAAAGAAACTTCGCATATTTCTTAAAAATGTATCAGAACCTGTTTATATAAATCTAGACTGCAAAAAATATCCTATTCATATTATCAATTATTTCGATGATAATGAAGAAGAACATGAAATAACCATAAATATGATTTTAATTAACGATATTAATATTAATAATGGATATTATCATGTTATCGAAGACGATAAAATTAATATTCATTATGATATGCCCATCGATACTATCGATTATATGATCGGAGATACCAAACAACTATTATTTTTAAATAATGAATTTATAGATATTGTCATTGAACCTTTCACCGATAATTATATTAAAAAAGATTTTGGTGTCAATGGTGGCGACCTCGTTATTAATTTTAAATATAACCCTATAAACAAAGAAAAATGGGATAAAATAATTAGCGCAGATAAAAAGGAAATGATAAGGATTTTTTCAAATATTAAAATGATATAAAGATTTAATTATAATATAAAAATTATAATAACAAATGGCACCAGCAAAACGAAATACCGACACCAAAACTGCAGAAGTTAAAGAAGTTGCACCATCTGTACCGCCTCCTGTTGCCGTTCCACCGCCTGTGGAAGTTAAGAAAGCACAACCTTCACGTATGAAAGCTGTAAAACCAGTAGTGGAAACTTCAAAACCCGTCGAACTTCCTAAAGAACCGGCTGTTTTAACTGGAGAAGTGGTCGAAGATAAAGAACTTTCAGCGACAACTGAGAATGTTGTTAAAGTTCTAACTGATAAGATCACAAATCTAACATCTCTCAATAAAGAGATTGTTGTGGCTCTTAAACAAGTAGTTAAGAGCTATGATAAGCTCCAGAAGGTTGTAGATAAAATCCAGAAGAAACGTGAAAATGCTCGTAAATCACCGTCTGGATTTGCTAAACCAAATAAGATTTCAGATGAACTATGTGATTTCATTGGTGTGCCCCATGGTACTGAGAAATCACGTACTGATATCACCCGATATATCAATAATTATGTAAAAGAACATGATCTAAATAAGCCGACTAATCGTCGTATCATCCTTCCAGATGATAAACTTCGCGCAATTCTAAATGTAAAGAATGATGAGGAAGTTACTTTCTTCATCCTACAGCGCCTAATTTCACATCATTTTCCACCAAAGACCGTAAAGTAAAAAATAATTATTCACTGTCTTCTTCTTCGTTATTAACATTATTATCAAATGTTAAATCATCGGTTAAATTATAAGTTTCATCTATAATACAATTATTGTTATACAAATTAATTATTTTTTCATTTAATTTAAATTCGGCGATTAAATTACTTATTTGGTCTTTATTAAGTTTATAATTAATAACTACTTTATTATTATTATCACTAGGTTGGGTAATAATAACAATATCGCCTTTTTCAATTAAAACACGCTTATTAAATTTGCGCAATGTTCCACATATTGTTCCTATACAATCGATATTTTTATTTGCACTTACGAGACATCTACAATTGCCGAGCATTTTAATTATAATTCCATATTCTTCATTTTTTTCGTCGAATTCATATTTAATTTCTTTTGTTTTATTAAAAATTTTATTGTTTTTTTTATTTCTTATACTTGACTGATAAGACATCGCTATTTATATTTAAATTAGATATAATAATTTTATATAATTTTTATTTAAAAGATACCAAGATAATTTAAATATCTATATGAGTGATAATTATTTAAATGATGTTTGGTGTCTTTATTTTCATGATCCATATGATATGAATTGGGAAAACAGTAGTTATAAATTTATAACTACGATTAGTAGTATTGAAGATTTCATTAATCTCTATAAAGCCTTTTATGAATTATGGGCAAAAGGAATGTTTTTCATAATGAGGGAACATATAATGCCTAGATGGGAAGACGAAAATAATAAGAATGGTGGCTGTTTTTCATTTAAAATTAATAAAAATGAAATCTTAGATAAATTATTCGAAATAACTAGTCTAATTATTGGTGAAACTCTTGGTAAAAATGATATGATATCGACTAATATTAATGGTATTTCTATTAGTCCCAAAAAAAATTATCATATTATTAGAATTTGGATTAAATCTAATAATAATGTTTCTAAAGAGAATTATAATTTAAATATCCCCTCTTATTCAACACTTATGTATAAATCTCACATGGAATTTATTTAAAATATTATGATTATTATTATAAAATGAACGACAATTTTAAAGCTTTTATTAAAAATAATTTTTCTATTATTAAAACTTTATTCTATATTAATGAAAATGATATTAAAATTATCGATAATAATAATAGACTAATAACTAAGAATTATAATTTAAATCATTTATATAAATATTTACCAATCGTGGAAGCATTTATACCAAATTTAAAGCATATTAATATTATTATTAATGAGATTTATAATAATACTAATAATAGTTTTATTTATAAAATTAATTTCGATATTATTGACGTTGAAGCTTATATTTTTTTATCGCAAAATAAAAATAAAATAGATATTAGTATTGAAACCAATAATAAAAATGATATTATTCATAATTTAATTATTGAATTTTATAAAAATCATCATCTTGAAAATCAACTTAAACCTCTCATTTCTAATCTAAGTCATCGTTCTTTGGCGCTAAACATAATCTAACCGTCCCCATTGATGCTATGCTATATTGTAATATAATTGGATAAGAATTTTTTAAATAAATTTCCACGGTAGAACATAAATTCGTACATTTCGTAAAAATACTTAAATATTTAAGACTGAAAACTCCTTGTACGATTTCTTTCGTATTTTCATTATTTTTTTTCATATTGATATTTTGTGATTTTTCTGTTCCTAGAACAGTCTCTTGGCAACAAAATTCGCCTTGACAATTCAAAATTAATTTATCATTTATATTCTTAATTTCCATATATTCAGCTAAATTATGCATATCTCTAATTATTTTCTGTAAATATGCCGATGGCATTGTTATGATTGTATTGAAATCTTGGGGAGGTATATCCACATTCACAACATCTATATATAACATTGACAATTTATAAGTCGTTTTTACATTTCTTTCCCCGTTTTCTATAGTAATTCCTAGAATATTTGGATCACTCTTGAGAATAAATAATGATAATATATCACTATTCGTGATTGTTTTAATTAGCATATGAAATTTAAGCATATTTATGCCAACATATAATTTCTTCTCGCAATAATATTTCTCAAATTTATCTGCTTCTAATTTTAAATGAATTAAAACGATATGTGTATTATCTAATGCTATAATTTTCATTCCAGTATCATCAAATTCTAAATTAACATC
>Ga0114971_10001711_pt1 | contig 14954 bp, 8 predicted proteins | sample M_140625_MF_Meta_FD_87320 | JGI IMG/M metagenome (GOLD analysis project Ga0114971, IMG submission 87320) | Freshwater microbial communities from Lake Montjoie, Canada to study carbon cycling - M_140625_MF_MetaG | ecosystem: Environmental > Aquatic > Freshwater > Lake | place: Lake Montjoie... | reverse complement strand
TTCGGGCAAAATGTCCCATTTCATGACACAGCCATCTCCGGAATTGGCATCCGACCAGGCTGGGGAGGCGCAAATGTCGGCGGAGCACAATCCGGTTTTATGGTCCGAAATGGCAACTTCCGCTTTGATGTTCCCGCAGCGGTGAATCAAACGGTCACCTTTCAACTTGACTTTCCCAGCTATGGCCCAGTCACATTACGTGATGCTTTTGTCGCGTGGCGTTTGCCCGGCGGTCGATCAACCGTCACCGCAGGACAGTTCATTCCCCAGTTCGGCTACGAGCTGCGCTCAAGCGGGCGCGTCCGTGAAACGGATGAACGTGCGATGGCATTTTCGGACTCTGCGATGTCATCCATTACGTTTAGAAGCAATACCACTGGCGTTGGTGGCCTCGTTAATCCAGGATCTGTGCTTCCGTTTTTTAGTGGACAAGACCGTGATCAGGGAATCCAGCTGCAACATTTAGTTCGCCCACAAGCCAATGACCAGGCGCTCGCGACAGTTTCTGTCATTAACGGGGAAGGCCGAGATGCGGCTGGTATGCAAAACCAAAATGGTCTCTTTGACATGGTTGGACGCTTCGAGCGGTCGCATGTCTTTGGAAAGCGTACAGACACAATCGGGATGTCGGGTTACTACGGACTTTTGGCGGCACGCACGGATTTGCCTCTTGCGGGAATGGGCGCACCATTCGCAAATGCCGCGAGGCGTGTGGCTGGAATCGATGTTCGTCGCAGCTGGACGAGCGGACGTGAGGTCCGTTTTGAATACATGATGGGGGAGTTTGAAGTCTCTCCAGATCGTGCGCTGTACATTCCGCGGAATCGGGTGTCGGGATATTACGGGGTCTATCGGTATCCGCTTGACCATCGGAGTAGCGTGTTCTGCAAATACGATGTCTACAATCCCGGTAACCCGCCGGGGACAACCTTTGATGACACACGTAAACTCTTGACGACTGGGTTTTTACAGCGTTTACAGCCGAACACATTGCTGAGAGTTATCTGGCTGCAGGGACTGACGCCATTTGATCCATCGGCGACGAATGGCTACCGGGCACGGGTAGGATCACTCAATGTCGAGCTTCAAGTCGAGTTCTGAAACGGCTAAGCATCACAATTCGTTCTGTGTACTTAATATTCTGATAACAATGTTGCGCGTGGCGAATCCTACTATCGAAGTCAACCTACCAACCGCTTAGTGGTAGCGTGCGCCGCTGCGCACTGGAGACTTCGTGATGATCATCACCCTAACAAGCCTACTCGCAATCGCTGGGATGACTGCTGCTAATGTACATATCGCTCCTGTCGAAAAGAAGGCGGTTTCCTTTGCGTTCTTTGGGTGTAATCGCATTGATGCCAAGGATGTCGATCGCACCTATCGCGAGAATCCAAGCACGGCGAACATCCCACAGCTGAGTGCAAATTTGAGCCACATTGCAGCGTTAAATCCTGACTATGCGTTTTTAGGCGGTGACATTGTGATGGGCTACGCGGATGACAATGGCCAGGTTCTGCGCTCTGAGCTCACTGCGTGGACCAAACTGGTCGCTGGACTTCCAAAAGCGAATGAAACCCAGCTTATCGCCATCGCTGGAAACCATGAACTCAACCGCAAGAAAGCCGATCAAAAGCTCCCAAATCCAGTGACTGTCAGCATTTGGAATGATTTTCTACGGTCATCTAACATGATTCCAGCGAAGATTCACCGCGGTCCAGATGTGCAACATGGCTTCGGGGATGACATCGCGGCGGATGAATCCCTTCTCAGTTATTCATTTGATCGTGACTTTGTGCACTTTGTCGTGCTCAATACTGATACGCGGGTCAAAGCCCTTGATCCCGTCACAGGTCAGAGCATTATCGGCGCGATTCCAAATGGCTGGCTTGAGAATGACCTGCAACGAGCGCAAGGCAACAAGCGTATCAAAACAGTTGTCATTCTCGGACATCGGAATCTGATCAATGGAAAGACAGTCGAAGGGGATGCGCCGATTGAGCCACAATCAGCCAAGCGGTTGATGAGTGCGATTTCCCGCTATTCAAAGGTCCAAGCGTATGTTTGTGCCCATGTACATGCGATGGAAGTCACCACTTTTGAAAATGTTGCAGCCGTACAAGCAATGTTTGGAAATGGCGGGAGCAAGCTGGAAGCGAACTGGAAACCGGCGAATGGACGAACATTTGGCTTTGGGATGTTTCAGATCACGCCTGATGGCACATTGACGATCACGCCTTATACACGTCCAGAACCACGGCACTACATGGCGGAGACGATTGTCGATGTTCCAGTCGCAGAGGCCGGCAAGCCATTTATCGTTCTACTGCGGAAGCGTTAGTGGACAAATTTGTTCGATGATTGATTTTTTTCGAGCATGTGAATCTTTTTTTGATCACCATCTCTCTGTAATTTTGGCAGCCTTCCGGAGCTCTCCAGGACGCCTCTCCGTGCACGGAGATTCGTCATCTACGTTTGCCAGCTGTTCGGACACAAGGCAGGTCCTGTACAGGCAGGCTTCCAAGTCTGCCCGCGTCTACGAATGGCTGAATTGATATTGTGGACGAAGTGGCAAAGCCAATAGTGATGCATCCAAAGTCCGCACATCAACTAAGAATCGTTACGCGCGGGCCGGCGCAGTGGCCGGCCCCTACGCGGAGTTTGTTTCCTAAACAGCCTGATCAAACGAAGGAAGTAGCGTCACGACAGGATGAATCCGCCACGGGATGGCGGCGATTTCCACCACCTGACGCCATCCGTACCGCGGCGCGATACATTAGGGGATGGCAGACAAACCTACATCGGTGGAAGTCTATATTGCAGGCTTTACCGGCCCGCAGCATGCAAGCCTTGTAGAGCTGCGGAATGCGCTCCGTGCTGCCATCCCGGATGCCCATGAAAAACTCAGTTACGGGATGCCGGCGATTAGCATCCGCAAAAACATTCTGTACTACGCCGCCTGGGAAAAGCATATCGCTGTGTACGGGTGGCTTGGCGCGGATGCAGCCGTTCTTGCGCCGCTAAAGTCCCACGTTTCCAGCAAAGGGACGCTGAAATTTCCCATCGATGCCGATCTTCCAATGGCCGACATCGTCAACCTCGCGCTGCATATCGCCGAGCGCTGCCGTTAGAGCGTTCTTCCCCCACAGATCCACAGGAATATAGGCTGTTGGTGCGGAACTGTGCCTGCATGACAAAGTCCACTGCCCGGATTATTATCGATCCCCGCTATATTGCAGCCGACATCGACCCGCGGATTTACGGTGGCTTTGCAGAGCATTTAGGCAAGCATATCTATACCGGTATGTATGAGCCTGCGCACGCCACCGCGGATGCAAATGGTTTTCGCACGGATGTCATCGAGCTGGTACGCGGCCTTGGGATGCCTATTATCCGCTACCCAGGTGGGAACTTTGTGAGTGGGTACGATTGGGAAGATGGCGTTGGTCCGAAGGGCGAGCGTCCGAAGCGCCTCGATTTGGCATGGGGCGTTACAGAGACCAACCAGTTTGGCACGAATGAGTTTATGGATTGGTGTGGACTTGTTGGCACGGAAGCGATGCTGGCGGTGAACCTCGGAACCCGTGGTATTGATGATGCCCGTAAGCTGGTCGAGTATTGTAACCATCCAGGTGGGACCGCCCTCTCTGATCTCCGCAAGCAGCACGGCTATACTGCGCCACACGCCATTAAGACGTGGTGTCTTGGCAATGAAGTGGATGGTTTTTGGCAAATGGGGACGAAGACCGCCACAGAATATGGACGCCTCGCACGGGAAGCATCCAAGCTGATGAAGGGTGTCGACCGCCGCATCGAGACCATTTTGTGTGGGTCGAGTGGGCGCACAATGCCTACATTTGGCAAGTGGGAATGGGAATCGTTGATGGAGGCATACGACCAAGTCGATTACGTGTCTCTCCATACATACTACGATGACCATGGTGGGGACATGTCGTCCTTTCTTGCAGAGCCTGAGAACATGGGGGACTTTATCAAGGAGGCAGTTGCGGTCTGCGATGCGGTGAAGGCTACGAAAAAGTCCAGTAAGTCTATGATGTTGAGCTTTGATGAATGGAATGTCTGGTTCCCTGAAAACAACCTAATCGACCGGAGCCCGACGTGGCCGGAGCTGAGCAAGCGTGCATCGGATGTCTACGACATGGCGGATGTTCTGTGTGTCGGTGGAATGTTATTGACATTGCTGGAAAATGCCGCACGGGTTCGGATTGCTTGTATTGCCCAAATCGTCAATGTGTTGGCGCCGATTCTTACAGAGCCGGGCGGGCCAGCGTGGCGTCAGACAATCTGGTGGCCATTTGCCCTAACTAGTAAGTATGGGCGGGGGCAGCTGGTGCACACGCCGGTCGTGGCTCCCGTCTATGATGCAAAAAACCGTGATGCGGTGTCAGTAATCAAGTCTGTCACGGTGTTGGCGGAGACAGAGAATGGCCCGGCGCTGCATGTCTTTGTGATCAACCGAGAACCAACGGGTTTGCCTGTCGATATCGAACTTGACATTCGTGGTACGAAACCAGGCGGGATGTTTGTGCATCATTGCATCCAGCATTCGAATCTAAGAACAGAAAATACAATCCATTCTCCAAATGCCGTTATGCCGACTGTGACAAATCATCCAGTCGAGGAGGCCGGGCGTATACGTCTGCAGCTAGATGGTTGGAGCTGGAATTTGATCCGCGTTGGGCTTGTTGGGTAAGAGTGCCTGCCAGTTTGATTGATTTTTGATTTTGAGTCCAACATTCACCTCTATACAAAAAAGCCTCCCGGTCACCATTGCTGGCTCCGGTTAGTACTACAGCTTTGGTTTATTAATAAGTGTGGTGATGGGTTTTCCTACGATGTCATGAGCAGATGGTCCACCTATATTCTTGAGTGAATGCTGTCTGGTGTTTGTCATCTCTAGGATGACAGTGAGCGACTTGTGTTTAGCGTGGCTCGGTCGTCGTAAAGACTCTTTGATACTACAGTTTTCGTCGGCGCATTTTTTAGTGCCGCGCAAAAAGCATTCTCAATTCATGCTTAATACGATTGCATGCGTCTCATTTCCGCGTTGGACCCTGCCAATGCAGACACTGTCTGTACAAGCGGTCACTATAAATGCCGGCATTTTGGTCAAGCTTGTAACGGTTGCCGACGTATCTGACAACACAAAGCGGAGCAAGTTCTGCTTATTCGCGTCTGATGGGTTTACTCTGCAAATGATGGAGTGCGGACTGGTCTGAACTGGGTCAAGGTGAATCGGGACTATCGTTTGATTCATCATCGCAGATGGCATTAACACAGTGGTCCTCGTTCCAGCCGACATTGGGGCAAAGACAACCGATTTTCCACCATTATTTGATTCTGTCTCAACAGTGGCAACATCTGCAACGTGATTTGACTTTGATAGAGATGCCACCACTTGCTGAACTGGATTACTCAGTGAGTACGATGTCACATCCGTTAGTGCAAACGTTGAGGATGACATCAGGGAAACGATGTACTTATTACCATCGGCCAGCTGAGCCGTACGTGCCATCCACATTTGATCATCTGGACCAGGCACCACGATGAGATTAGCAGTATTACGCGATTCAATCTTACCAATAGGCTTGCGTACGACCTCGCGGCCACGCGCATCGACACAAATGACGTAGTTTTCCATCCTGTGGTTGCCAGCAACGATTTCATCTTCAATGCCGCCGAGGAACACCTGACCAAAACGGTCTGTCGCAAGGGATGACAGCTGGAACATCTGGTTTCCAACCTGAATATTGGTCACGACTGCACCTGTGTTGCTGACATGCAGTAACTCAGGAACGGTTCCCAATGGTTTACGGGACTGAACTGCCGCCCAAACACCACCAACATTGTCGGATGCCAGCCATGCAGCACGCGGCGATTCTCCCGCAATAAATCCACCAAGAACCGTGTCCAGCAACTTGCCTGACGGAGAAATTTTCCAAACGATAAGGTGCCAGCCTGGCTCAATCAGGCGTCCATGATTTTTCATTGGCTTATCAACATATGTGTCGCCAGCAACCCAGCTGGAGCCATCGTTTTCGGTTAGCAAACTAAAGGCGCGATCGCAATCCTTTGCGATACCACTAAGACGTGTTTTCCACTCAATACCGCCCTTGGGACGCACCCGCATCACGAATCCATCCACATCCGAGTCTTTGGTTCGCATGTAGCCGCAGGCATAAATACCTCCGGCAGGTGTGATTGAAAGCGCTGTGCTCTCAGAGTTTGTTGGTAAACCAAAGTGCTCTTTGTCCTCTGCGAGTATTGTTTGCTCAAACTCAACTTGCCGAACTTCTGGCACAATGGGCGCGGATGTTAGCTGACTGGCTCGAGGTCGTAATACAAAGAAAATGCAAGTAATAACGGATACCAGCACTAAACCTGTAATTTGCCACTTTAGTCTGCTCGAGTGGTTGACAATGGGCTCGGCCAGGACTGAAGCTTCGATTGCAGAAGCAGGCTGTTCTGTTGGCTCGGACTGATGGTCATCCGGAGTGGTCAGCGCGCCTTCCAAACGTTGAATGGCTGCACCCCACTGGCGCTTCAATTCAGGAATGAAGTCACAGGCAATCAGACAGAGTTTTACACCGTGGAATTCATTCCACAGCTGCTGTCCATTAATACGAGCTCCCATGTCATCCGGAGTTTTTAGGATGGCATCGCTGGCATTATTTAAATCGCCGAGTTCCGTTTGTGATAGCGATGTTCGTAGACGCAGGTTTCCATCCGATGCATAGATCAGGTCACTTGCGGAGCCACGGCGTAGCTTGGACAATGTTTGGCTAAGACGGACCTGGCGGCTGTCCACTGAAGATGTCGGCCACAGCGTATTTTGTAGTACCTGACGCGAGCAACCTTCTGGATTTGCCAGCAACATGGCAAGAACCTCCTTCTCCTTTTGGGTGAGGCTGATTCTATTGCCGGCACTATCGATTAGCGCCATCGGTTCGATAATAGAAATGCGCATAACGAACTTCTCCCATGGTACATCAAAACGATGTTGCAGGTTTACCTGTAGCATCTCATCCTCAATGCCTTAGACGGCTAGGATTCAAGCTTTGCTTTGGTGAATGTGCGAGAGAAAGGCCAATGCTCATCATGCTGTACAGCCAAACATCAGACACTCTCTTCATCGAAAATACCCATATCCGTGTCGGCATTACCCGCAAGTGGGGAGGCGCAATCACCCATGTGTCGATTCCGGGTGGCGATAACATCATCAACTCGCATGATCTCGGGCGGCAGATTCAGCAATCGTATTACAGCGGGCCAGCGAATTACCAGAAGGTTGGTAAGGAGAAGAGTCAGGCCTGGAGTACATTTCCGTGGAATCCAATCCAGACGGGGGATGCATACCGCAATGGCTCGAAGGTCGTGGATGTCCGCATCCGTGGCAATTCGCTGTATGTGAAAACGATTCCGATGCTCTGGCCGATGAACAATGACCCGGGCGAGTGCACGATGGAGACGTGGATTACGCTCAACCCTGAGCGGGCGGCATTTGCGTATAAGGCACGCCTCACGAACCACCGGAGTGACAAAACACAGTACAAAGGTGGCGCTCAGGAGGTCCCGGCGGTGTATGTGAATGGCCCGTATCACCGATTAATGACATATACGGGAGACAAGCCATTTACGGGGGATGCGCTTCGCGAGCTGCGCAATGATCATAAAGAAGGCTGGCCTTGGGTGAACTCATTGCCTACGGAAGGGTGGGCCGCTCTCGTGAACGATGCCAACTTCGGAATCGCTGTGATTGTGAAATCGCCTCTAGAGTTTCATGGTGGCTTTTACGGCAAGCGGGGTGTCGGCGGCGAAACGGATGCTAGCACGGGTTACATGTCGCCGATTGCCAGCGAGATTCTCGACCACAATGTCATATTTGATTATGGGGCTGAGTTTGTAGTCGGGACACTGGATGAGATCCGTCATCAAGCTATGGTTTTGCAATCAAAGACCCTTCCGAAATGGGACTTTTCTGAGCGACGGAATGGATGGATTTATCTCAGCGGCACGGATGCCGGTTTTCCTTTACGTGGTCTAGGGCTGGGCGGGACTCCGGAACCCGGACTTGAGACATTACGCCTGCTAGGTCCGTATTCCTTTTGGCATGCAAGCAAGGTGAAGCGAGTTCGTCTGCAAATCTCCGCGAAAGCACCTGGAAGTGTGCGGGTCTTTTGGCGAGGATTGCCCCCAGTGGATGCCAGTACAAAGCCAAGCCTCTGGGCTAAGTGGCGTGAGACTTGGTTTGACAACGCGCGCTCGTTATCTGCGACATTTGTGCCTGGGGCGAAGCTCTGGGTCGATGTTGACTTGAGCGAGAATACAAACTACAACGGCGCGATTTGCGGGCTTGGACTAGACATTCCGGGAGGTGTTTATGTACACCAAGTAAGACTTAATTCATAAGTTTATGGATTTAAGTAATTTATATGTAGGCAAAATACATAAACGGTAGCATCGAATTTGATGATTAATTCGAAATCCGAGTCTTCCAAAGGTTTTGTTTCCACCGGACCAACTGCACCGCGTCGCCAGTTTCTTTCCCAATCAGCATTGGCTCTATTGGGTGCTGGACTAGTGATGGAAGGGTGCGGCGGTGGTGGAAATGGAAGTAAAACTGAAACCACAACACGTGAGGTCCTTGAAGGATTATCAACGTCATCAGATACGTTGAGTGCCTTTGTTACCTCATCTCACGATCCCGGATCATTGCTAAGTTACCCTACCAATCGGGGACGCCAGACTGGTACAGATAACTCCCTTAATGCTGCATTCGTAGCATATGGGATATCAGTATCGTACCAAATGCTGTTCGACACCTACAAACGTGTAGTGCACTCGTTCTTTCTGACAAGAGACTCCTTGAAGTGTGTAAAGGTGCCTGTAAACGGTAAGGAGACAGTCTTTGATAATAGCTCGTGGGTTGCTGGCACGATGCGAAAGCAACTCCTAACTGCAATATCACTCGCGAAATTCATCACAGTATTTTTGAGTTCTGGTATGGCTGATGAAGCAAAAAGTATATTGGGTATAAAGGACGATTTGCAGAAGGGAATACTCTACTGTTCGTTCATGCTAATTTACAACCAGCATGTTGAATACGCCTGTTCAATTGCAGGTAAACCTGTAGATTCGTCACTACTTCTTCCTGATGATCCTTCTCTGACTTCAGCTGATATTGACGAACTCATGATGACGATCGCCGATCGGATATTTCGGATTCCCTACGGTATTCCATGGTCTGAAGGTCGCGATATTACAAAAATTAAGGGAGCAACGCGAGGCATTGATGCTGAGTGGATGTCTTCTAAAATGCTCGATTATATGAGCCAGTCATTTGCTTCTTACAAATCGCCTGGACATGAATGGAACAAAGACAGGATCAACTACCAAGAATATCTCGATAAAAAAGTCGCGGTCGATGACACCAAGTTACTAGGCAATGGTTCGTGGATTGATAAATCACGGAAGGCTACGGACCTTGCTAAGGGAATCGCAAAGGATCTCCGGGAAGATTTCATGGGTGATTTGGCCAGAGAATTGGCAACAGCCAAGAAAATTCCTTGGAGTGTACGTGATATTGATCAAATCGAAGCCACGGCTGGTGCTATTAGTGCGGCGACCGATATGTTTAAGTATGCTGCTATCGGAGTGGCCGGTGGTAGTGTCGCGCTAAGCGTAGGAGTTGTTGGAGGCATAATTGCGGGAATTAAGTTGCGAGATAGTCTGGTAAACCTTACAGATTCATTGATGGATGATTACTTTGATAACGATGTAAAGCATAAGCTTGATCAGTTCAATGCGAAGTTTAACGCACGAAAGAAGAAAGAACTGGATGAAATCATTGCCAGACTTGACAAGGTTATAGCCTCTTCGAAGAAAAATGGTCAATCAGTTCCTACCAAACAACTACCTGTCGTAACGAATCCGAACACGGCTGAAACTGACATCCTTGCTGATAGTGACCTGACGCCAAATACAACAGAGGAGTATGGTCCGTGGCCATTAGGGGATCCGAGAGCAACGCGCAGTGTTTCAATGTTGCCGGCATGTTTTGACGATGCCATTGACGTCTTAAAGCTAGAGTTTGAAAAGACCATCAAGTCATGTCCCAATCTGGGTTACATCAAAACTTCTACAGGCTTTTCTTACTTTCACGCTGATTTTGCAGCAATAGTGCGGAGGGACCCGAGTATGTTGGTTGCTGAGTTTCCAGCAATCACGAGTGCACAGATGATGTGTACCGCGCCCGGATACCTGCCAATGATGAGTGACAAGCCCAAGAACATCCTAGAAATCCTGCAGCTTCCGGAGCTTAAACCACTCTCATCTGTCAGTTTTGGAGTCTCCATCAATGTCAAATGAAGTGTCTAGTGTGCAAATCTCCAGAAGGTCGTTCGCATTGGCCGGAGTTGGCTTTGGTGTAGCAGGCGTAATCAGTGGATGTGGCGGTGCCGGAAAACGCCTATCTAGGATGCGCATTGGAATAGACTGGACTATTAGTAAATCGCGAACTACAAGGTATGTCCCCGGTTATGCAAACAGCATTGCCATTGAGGCCTATAGGCTGGATTCCCCAAATATTCGGACGCAGGTTACGGTTAATCGGCCGGAAGTTGGAAGCAAGCAAATTACCACTATCGACCTAGATGGAGTTTATACGCCGGGTACTTACATGGTTGCACTCGCTGCCAGAACTCTTGTAGATGGTGGTGGTGAAACAGTCGCCACGGGAGCCACGCAGGCGATACTGACAGCTGGTAGTGTTACAAACATATCAATAACTTTATCCAGTGTCATAGCTTCGTTGGTTATCTATGGGGTCGATGTTCAGGTTCCAGTCGGTAGTACTGCACAGCTCAACGGTACTGCACTAGACCCAGACGGAAAAGTCGTCTTGGTACCAGCGAATTATTTGACGTGGAAGCAACTTGACGGTCTAGATGTAGTTTCGATGTCAGCAACAGGGGTGATCGAAGCAAAGAAACCTGGGGTTTCAACCGTGCAGTTATCTGAGATGGGTGCAGGTCAAGTATCGAAGGCAATTATCAAGGTCGTGAATAGATCAACAATAAATGTTTGGTCGCAACAGTACGGAAAATATGACTGTACCAGCGTTGCCTCGGGCTATCAGTCAATAGGTTTTTACACTGCCCCTTCACTAACCAAGAAATCCGTCAATGTCGGCACTATTAATCACATTATCGCAGTTTCAAGTAACCGCGTCGTGGTTGCCGGTACCAATGGATGTGCTTGTATAGATATCGCATCCGATCAGATCATTTGGGAGGCTCTTGCCGGAATCGAGTTGCGTGGCTGCCCTGCACTATCGGACAATGGCAGGTTGGTCGTCCCTTGTATGTCGGGAGAAGTAGCGATACTAGACCCAAATACAGGTGCGAGTCTTAAAACTATACAAACAAGTGCGCCCGTCACTGGAAGTGTAAGTGTCGTCGATACCGTAGCTTGTGTAGGCAACTCGAAGGGTGATGTTTATTCTATTGATTTAGTTACATCGAGTCTTAAACACAAAGCCACCGTATATTTTGAAGTTACCCAGCCTCCATTGATGTCAGCAACGGCTGCTGTTTTTGTTTCAGGAAACGCTCGTGCCGATGGCTTCAATTTCCAGACTGGCCAAATCGATGACGAAGTCTTTCAATTCAGCCAAGGTGATCCAACAGCTGTTGTAAGTGCTCGGTTACAAATCAGTGTGTTAGCGAATTACTGGGTTATCGATGGCAGTGGAAAGCTGTACTGCATTGATTCTGTCGGTAACACTGTGTATGAACAGGACTTCGGTTCACGTGGCTTTACGCCATCAGTAGTTTATTCAGACCAATCATCTTGGAAACGCGGATTTCTGCTGGCACCATTGCAGGATGGTGGGCTCGTGGTGCTTGATGAACGTTCTTCGTATCAAAAACCCGCTGGTTGGCTTGGTATGTTTCCATCCGGAAGTGCAACTGTAGTCGGCACTTACTCTGACCGTTCCATTCCAATAGCCATCGTATGTGGTCATCAATATATTGCTGGTAGTGAAGAAGTGATTTGTATCTTGCTTGAAAGGGGGAGCGAGAGTGTACTCTGGCGATTGAAGATTCCTTGGGCACATGGACAAGCAGTTCCATGTGCTGGGAAGATAATCGTTCCATTAGATAATGCGATTGCTATTTTAGGCTGATAGATCTGGTGTCTAAGGTACCAGTGGCAAATTGGATAACTTTTGTGATCACACGAGATCCTACTTCTTGACCACATAGTCTGCCTTCGACGTCCGCCGCTTCGAAGTGAATGCCACCATAGCGTCTTGACAGACCAGCCTGAATTTCTGCCGAAGTAAAAGTAGGATAGTGCAGTTCAATATCAGACCTAGGCATCTGATGTTCCAACGAAGATGACCCCTTTGTTATTTTGACTCGCATACCAAAGTCATCGGAATTCAGTAATTTACGTAGAACAGTGGCTCCAGCTCCACTGAACGTCGAGTGGCCAGAAGTGTATTCAGGAAACGGAGGCGTGATAAATTTTGTTGATTGATAGGGTTTCCACAAGCTACCATCAGCCCAGACAATGCCTTCAGTAGGTCCGGCATAAGACGGAACACTCTTCCCTTTATATAAAAATCTGATCGAAGTGATAGGGCGGCTCGAGTCGAAGTGTCGTTTTGAATCCCAACACGCAATACTTGCATCTAGCATTGCATTCCCAACTGCAAAGTATAGGACAATCTCATCACGAAGCGTGAGCGCCCGTGTTCGTGCCGCTTCCATTGCTAAAAGTAACCAATGGCCAGGCGGCCGAACGCTTCGAGGTCCATCGGCCCAGTACTCGGCAATCGATTTCTTCCGATCATCTAATGTTTCCATCATCCGTAGGAGATCGTTCATTTGTGCCATGTATGTCGCTGATCCAAAGTCAGGAATCGAGCGTGGCCTTAAGATGCTGCCACCTGTAAGTGCAAAGGGAAGGACATTGCCCCAATGTGGGCACGTAAACGATTGCTCCTGACCATTTACATCTCGAATTGGCTGCCAACGAGCTGGATCAACAATCGTTTCTGACCTGTTGACAGGCTCATATGACGATGTATCGACAAAGCCATTTGCTGCGTTAGATCCATCTGCAGTCCTTTGTGTAATGATTGCGATGGCAACCCGATAACCAATAAGGTGGGGGCTACTACTACCGATCAGTAATTCATCTGGATTCTCACCGAGATTCGTAACCATTGACCTAATATCTGCCTCGTTATGAGGAAAAAGGTAAATCAATGTGTGCATTGCTGCGTGCACGATTGCCGTTACGGTCGCTGATAAAGTACGCCGCGATACTGGTTGTCGTAGTGATGAACCGTATCGTGTCCCACATGCTACCGGGTCATAACAGGCGTAAGCATCAAACATAGCAGTGGTAACCATTGCTATTGCTCGAGCTACGGGTGGAGGACCCAGTAATGATGTAGATATAAGGAGAAGTAAGAATTCGTTTATCTTCCGAACAACTGAAAGCCCGCTGTCTGGGTGAATCGCACCACCACCGCAGCCGCACTCAACAGTTGCCAGCATTGAACCAACAATCAAGTCACGTCTGTTCATCAATGTCCTCAAGAGTCCATGAGTGTGAGTACTTAGTTTACGAAGAGTAACGCGTAGGTACTTTGCCAACTCTTCAATCAAGACCTATTAGGACGATAATAATCGCGGTTTCAGGATACTGCTTGTCGCATTCCGACGGAGATAAATTTCATAAATAACGAGATAAATCATGACCTATCAGGCATTTCATACCTGGTGAGACTAACCTAGACTGGTAATTCAGCACGTGCATAGTTGAGTAACTCAGGTTATTCGATGCGTATTAAGTTCAATCTTGTATCTTCAGACTGATGAGCATCCTTTTGAACTGATGAGCATCCTTTTGAAAGCATTTAATCAACCAACCCCACACTCACCCCACAACATGGGCATCCGCCCAGGTGCCCAGCACATCATCGCCGGTGAACTCAAGCGTGATACACCCCTTGCCACTGACATCAATATCTATCGTTTTCGCTGGCGAGTCTGGACGGAGCTTTCCACTGTCAAAGAGGACTTTGTTGCCAAAGAAGTCTTCCTCCATGACACGGAAGCGGCCCTCGGCACCTGGCTTGTTGCCTTGAGAAAGCCCGATGGTCGCTCGGAAGCGAATGGCTTTCCCGCTGAGCTTGTACATGAGATTAGATTTGCCCTTACACCCAATCCCGCGACGATAATGGCGGCCATCTAGTATCAGCAAATCGCGTTCTGCGGTCAGATTCATGACGGCATGGTTTCCACTTTTCCAGATATAGCAGAGGCTGCTCAACTGCGTGATGCCCTTGCGGGTAATCGTGTACTGGTCAAGTGGCAAAGGCTCGGGGCCGGGTAATGGCTCGCCCCGATGCCCGATACGTAAAAGCATGTGGTCGTGCTGGGCTAGTGGCTCGCTCGTAAAACCACCATCAAACATTCCGAGAAGTCGTCGTGACCAGACATCGTAGACGGGTTGCGTCCCACTCAGTCCAATGCTGCTCCACGCCACAGAGACACGTGCCTTTTTGTCCGATTTGTTCAAGAGCAATACGGCCGTTGTTCCATCGGAGAGGGGTTTGTTATAGACATCCACGCCATCGTTCGAGCTGATTCGGTAGCCTTGGATGCCACGTGCATCTTGATTAATGCGAATGACTTGACGGTTTATGAGGATGTCCCGCACATTGTTTGGCATTTTCCGGAGGTCGTTTCCGGCCATCAGTGGGGATGCCAACATCGCCCAGAGCGCAAAGTGCGTCCGGTTCTGCTTGTCATTCTTTAGGTTGCCGACTTGGAGCATGTCAGCATCATTCCAGTGTCCGGGACCCGCAAACTGACCGAGGCCATTGAAGGCCGGGTGGGTGACGATGGCTCCTGCGG
>Ga0114971_10001708_pt1 | contig 14962 bp, 14 predicted proteins | sample M_140625_MF_Meta_FD_87320 | JGI IMG/M metagenome (GOLD analysis project Ga0114971, IMG submission 87320) | Freshwater microbial communities from Lake Montjoie, Canada to study carbon cycling - M_140625_MF_MetaG | ecosystem: Environmental > Aquatic > Freshwater > Lake | place: Lake Montjoie... | reverse complement strand
TTTAAAATAGAGTTAATTGACGATCAACAGAAAAACTTTTAACAAGTTATAATGAAACAATTTTGAATTAATTATAGATTAATTTTTCAAATTAAAATTTTTTTTCAACATCAATTTTTCGTAGGTGATTCATGTAAATCGTTGAGCCAATGGCTTGAAAGATTTTGTTAGGAGTGTTGATATTGTAGCGTCCACCGATAGCGATCGGATAAGTAAAATTTTCATAGAAAATCTCAAAAGCTATGCTGTGATGATATTGAGTACTGGAATCGCAAAACAAAGAAAAGGAAGAGGTTATTTCAGGGAATTTATCGTTAATAAAATTATAAATTTTTTTTATTTTTAAAAGTTGCTTAGAAATTAATTGCGAAGAAAAATTGCTTTCAAGAAGTTTTATGAGCTCAAAAAAATCGTGATTATTAAGAATAATTTCTTTTATCAGGCTGTAGTATTGAGGAGCTAAAATTTTAATTGCCGAAAGATTTTTTTGGGAAATTATTTTTATCAATTGCTCTTTTATTTTTGAATCAAATTTTAATTCATCAACAAAAATAAATAGAAAATCGGGTAGAGAAAAATTAATTGTTAAGCGATTTAATCCAAGAACAAGAAGAGCTTGAAGAGTTGATTCAATAATCTCAAAATCAGCATCATCACTATCATCGCCAATTATTTCGCAACCAATTTGTGTTTGTTGACGATCGCCATAAAGCTCGTCGGTAAAGGTACGAAAAACATCGCCAACATAGCATAATTTTAAAGGTAAATTAACATCTTGTAAGCGAGTTGAAAGTAAGCGTTTAATTTGCAAAGTAATATCGCTTCGTAAAATTAGAGACTTGCCAGAATTATTGTCGATGCTTCGAAAACAAAGATTGGATGGAGTAAAAAAATTTTTGTCATTGCCAAAATTTTCTTCAAATTCAAGTAAAGGAGTTTTGATTAAATTAAAATTTTTGGCAAAAAATCCTTCAAGTATTTGATTAATATTTTGATGATTTTTTTTTGCTTCCAAAAAAAGTAAATCATAAAAACCCGTTGGCAGTAGGGCATTATTACTATTTTCTTGAGCTGTTAATTGGTTATTATTTTTAGAAAATGTCATATTAAAAATTATTTTTTATAAATTTTTCAAGCGTCAGCATATCTTGCCATACCAGTTTTTTCTTCATTGGTTGACGCATTAAAAATGACGGATGGAAAATTGTAAAAATTTTAGTAGGAGAACTTAAAAAATTGGCATTATAATCTAAAATTTGTCCACGAACTTTAGTGATCGGATCGCTAATATCTAGGATTGATGACATTGCTGTTGCGCCAACTAAAATGATAATTTTTGGCGCAAATAATTCAATATGCCTTTCAAAAAAAGGACGACAAATTGCCAATTCCTCATCAGTTGGACGACGATTTCCAGGAGGTCGCCAAAAAATAACATTGGTAATATAAAAATCTTTTTGACGATCTAAATTTATTGACATGAGCATTTCATTTAACATCGCTCCAGAATCTCCACAAAAAGGAATTCCTTGAAGATCTTCGTGATTACCAGGAGCTTCGCCAATAACCATGATTTTAGAATCAGGATTACCGTCACAAAAAACAGTATTGGTAGCCATTTTTTTTAGATTGCAACCGTCAAATTGGGTAATGGCATTTTTTAATTCAGCTAAAGTTTGACAATTATTGGCAAGATTTTTTGCTGATGAAATTATATCGTTAATGGGAATAAATTTTTCTTCAAGATTATTTTTTTGCACGGAATTTTCAGAAAGTGTTTGATTTTTTTTGGCAAGGTTTGCAATAGCGCTATCTGTTGAAAATACTGGGCTAATCATCTTCTCATCACTAATATTTTTTGCATTATTATTTGGAAGTTGATCATTAACTTTCGTAATTTTTTTTGGCATAGTTTCTTGATTATTTATAAAAAAATTATTTTTATCATCAGCAGTTAAAGGTAATTGATTCTTAATATCTTTTACTAAAAAATGATTTTGCGATTTATCAAAAAAAACTTCATTTAAATCATTTTCAGCAAGGAATTGTATGGCTTCGAAAGTATTGTAATTTTTTTTCATTTAAACTACTTGTTTAATAAATTTTTGGAAGTCATCGGGTTTTTCAAAATTTTTATAAACAGAGGCGAAGCGAACAAAAGCAACTTTATCTAATTTTTCTAATGCTTGCATAACCATTTCGCCAATTTTCGAAGATGGTAATTCAGTTTCATTTTCCATTTCTAACTGGCGAACGATTTTATTAACTAATTTTTCAACTTGCAAATCTGAAACGGGTCTTTTTCTAACTGCCATTTCAATTGATTTTTTAAGTTTTTCTGGATCGAAAATTTTTTTCTCACCATTTTTTTTAATTATTAAAATCTCTTTAAGTTGAATGCGTTCAAATGTGGTAAATCTTGAATCGCAGGCAAGGCAATAGCGTCTGCGTTTAATTGATTCGCCATCGTCAGAGATGCGACTATCTTTAACCTGAGTTTCAATATTTCCACAAAATGGGCAACGCATAATTAATCTTTAAAAATTTATGTTGAAATTTTGTAAAATTTTATGGCAATAATTCTAATAAAACAACTAAAAAAAGCCGAATTTATTTCAAAAAAAAACCAAGTTCGAAATTTTCGAACTTGGTTAAATAACTAACAAAATTTGTAAGTTTTTTGGATTTACTTGTTGATTTTTGCAGAAGTGTCAGCAGCTTTTCCAGGAGCTGCAGAAGTAGCTTCAGTAGCTTTAACTTCAGCTTTCGTTTTAGGAGTCTTAGCTTTAGTTTCAGTTGTTTTAGTATCTACTGCAGAAGTTTTAGCTTTTGGAGCGGGCTTTGATTTATTAGCTTCTACTTTAGCTTCGGGAGTAGCTGTAGCTGTTTTACCAGTTTCAGTTTGAGCGTTAGCAACAGTAGCAAATAAAGCAACTGAAGCAAGAATTAATGAAAGTTTTTTCATAATTAATTAAACTTAAAAATTTTGTTAATACTGATTTTATTCAGCTCCTTCGAGGAATAACGACAAAAATTTCAATTAAAACTTAATACATTAATATACCTCCACAACGGAGCAATTATTGATTAAATTTGTTAAAGAAAATTCTTAATCGAAAACGAAAGTATTAGCAAAATAACCAATTTAAAATTGCATGTCAAGCTTTAATTATTTTTTTGATAAAATTAACATTGCGCGAATGAAGCCTTCAATTTCGCCATCTAACACCGCATTAATATTGCCAGTTTCAAAATTGCTCCGCATATCTTTAACTAACTGATAAGGATGCATGACATAACTGCGCATTTGATGTCCCCAGCTATTATCTGTTTTGCCTGCTTCATCGGCTTGTTTAAGTGTTTTTTTCTTTTGCAATTCTAAATCATAAAGCCTTGATTTTAAAAGCTTCATAGCTTCAACGCGATTTTTTAATTGTGAACGATCAACCTGACATTGAACGGCAACATTGGTTGGTAAATGTGTAATTCTAACAGCTGAATCAGTTTTATTGACATGTTGTCCACCCGCTCCAGAAGCTCGATAGGTATCGATGCGCAAGTCTTTTTCTAAAATTTCAATGTTGATAGTTTCATCAATTTCCGGCGAAACCCATATTGAAGCAAAACTGGTTTGTCTTTTGGAATTGGCATTGAAGGGCGAAATTCGCACCAAGCGATGAACGCCAATTTCATGTTTTAACCAACCATAAGCGTAACGTCCTGAAATTTTTAGAGTTGCGCCACGAATCCCAGCTTCTTCGCCATCAACCATGTCGATAATTTCACTTTTGAATTTGCGTTTATTGGCGAATCTTTCATACATGCGTAAAAGCATCAAAGCAAAATCGCAAGAATCTGTTCCACCTGCTCCAGCGTTGATATCAACAAAGCAATTATTTTCGTCATTTTCATCATTAAACAAACATTCAATTTCAAATTCATCACTAGATTTTTTTAGTGCTGATAAATTTTTAAAAATATCATCAACAAGACTTTGATCATTCTCTAAAATTGTTAATTGATAAAGTTCTGAATTATCCTTGAGTTGATTTTTTAGATTAGTAAATTTTTCTAATTTTTCACTAATTAATGATTTTTCTTTAAGAAGTTTTTGTGCGTTGTTTTTATCTTGCCACAAATTTTGATCTTGACTGGCAAGTTCAATTTGCGTTAATTTTTTTTGTAAAGATTCAGGGTCAAAGACACCCCGTAATCACTGCTATAGAAGAGTTTATGGCAGTAATTAATTCATTGATTTCGTTGGTCATTTTTTAAAAATTATGATTGCAATTGATTTTAAAGCTTAACAAAAATAAACTATAAAAATTAAAAGTCATTTTGATAATTTTAATTTCTTAAATGTTCTTGTGAAAAATCAAGCAAAATAAACATTAATTGTTAAAATTTATTTAATTTAAATAAAATAATTATGAACAAAAAAAAATTTGATTTATGTATAATCGGAGCTGGCCCAGGTGGATATGTCTCGGCGATTCGTGCTTCGCAATTAGGTTTAAATGTTGTAATAGTAGAAGCAAATCATCTCGGAGGAATTTGTTTAAATTGGGGATGTATCCCAACTAAAGCTTTATTGCGTTCATCAGAGATTAATCATTTGCTTCATAATCTTGATGCCTTTGGATTTTCGGCTGAAAAAATTAAATTTGATTTCCCAAAAATTATTGAAAGATCGAGAGCGGTTTCAAAGCGCTTGAGTGGTGGAATTGCAACTTTAATGAAAAAAAATAAAGTTGAAGTAATTGATGGTTTTGCAAAATTTATTGATAATAAAAATGTCATCGTCAGCAAAGATAATCAAGAGATTGCGCAAATTGAAGCAAGTCATTTTGTTATTGCAACTGGAGCTCGAGCTCGCATAATTCAGGGTCTGGAACCTGATGGTGAAAATATTTGGACTTATCGCGAAGCGATGACTCCAAAAGAATTGCCTAAATCGCTTTTGGTTGTGGGATCGGGAGCAATTGGCGTTGAGTTCGCATCATTCTACAGAAATATGGGATCTGATGTTACTCTTATTGAAATGGCAGAAAATATTTTGCCAGTTGAAGATGAAGAAATTTCAAAGCTTGCGCGTAAATCATTTGAAAAACAAGGTATAAAAATAATTACCTCGGCCGCTTTAAAATCATTTGCTAAATCTAAAGAAGGCGTTACGGCAAGCTTCGAAGTTGCTGGAAAAATCCAAGAAATATCCGTGCAAAAAGTAATCATGGCTGTTGGGATTGTTGCCAATGTTGAAAATTTAGGTTTAGAAAAAACCAAAATCAAAGTAGAAAATGGACGCATTGGAATCAACGATTACATGGAAACTGCTGAAAGTCATATTTTGGCAATTGGCGATGTTGTTGGTGCGCCTTGGCTTGCTCATAAAGCATCGCATGAAGGAATTATTGCTTCCGAAAAAATTGCAAGCAATCTTGGCAAATATGATGCCAAAAAAGTTCACACTTTAAAAAAGGAAAATATTCCGGGCTGTACTTACTCAATGCCTCAAATTGCCTCATTGGGATTAACTGAAAAAAAAGCCAAAGAGCTCGGCAAGCTTATAAAGGTTGGGCGTTTTCCATCTATGGCCAATGGCAAAGCAATTGCGATGGGCGAAACTGAAGGTTTAATCAAGGTAATTTTTGATGAAAAAACTGGCGAACTTCTAGGAGCGCACATGTTTGGTGCGGAAGTTACTGAAATGATCCAAGGTTTCGTTATTGCTAAACAAGCACAACTAACCGAGGAGGATTTAATGCAGACTATTTTTGCGCATCCTACAATGTCGGAAATGATGCATGAAGCTGTTTTAGACGCCTATGGCAAAGTTATTCATTTGTAATTAGTTTGAATATATTTTAATTAGAAACAATATGTTTTAATTAAAAAAATACAATTCTAAAAAATTGAAATCTTATAAATTTTTTTAAGAAAAATTTAAATTTATTTTAAAATGCTCAATAAAAAAATTAACAATATTGAAAAAAGAAATGCCAAGGAACATAGGTTTAAAGCTTATGGTCAATTGGCGATCTTTTTTGTTTTAGTTTTTTTAGTAATGCTTTTTTCACTTATTTTTTACAGGGCAAGTAAAGCTTTAAATCGATATGAATTAGCTTTGGAAGTAGATTTGACAAGCTATGAGAAAGAAATCGATTTAAAAGAAATTAATTTTGGAAAAATTATCAAAAATTCACTTAAAGCAAAATTAAATGAAGTACAAAATTTAAAAGAAGAAAATTGGCTCTATCAAATTATAAGCAGAGTTGCTGATTTTGAATTAAAAAATCAAATCAAAAATAATCGCAATTTGCTTGGGCAAAAAAATATTTTTTGGCTTCCACTATCTTCAAAAGCCGAGATGTATTTTAAATATAAAAATGCTAGCAATATCAATGAAAAACAATTGCAATGGCTATCTAATTTTGAAAGCGAAAAACAAATTCGCAGAGTTTTTAATCGTCAATTTTTTTATCAAGCTGATTCACGAGAGCCTGAAATTGCAGGTGTAGGGGCGGGATTGATTGGATCGCTAATGGTGATGTTGATATTTTTAATTTTAGCATTTCCAATTGCGGTATCTTGCGCTTTTTATCTTGAAGAATTTGCCAAAAAAAATCGTTTTACCGATCTTATTGAAATTAGCATAAATAATTTAGCAGCCATTCCATCAATCATTTACGGACTTCTTGGACTGGTTTTATATCTACAAATTATGCACTTACCAAGATCATCAAGCTTGGTTGGAGGAATGACTTTATTCATGCTGGTTTTGCCAGTGATAATAATTGCAACTCGCAACACTATTCGCTCAATTCCACAAAATATTCGCGATGGCGCTTATGGCCTTGGCGCTTCAAAATTACAAGTTGTATTGCATCATCTATTACCTTTATCAATGCCTGGAATTATGACAGGAACGATATTGGCAGTTTCACGTGCGCTTGGCGAAACCGCTCCATTATTGATGATTGGCATGGTAGCATTTATTGCTGATGTTGCTAATAATTTTTTAGAGCCAACAACTGCGCTACCCGTGCAGATTTATCTGTGGTCAGATTTACAAGAGCAAGGTTTTGTTGAAAAAACTGCTTTAGCAATTCTATTGTTGCTTGGTGTTTTAATGTTGTTTAATTTGACAGCGATAATTTTGCGTAAAAAGTTTGAAAAAAAATGGTAAAAAATTTTACTAAAATTGTTGGTATTTTAAATATAACTCCTGATTCTTTTAGTGATGGCGGAGAATTTAATGAAAAAAATTTAGCTATTAAGCAAGTAAGAAAAATGCTTGCTGAAGGTGTTGATGTAGTTGATGTTGGAGCGGAATCAACCCGTCCCAATGCAGAATTATTGAGCGATGAAAAAGAATTTGCACGGCTAGAAAATATTTTGCCTGAGATTATTTATGAAATAAAATCTTTTAATAAAAAAAATGATAAACAAATTAAAGTTAGTATAGATTCATATCATTACGCAACAATTGTTAAAAGTTATGAAATGGGAATAGAAATTGTTAATGATGTTAGTGGTTTAATTGATGAAAAAATTATTGAATTTATTGCTCAAAAAAATCTATTAACGATATTGATGCATAATCTTGCAATCCATGTAAATCCTGAGATCATGGTTAATCAATATTTAAATGTAAATGATGAAATTATTAATTTTGCACAAAAAAAAATTACTAAATTGCAAAGTTTTGGCGTAAAAAAATCGCAATTAATTTTTGATCCAGGAATTGGTTTTTCTAAAAATGCCCAACAATGTTTACGAATTTTAAAAAACATTGAATCATATCGTGTTTTGGGATTAGATTTATATGTTGGTCATTCCAAAAAAAGTTTTCTGGATGCTTTGGATATGCCACTTAATCGAGCACAAAAAACTTTAGAAATCACCAAATTTTTAGTACAAAAAAAAGTGGATTATATTCGCGTGCATGATGTGTTTTCTAATCGTCAAATCATTGAAAAATACTAAATCTAGTTAAAATTTTTTCAATGCCCTTGAATATCAAAAGAAAAAAATTAAATTACTAAATAGATTTTTATTAAAAAAATAACATCATAAAAATTAAAATCCTGCAAATAAAAGCTTAATTTAAAATATAAATATTTATGTCAAAAGTTATTGGAATTGATCTTGGCACTACAAACTCTTGTGTAGCCATAATGGAAGGAAAAACAACCATCAAAGTTATTGAAAATGCCGAAGGTGCGCGAACAACACCATCAATTGTTGGTTTTTTAGCTAATGGTGAAAAAGTGGTTGGTGCTCCAGCTAAAAGGCAAGCGGTAACCAATCCACAAAATACAGTTTTTGGAATTAAACGCTTAATTGGAAGACGTTACGATGATCCAATGACTGAAAAAGATAAAGGCCTTGTTCCCTATAAAATCGTGTCTTCGGCAAATAATGATGCTTGGGTAGAAATTAAAAATGAAAAATTTTCACCAAGCCAAATTTCAGCTTTTACTTTAATAAAAATGAAAGAAACTGCGGAAAGCTATCTTGGTGAGAAAGTTGATAAAGCGGTAATCACTGTTCCAGCTTATTTTAACGATTCGCAACGTCAAGCAACTAAAGATGCAGGCCGAATTGCTGGATTAGAAGTTTTAAGAATCATTAATGAACCAACTGCTGCAGCTCTTGCCTATGGATTTGAAAAGAAAAATGGTCAAACCATTGTGGTGTATGATTTAGGTGGCGGAACATTTGATGTTTCTGTTCTTGAAATTGGCGATGGTGTATTCGAAGTAAAGGCAACCAATGGTGATACTTTTTTGGGTGGAGAAGATTTTGATATGAGAATTTTAAAATTCTTAAATGATGAATTTAAAAAAGAATCTGGCGTTGATTTATCAAGGGATCCCCTCGCTTTGCAAAGATTGAAAGAAGCTTCTGAAAAAGCTAAAATTGAACTTTCTTCAACTTCAGAAACTGAAATTAATTTACCTTATATTACTGCTGATGCAAGCGGTCCTAAGCATCTTAATGTAAAATTAAGTAGAGCAAAATTAGAGCAATTGGTTGACGATTTGATTGAGCGTACCGTAAAACCTTGCGAAAATGCTCTTCAAGATGCTGGGCTTAAGGCTAGCGATATTGATGAAGTGATTTTGGTTGGTGGTATGACGCGCATGCCAAAAGTAATTGAAATTGTTAAAAAACTTTTCAATAAAGAACCAAATCGCAGTGTAAATCCTGATGAAGTTGTAGCGATTGGTGCAGCAATTCAGGGAGCGGTTTTACAAGGTGATGTTAAAGATGTTTTACTTCTTGATGTTACTCCTTTATCACTTGGTATCGAAACTGCCGGTGGAGTTTTCACGCGCTTAATCGATAGAAATACAACTATTCCAACCAATAAGAGTCAAGTATTTTCAACTGCTTCTGATAGTCAAACTGCAGTAACCATTAAAGTTTTCCAAGGTGAAAGAGATATTGCTTCACACAATAAAATGCTTGGTGAATTTAATTTGGAAGGAATCCCCCCAGCTCCGCGAGGCATGCCACAAATCGAAGTTACTTTTGATATTGATGCCAATGGTGTCGTAAAAGTTTCCGCAAAAGATAAGGCAACCAATAAGGAACAGCAAATTCGTATTCAATCTTCAGGTGGATTATCAGAAGCTGAAATTAAAAAAATGATGCAAGATGCAGAAGTTAACGCAACTGCAGATAAAGCTCGCAAAGAAAAAATCGAAGCTAAAAATCATGCCGATAGCGCAGTTTATGAAACTGAAAAATCTCTTCGTGAACATGGTGATAAGGTTGACTCTTCAACAAAATCTTCAATCGAAGATGAGTTAAAAAAAGTTAAAGAATTAATGGCTAAAGAAGAATCTAGTGCTGAGGATCTAAAATCGGCTACTGAGAAATTAATGCAAGCTTCAATGAAACTTGGCGAGGCAATTTACAAAGCTTCGCAAGAATCTTCGCCTACTTCATCTGCCAATGCCAAATCAGCTGATGAATCTGAAGCGCAAGAAAATAAACAAGATGATGGCAAGGTTGTCGATGCTGAATATGAAGAAGTTAAAGATGAAAAAAAAGAAGGCAAAAAGTAAGATTTAATCTTATTAAAACTATCAAGGGGGATGTTTAGAAATAGACATCCCCCTTTTTAAATATTTTATTGAAAAATTTAAATATAACAGATTTTGCTTATCTTAACATAAAAATAATGATCTTCATAAAATATCATCATAATCAATAAAACAGCATTTCAACTTTTAAATGAAGCAATTGAATTATACAGATCCTAGGTCTGCACAGCTAAATTTTAATAACTTTACGCAGGACCTTTTGCCTCTAAATCCAAATACCTGATTTAAAATTGTAAAATGTCATAATACCATTTTATTACTATCGTTAAAAAGCTAATTGTTTTTGAAAAAATATTGCGTGAAACTGCAATAAAGAAGTCAATGAAATGAAATTTCAAAATTATAATGATGCAAAATTTTCTAAAAAAAATCCGCGAAGATAGAAAGATTGGGCAGAGTGAATTGGCTGAAAAAATTGGCGTAAGTAAGCAATTATTATCTGGATTTGAAAATGGTAGAAGTGGAATTTCTAATGAGGTATTAAAAAAATTAGCTGAAGTTCTTGATGTGAATCCCGATGCGATATTAACTGGCAAATCCAACAAACCATTTGATGAAAATTCTCGCAAACAATTGAGTAATGCAATGAGTTTAACTTTTAAGCTTTATGGCGATAAATTCGATAAAGAAACAATTGTAAAAATAGCTACCGAACTTTACGGATTAATCGTTGATTTTGATAGCTTAACAAAGGATTTTGAAAGGAAGAAATTTAAAAAATCTCTAGAAGATAAAATTGCAATTGGTTTAGCTGCAAAATGTTTTCTTAATAATAAAAAAGTTAAATAATTATGAGAAATAAAAGAAAAAAAATGGCAAAAAAAGAGTTGGAAAAAATTTACGATAATCGCTTTAAATGGCTTCATGCCGGAAAGGTTTTAAGGGGCAGGCTCACTGATTCACTTGAAGAAAATCCTCGCTTAAAAAAAATTTTAAAGCTGACAATCCTTGCTAATATTGGCATATGGGCAACTTTGTATTTTGTAACTTTTAAAATTATTTAATTTTATTATGAAAAAAAAATATTTACTTTATGTTGAAGATGAGCTTGCGCAGGCCAATCTTTTTGCGATTATTTTGCGAGGTGAAATTAAAGAATATGATTACGGAGTTATCACTGTTAATAGCGGCGAGGAATTGTTAAACTTTCTTTCCGGCGATAAGGAATTAAGTATTGAGCGCGATCAAGTTGGATTGATTTTGCTTGATTTATCAATGCATGATATTTCGGGAATGCAAATTTTGAAAAATATTAGAAGATATGAATTGGAAATTCCAATTGCGATATTCAGCGCTCGCGACGATAAAGAAACGATTGCCGAAACAAAAAAATTAGGAGCTGAAGAGTATTTTGTTAAGGGTAAAGATTTAGAAGAATTACAAAGGCTCAAAAAATTTATAGTCAAAAAAATGCGTTGAAACAAAAAAAAGTACCAGGTTAATTCCGGGTTACTTTTTATTAGCAAATAATGGACATCAGGAGCGGATGCGACGCAATTCCCACATCAAAACAAAAATAATCGCCGATATTGCGATTTATCCGCAATCAGGCAATTCAATATTAAAAGTCTTTAAGAAGTAAAACTCAAGAAATTGGCGATTCTAATTTTAAACCAAATTGTGTTATAGTTGGGTTATAAGTGATTAACTCATAACCCAACTACTGCCCTTACTTTATGTGGTGGTAAAATACTGGTAAAAAATAATTATACTTTGTTCAAGTATAAAATTTTTTACCATTGAACACTGCCATGGTTTGGGGTGGTGGATCTCGTTTGCGCTATGCTAGCGCTTCTTCAATCATCATATCAATAATTACTTATTTTAATTCTAAGTATGATATGAGTAAAATTAAACTTTACTAGAACTACATTTTCATTTTACTTTATAACTATCAACAATTAATCGTTTTTAGTGGTTAAGTTATAATTAAATGTGTTCCAATTTGAAACTAATAAATTTTATAAATATCTAAATTATTTAACTTTTTTAATTTACTACTATTGCTTTCTTTATTGCAAGTGATTTTTTAATTATTTTTTGACCTTTGTTTTGAGGGGTTGCAGAGCGATATTTTAATTTATGAAAAAAATAAATTGTTAAAATTTACAAAAAAAAATCTAATTTTGAGAATAAATATTTACAGAAATTACATATAAAGATGGTATTACAATAATTTTAAAGTTATTTTTGCTTCATATTTTGATCTTTTGAGGTTTAGATTGAGTGAAAAAATGCTTGCTCATTTAAAATCATTAAGGATAATTCTAGGAAATAATTTTATACTCAGTTTAGTGAATTTAGCATTGTTTAAAACAAACTAATTTTCGATTATATTTCTAATCGTAGGGCCGGATTAGCTCAGTGGTAGAGCAACTGTCTTGTAAACAGTAGGTCGTCAGTTCGAATCCGACATCCGGCACCATTAAAATCTCCCTAATCATCAATTTCGCCGATGCAATTTTTTAAATCTATTTTATTTATAATTTTTTTAAATTTATGGGGAATAATTATACCCATTTTGTATTTTCCCTCGGTAATTTTTCAAAACTCTAGACTTGCTGATCACGGCGCTAAAGTTTGGTCTATTGTAGGTTTATGGGTTTTAAAAAAACTTTGTAAAATTGATTTTCAGATTATAGGTAAGCAAAATATTCCCAAAGCTTCAGCCATTATTGCTTGTAAACATCAATCAGCTTGGGAAACGATTGTAATGCATTTAATTTTACATCGCCCAGTTTACGCATACAAAAAAGAACTAAGAAAAATTCCTTTTTATGGTTGGTTTTTATACGCCATGAGTGGAATTGCTGTAGATCGCAAGGGTGGAGCTAGTGCATTAAAAGAGGTGATTCGTCAAGCTAAAAAATTTATCGCTAAAAAACAAATTGTCGTAATTTTTCCGCAAGGAACAAGAGTAAAAGTTGGCGGTAATTTGCAAGAATTTCCTTATCAAGCAGGAATCGTTGCGCTTTATATGGCTTGTGACGTTGACGTGATTCCCGTAGCTTTAAATTCAGGAGTATTTTGGCCTAAACATCAAATTTTAAAAACCCCAGGAACGATTAAAATTGAATTTCTTGAGCCTATAAAAACTGGACTTAGTAAAAAAGAATTTTTAGAAAAATTACAAAATGATATTGAGCAAAAAACGGCAATTTTAGAAAAAAATATTTCTCAATAATTTTAATTATTTTTAAATATTTTGATTATTGATTGTATTTTCGGTTTCAGCTATTGCAGTAACATTGCCAATGTGAAAATATTCTCCAAGTAATTCAACCCCCTCAACTCTATTAAGCAAGCCATTTTCAGCAATTTTATTGTAGAAGTAATGCGATATTGAAAAACATTTACTTGGAGCGTCATTTAAAATTTTAGGATTGATAATTTGTAACCCAATATAAGCGTGAGACATGTCTTGATGAGCAAAGAAATAAAGTTGATTATTTTTAAAATTAAAATCACCAATTGAGCCATCTTTTTTTCTTTCAAAACCATGATATTGATTAGTTTTTTTTAATCCCAATAAAAGATCGTGAGCATTTGCGTTCCAATGCTTACAAAGTAATTCAATATCGTTTTGATTACTATTTTCTTGCCATAAAATATCGCCATTAATCAGTAATAATGGCTCAGAAAAATCAATGTGATTTTTGGCAAAAATTAACGCGCCACCTGTTTCAATTTCTTCTTCTTCATGGGAAAAAATAATTTTTTGATTATTTGATTTTTGCAAATGTTCTTTAACTTGATTTGCCAAATAAAAACCATTAACAATAATTTTTTTTATTGAGGAAATTTTGTTAATTTTTTCTAATGAATAATCTAAAATTGCTTTGCCATTTATTTTTACTAAAGGCTTGGGAATCGTGTCAGTTAAAGGACGCATTCGCTCTCCTCTTCCTGCACAAAAAATAAAAGCCTGAGTAATTTCTAACATAAAAAAGTTTTTAATAATTTATAAAATTTAATTGCCTAATGCTTAAATTTTTGATAGCAAATTTAATAATTAATTTCGATATCCAAGCCAATATCCACAGCCTTAACCGAGTGAGTAAGACTGCCAATTGAAATGTAATCAATATCAAGTTCGCGATAATTGCTGATATTTTCAAGATTAATTCCACCTGAAACTTCAATGATAATTTTAGAATTTTTTTTTCGAATTGCACTAATTGATTTTTTTAAATTTTGGATGTTCATATTATCGAGCATGATAATATCGGGTTGCGATTCCAAAGCTTCTAGTACTTGAAAATATTCATCGCATTCAATTTCGGTTTGTAAATTTTTATATTTTTTTTTGCTGATATCAATCAAGGAATTGATGTTTTTTTTACTACTGGCGAGGTGATTATCTTTAATCAAAATTTGCGAACTTAAATCGAAACGATGATTTTTTCCACCACCACAAATCACTGCATATTTTTGCAATGATCGAAACGCCGGAAGGGTTTTGCGAGTATCTAAAATAGCAATATGCGAATTATTAAGTTTGCGTACAAATTGATTGGTTATGGTAGAAATTGCGCTTAAATGTTGGATAAAGTTGAGAATTATTCTTTCACCTGCAAAAATTAATTTTGCACATCCTTTGCCTTGCGCAATTGTCTCGCCTGCTTTAAAAGCGCGACAATCATCGCCAAAAAATTCAATTTTTAATGATGAATTTTTAAATTTTTTAGATTTTTTTAATTGCTCAAAAACTTCTAAAATTATTTTTTTTCCACAAAAAATTATTGGCTCGCGAGTATTGATAGCAAAAGAAGTTTGAAGATTTTTTGTTAAACATAAATCTGAAGTTTTATCGTTAAAAACCCGATCTTCGGTTAATGCAATAGCAA
>Ga0114971_10001706_pt1 | contig 14974 bp, 18 predicted proteins | sample M_140625_MF_Meta_FD_87320 | JGI IMG/M metagenome (GOLD analysis project Ga0114971, IMG submission 87320) | Freshwater microbial communities from Lake Montjoie, Canada to study carbon cycling - M_140625_MF_MetaG | ecosystem: Environmental > Aquatic > Freshwater > Lake | place: Lake Montjoie... | reverse complement strand
TTGAAATGATATTAAAATTGTACCATATATAAATCCATATACAGTAGTAAAATATAACATTTTATATTCACCTGGTGTTAATTGATAATTATAATTATGGTTGTCATTTAATAAATTTTTATATTTTGTATTTGCACATAATATTATATATATTACAGTACATATTATAATTAATCCAATATTAAATTTATCAATTCTTTCCATATATTATATCAATAAATAATTTATTATTAATATAATTATTCCCATTTTTTACATATTGTAGATCCATCTAATAAATATAATACTCGCCAATTAGATTTATCTACTTCAAAACTATTTTTATTATAATAATCATTTATTGATATAGATATTATATTATTATTCAATGTATATGGTACTTGCTTTTTTTCTATATATTTTTCTATTTCTGATAATATTAAATCATTTGTTAATATATATCTTATTGATCCATTTTCAAGTTCATATCCAAATGCTGTTGTTTTTTCCATTATATATTTTATTATAATATATATATATTATTTAATTATAACACATAAAAATTGATAAAATATAATTCTTATAAATTATATTTTATTATTAAATGACTACTTTTAATTTTATAGGACCAGGGAGATTTATAAATAATGAATTTATTTCATATGCCAATGAACCTGAAATTTTAATGGTTACAATGATTAATAATAATAATACTAGTATAATGTTATTATCTAATAAATTAAATATATATATTTATCCTGATAATTATATATTTATACATCATACATTTAGTAATAAAGAATTAAATTATTCAGATACATGGTATAAAATTTTTCCAATAGATGTTCTAAATATTATAAATAATTATACAATTCATCTTGTTATTAATGATTTTAAATACCCTTCGGGGGAAACTGGAACATGCCAATTTACTTTTGAATTTACAAATAAAGGTATCAAAAAAATTAAAAAAATATTAACTAATGCTCAATTATAATATACATATAATGTATGGATACATTACGAAAACCTAAAATATTAGATATGTCAATCTTTGATTGGATGACTACATTACTTGGTGGATATTTAATATCAGTTTATTTATTAAATTTACATAAAGTAGAATCTATTATTTTATTTCAAATTTTATTTATTATATTTGGTATTATTGTTCATAAAATATTTGGTATAAATACTATGCTTGGATATTATCTAGGTTTAAATCCAAAACCTTTGCGATAAATTTAATTTTATAATATATATTATTTTTATATGTCAATTGATAAACAAATAGATATTATACAAACTAATATTATAAATTTTTTTACCGTTAAAAAAATTTTAATATACATACTGATAATTTTACTAAAACACGGGTTACAAACGATTTTTTTCTATTGTTCCATCTGCAGTTGAATAATATATATATTTAATTTTATACCCCTTCTCAACAGCCACTGTCTTCATATAATTAACACACTTATGACAAGGCTGTGATGAACACATATTTCCAGAGTCATTAATGCGAATTACTACCAAATCTACATTATACAATTTTTTATTATTACGGGGCTTTAACTTGTCAATTGCATCCATTTCTGCATGTGTAGTGCAGTGTGTATGATAGCATCGCGCATGATTATACCCAGTACTAAGGGTATAAAAAACATTGTTTGCCTCTATTAACTAGGACGGATGCAGCGTGAGAAAAATTCTCACGGTTAGAAATCATCTTAATAGACCTCCTAAAAGCGCACAAAGTATCGACAATCTTCTGCATTTTGTTTTCTTACTGAGTTTATATAGAATTAATATATTTAATAATAATAGTTAAATTTTTCAATTTTTTATTATATTTAAGTTTTATATATTTTATGAATTTCATGATCTTTTATCGGATGAAATAAATTTACTGTATCAACCTCTTCTTTTTTCCAATCTTTTCTATATACAATTGTATATAATTCAGGTATTGCATCATATTTTAAATTATTTTTTATTGTTAATGTTGGATACATTACTTCAAGAAAAAATAATGTATTATTTTTTTTAGCATAATCACTAATTAATTGTAATAAATTTTTTGACATTCTAACCGCACAACACATAGTTGAATAATAAGGTGGATTATACTTTAATGTATGCATAATATCACCCCAATGCCAATAATCAGTTTTTCCTGTTTCATTTGTTTCATATTTATTACTTAAAAAATCACTATCTAGATATTTATTATCTATATTTAATATCGTATCTTCATTATAAAAATATACATCATCTTCAATAAACCATACATAATTATAATTTAAATTTATTCTAGAAAAATAATATAATGCTTTTTCCCATGCACATGGACCATTTAAATTTAATGTTAATGTAATATTTTGATATCCTGCTTTTATACACACATCTTTTTCTATTTGTATAAAATTAATATTTTTATATATATCTTTATATTTTTCTGTATAATTTATACTATTATCATCTATTACTACATAAATATCATAATAACTAAATGAATTTAGAAAATCTAACATTATTGTTGTTGGTATTCTAGTAAGAATACATATACATTTATCATTTAAATTACTATATAATTCATTAATATCTACATAATTATAATATATCCAAAAATATAATAATATTATATACATTAATATTACATTAAATAAATTATTATTATACTATTACAATATATTATTTTTATTTTTAATATATTTTATATATTGTACTTGTCTCTTACTTACAAAACTAACATCTCCAGGATTTTCTCCTAAAATTAAATTATTAATTTTACAATAACACATTCCAATATTATCAAATTTATATTTACTATTTTCCCATACTAAATTAATAGCATGTTGAATTTCAATTGATGATGGTAATTTTGTTAATATCACTACATGTGCTGATGGAAATTTTGTAAGATGAACCCAATACCATTCTAGGTCTGATTTTTTAATTAATTCTGTATTATCTACAGCATTTTGCCCAACCCAGTAAATAGTTCCTTCAATCGTAATTTCCTTCATTATGATAGAATATAATATTTATTATATTATATAAATATTATATTTTTCAATTTTAATCAACCCAACTTCCTAAAAATGTTATATGCAAATTATATAATTCTGTTGAATTTATCTTAATTATTATTTTATAACCATCTATATATGAATCAATATTATTATTACTATTTTTCATATAATATAATATATTTTTAACATTAATAAATTCTGGATATAATGGTAATATATACACATTTACTCCACATATTACAATTTTTTTCATATATGTTATATCATATACCCATGGTACTAAATTTTCATACTGAAAACTAATTTCTTCTATTTCAGGTTGATTATTTATAAATTCATTTATTTCATTTGCTATTATTACTTTATTATCAAATTTTTTAATAAATGAAAACGTAATTACTTGATATTGTGTAGATATATTTTTAATATATATTCCATCTGGTTTATATGAAAATATATTCCAATTTATATCTATTGGTTTATAATAACTATTTATTATATTAGCATCCTTAAAAGAATAGTATTTTTTTCCATTAAATATAATTTTAATATTTTCAATATACTGCTTTTTTATTATATAAAATTCATCACACTCATTTTTAAAATAAATTATTATATTATTTGTTGGTATTAATTTATACACAAACCCATTTTTTAAATGATTAAATTGTAATAATGGTATTGTTATTGTATTATTATCTTCTTTTATTTTATAATTATTTAAATATGATACTAAACATATATCTAATATAGTTGTATCAGCTAATATTATATTTTCTTCATTTGTTTCTATTTCAATTCGTATAAAATAATGTGAAAATAATATTTTATATATTTCATCAGACAATGTTATTTTTAATGATATATTATCTATCGTATCTAATTCTAATTCATATATTATTAATGAATAATATATTTTATTATCTGTAGTTAAATCATATTCACATATATCTTCTGTATATAATGAATTATCAATAATATCATCATTGATTACTTTTTTACAATCATATTCATTAATTAATATTTCCTCTTCCCATTTAGATTGATCTATCTTTCCCGTTGAATTATTATTAAAAAATTGTAATGTAGTCATTTTACATTACAATTTATATTGTTATCTTTTTATACTATAAATAATTAGCTGGAACCGTCAAATACTAAAGTTAAGAACCCCCTTTGGGGGTTACTTTAGTATTTGTCGCTAGCGTGAATGTACTTAACTTCGGTACAACACGGTACATTTATATCACCATCACAATCAATACTTTTTGATTCATCATCTATATGCTCTAATACTATATCTGAATTATTTCTATATCTTAAGAATATTGATGTTATTTGTGCAGGTGAATATTTTTTATTAATATCTATTTTTTCTAATTGCTTCTTATTATTTTCAGTTAATTCTTGATTAAAAAACATTTCATATAATTTTCCTATTTGCTCTATATCACAATTATCAAATAAAAATTTACAATCAATTCTTCCTGGCCTAATTAATGCCGAATCTAATATCTCTGGATGATTTGTTGACATTATTAATATTCTTCCATGACACGTAAATAATCCATCAATCACATTTAATAATCCTGATAATGTAATAGTTGATTTTTTGTGTTTTTGTCTTTCTATTTTTTCCCAGTCATCTACTGACATTTTTTTATTTTTTTCTTTTTCATCCATATATTCTTGATATGTTTTCTTATCAGATTCTCTTGATTTAACAATATTTATCATTGCATCAATATCTTCTATCACTAATATTGTTTCCTTATAATTAATCGACTTTACTAATTCTATTAATTCAGTATCATTCTTAACTTCATTTAACATTAAATAATGAATATGCCTTTTTCCAAATAATGAAAGACCCTTTATCATGCTTGTTTTTCCTGTTCCAGGATGCCCATGAAATAGATAACCCCTTGTATAAGGAATATCTCTATGTTGATACCATTCTTCTGAATTTAAAAATAATTGCATATCTTCCTTTATTATATTTTTAATATTGTTTTTTAATATTATTGTATCTAATGTTCTATAGTTATTTGATGGTGTACTTATCCATTCATTATTTTTATTAGTATATATTTGTTGTGTCCATACTTTTCCAGTTAAATAATATTTATATTCACTTGCACAAAATTTACAAAATTCTTCTAATATATCTTCATTGCAATTTTCATGCTGCATTACCTTTAATGTTACAATATAATTCTCTTTTTTTCTATCCTTGTCTGTATACACTGTAATAATATTATTATAATGTGTATATGTTATTTCATTATTTTTAAATTTTATTTTTTTCTCTCTGTGTTGATTAACAATTTTATTAATATCACATAATTCTGACATTAATGTTTTTTGATCACATGTATATTGTAAATATGTTTCATTAATATAATCAATATCTTTTGTATTAGATAAATACCAAAATACTGCCTTGTATAATTCATTAATTTGTTTTGTTTCCGTAATATACATTATATCTACCCTCTTCTCAAATATTTTAGATTTGTTAAAATAATAATACCATATATTTAATAATATTTCATATATTTTATTATAATAGGGTAATACATACACTTTTATATTATTAGGTACATACATGATATTTGTAATTAAATATGATATAATAGAAAAAATAATAGTCTGAACTATTCCATTTAAAAATAAATCAATATTTTTATTTCCAGTATTTAATGTTAAATAAGATAATGCATTATTTATTAATTTAAATTTCATCATGTTATTAAATTGATTTGATAATTGATTTCTATTGTCCTGATTATCATTTTCATTATCATATTGTAATATATCTGTCATTTTTATTATATATTGATTAATTTTTAAATTATAAAAATATAGTTATATTATATAAAAATGATAGAAATTACTCAATATCTTTTTTATAAATTTTCAAGATTATTACAATTTTATAAATATCGTAATGAATATGATAAAAAAATTATTTTAATGGAAGAAGGAAAATTATCAAATATGTTATTTATTCCTATTCATAATAAAAAATTTAACATTGTTTTTCCTTAGTTGTTACAATATTTGTCTCATTTGTATTATCTTCTTCTTCAGAATCTTCCTTATAATCTTCATCCCATTCTGCATCACCAAACCGAATTGGATTTGTAAATTCAATTAGTTTTATATTAGAATGAATTATATTCCAAAACTTTTCAGAATCATTTTTAATAGTTTCAGTTATTTCACTGTTAATTAAAGTTTGACCAGTAATTGCAAAATATAATCCATTTTCAGTAACTTCTATAATTAGATTATGATTACTATCATAAAATTTTACAATATATTCACCACCATTATCTTCAATACAATCAATTTTATAATTTAAAACATTTGCACATAATTCGATTACAGAACTTCCTGTAATCAAATTAGTTTCACTGGTGTTAGGATTGTAAATATCATATACGAACATTATTACTTGTTATTATTATATTATATATCATATATTATTAAACTATTAAAATATCAATTTTTTATTTAATCATATATTTCTTAATAAATTCTTTCATATCCATTTTACCCATACTTAAATTACATTGTGCACATATTGGTCTTAAATTTTCTAATATTGTTTTACCATTATTTGCTTCAGCTATAACATGACCACAATGAAATTCTATTTGTCTAATATCTTGATGCTTGCAACATAGACATTTTGTTTGACCTATAGATGATCCAATATATTTATCCCATACCATTTTTTTTAATGCCTTGGGAATATTTTTTTTATTATATTTTGATTTCTTATTTTTATTTACTTCATTTATTGAATAACATGATCCCATTATATTATAATATGTATATTTCTTTATTTAATATAGATTAAATATATTAATATATATACATACACTATATGATACCATATACTTTTAATATCATTAGGAAAAATACATAATTTTTTCATTTCTAAAAAATTATCAGATAATGATCTTTTAGATAAATAATATAATGTAACCAAAATACAACCAACTACATATATTCCTAGATATATATTTTTAATATTAGTATTAGTATAAAATATAAAATATACTGCTGATAATTCAAACATTATTAATATATATTCATGTATATCTGTTATAGGTAAATCTTTCATTTCTAATTCTCTTAATTCAGGATATAATAATCTAAATAACCCTCCACATGTAATACCTATAGCCAATAAAATTTAAAAATAATTTTGTTTTATAAATTCTTGATTCATATAATATATAAATATATAAAAATATTAATTATTAATAAATGTGTGGTATTCATTGTATTTTGAACTATTGCTCTAATACTAATTATAATAATAAAAAATTATCTGCCCGAGGTCCAGATGATTTTCAAACATATACCGATCCTAAAATTCATATGAATTTTTATAGATTATCTATTAATGGTATATCAAATGGTGCACAACCAATGCATTATAAAAATTATGTATTAATGTGTAACGGTGAAATATATAATCATACTGATTTAGAAACATTAATTAATTATACATCTGTTACTGGAAGTGATTGTGAAATTATATTACCTTTATTTGAAAAATTTGGTCTTGAAAAAACATGTACTCTATTAGATGGTGTATTTGCATTTATTATTTGGGATAACATAGAAAATAAATTATATATTGGACGTGATCGTTTTGGTGTTAGACCTTTATTCTATGCAATTCATAATAATCAAATACAAATATCAAGTGAAATAAAAGGTATGATTTTATCTGATGATATACCATCAACTACTGTAACTCATTTTCCTCCTGGACATTATGGTATGGTAACATCAAATAATACTCTTAATATTAAACCCTATTATTTATATGTATGGAATGAAAATTTAATTTTAAAAAATAATATGAATTCTGTATTAGATGGTATTAAAATATTTTTACATAAATCTGTGCAAAAAAGAATGATGACTGAAAGACCCGTTGGATGTTTATTAAGTGGTGGATTAGATTCTAGTTTAATTGCATCATTAGTTAGAAATTATTTACCCTCAAATAAACAACTAAGAACATTTTCAATTGGATTTGAAGGTTCTCCTGATTTAGCGTATGCAAGAAAAGTAGCTACATTTTTAAAATCAGATCATCATGAATTTTTAGTTACTCCTCAAGAATTTTTAGATCAAATAGATGAAGTAATCGCTGTAACTGAAACATATGATATTACTACAATCCGTGCAAGTGTTGGTAATTATTTAGTTTGTAAAAAAATTAAAGAATATAATCAAACTCAAGATGTTGATAATCAAAGTATTGTAATATTTAATGGTGATGGTGCAGATGAAGTTGCAGGTGGATATTTATATCATCGTAAAGCACCATCTGGATTAGATTTTCATTATGAAAGTGTAAATTTATTAAAAGAAATTTCATATTTTGATGTATTACGTTCAGATAGATCATGTTCTGATAATGGATTAGAACCCCGTACACCATTTTTAGACCGTGATTTTGTTAATTTTTATATGAGTATTCCAATTGAATATAGATTTAATAATACTAAACAAGAAAAATATTTAATTAGAGAAGCATTTAAAAATGATAATTTATTACCAGAAGAAGTATTATTTAGAAAAAAAGAAGCATTTTCAGATGGTGTATCTATTAAAGAAAAATCATGGTGGGAAATTATCCAAGATTACTTATCAGATAAAGTTTCTATTCCTAATACTATACCAAATTATCCATTTGATTCAACAAAATTAAATAAAGAATCTTATTATTATTATAAAAAATATTCAGAATTATATAAAAATCAAATAAATGTTATACCAAGATATTGGTTACCTAAATGGTCAGGTAATATAACAAATCCATCTGCTAGAATTTTAGTTGATTATAAATAAATATTTTGATAATATAAATTATTTATTTATAATATGGAAGATAATCATTCGATATTATATAATTATTATTCTAAATATAATGCTGGAAATCCAGTAATTCGAAGATTTGCTTCATTGGTTCCTAAATTAGGTAAATCATTTACACAAGAATTTATTCCTGCTTCAAAATCATTTGCCAATGAATTTCTTTTTAAAGGTGTTCGTGATACTGTGCGTGATAATACTTTGACAGAAGTATTACAAGGAAATAATCCATTTAATACTTTTAAAGAAAATATTAAACGTAGAATAGAAAATAGTCCTGATTATCTTTATCAAAAATATCTACAAAAAGATGAACAAGAAAGAGCACAAGAAGCAATAACTCGTATTAGAGACGCCACTATAAAAAATCGTGACTTAGGACTACCATTTGACAAGTCATTATTTACACATGATCCAGATACATATAATTTTAAATATAAATATAAACCTGATCCTGAATCCGAATCTGATCCTGAATCCGAATCTGATCCTAAATATAAAAATATGTACGGTGGTAAATTATTAGAACAATTAAGAATAGATATAGGAAGAACTAATTTTGATTTTGAATTAAATAAACTAAAAAAAGAAATATTAGAAATAAGATATAGTTAAATTATGTATTTATTATTTTTTCATATATTTTGTTGCTTCTAATTTCTTATACACCATAATTTTTTGTGCAGTTGTTAATACTTTAACTTTTGTTATTTGCCACATATCACCTGATAACTTAGTACTTAATAAATATGCATATGGTAAATAAAAATGTCCTTTATCACCCCATCCAGAACCCCATGAATTTTTCATTATCCATACACCTTTTGCATCATTATAACCTACACATGTAACTGCATGACCACCTAATAACATTTCTGTTTTTGTATTTGGCATTGGTACATTACCCGTTTTTTCAACAATATCTGATTCAAATGATTGATATATTAGAATTCCAACTACAAATGGAAATCCATTTGCTAAGCATGTTTTTATATTAGTTATTGTTTGTTGAACACGTGATGCAGTTAATACCGTATGTTTTAAACCATCTGTATATGAAGTAGTTGATGGTTTAATTTTAAATCTTGAAATAACATATGGCCATAATGTATCAGAGCATGCACCAAATCTTTGAAATGCATTAATTCCTTGAGTTAACGTTGATCCAGAATCATTATTTATATTTTTATCTAATAATCTTGTATTATAATATAAAAATAATCTAGATGGTTTCCATTTAGTATCATTAAATACATAACAATAACATAATGCATTTGCAGTACAACTACCTAAGTTTCCTTGATCATACATTATATTTAGTTTACTACGTAAATCTACCATTGGTGGTAATGTTTTTAATTTTGTTAATGAATAAATTTTAACTTTTTCAGGACACATACCTCTTTCTATTGTTAAATTATATATTCTGCCTCTTTCCATATATATATTACTATAGAAATTTTTCTGCAAATAGCATAGCTTGTTCTATTGCTTGATCCATATTCAAATATTTATAACTCCCTAATCTACCTAAAAAATATATATTATTTATCTCATCTTTTATTGCCTCTTTTTGATATTCAATATATAATTCTTGATTTCTTTTAGTTGGTATTGGATAATATGGTTCACCTATATCGGTTGTTATTTCTTTTACGATTATCGTTTTATTTGGTACATTTTGATTATAAAAATGTTTATACTCTATAATTCTAGTCCATGGGGTTTTTACATTATTTGATTCATGTTGGGGATAATTTACAACTGAATTTTCTTGGTAATAATCTATATCTAAATACTCTTTAATAAAATTAATAGATCTATATTCTAATTTAGGTAAATTTAAATGATTATAATAATGATCAATTGGCCCTGTAAAAAATATTTTACTAAATCCAAGACGAGTACCTTTATCAAATTCTGTATTTAATTTTACTACTATATTTTGATGGTCTAATAATTTTTCAATAAATTTTGTATAACCATTTTTAGGCAAAGCTTGATATTTATCATTAAAATAATTTGGATTATTATCTTCTCTAATAGGTATTCTAGCTAATACACTTGAATCTAATTCACAGGGATATTTTGCCCACTGTTTATACGTATATTCTTTGAATATTAATTTATATAATTCTTCACCTACATTATTAATACATGTTTCTTCACTATTCGTTGGATTATTTATCGTATTTTTTTCTATTTTATAATCTTTAGATAATAAAATTTTTATAGTATCTGTATTAACTGGTATTGGAAATATTTTATTATCTATTTTACCAATTACTTTATGGTACCATGGTATCCATTCATCAAATTTATTAACATAATTCCACACTGTTTCGTTATTTGTGTGAAATATATGCGCACCGTATTTATTCATTAAAATCCCATTATCATAATAATCATAACAATTACCTCCTATATGATCCCGTTTATCAATAATTAATATATTATATTTTTCACATAATTTATTTGCTAATACAGATCCAGTTAATCCACATCCTACAATTAAAATATTTTCCATATTTATATATTTTAATTTATATAATTAAAATATATATGAGTTTATCTAAAAATACTTTAGTATTACAAAATGAATTAAAATCAACTCTAAACAAAAAATCTGTAACAGGTGGCAGATCCGTTGAAAATAATACTACATTTCTTGCTGTTTCATCACCATTAAGGACAATGAATGGTGGTAATGGCAATTTTAATATTATTGATGAAACAGGGCGTATTGTAGGTACAATTTCATCAACTGTGTATGGATTCGGTGAAACAGTAGTAAATATTATAGTAGGTACAAGCGGTGCAGTAGTAAATGCGGCAGGTAATATAGTTATTATTGGTACACATGCGATTGAGGGTGTAACACTTGGTATATTTAATTCAGGTACTGGTTTAATAAAAAGAGGTATAAATACTACTACTGATTTAGTTACTAATGGTGTTAAGGGTTTTACAGATATGTCAGTAAAGGTAATTGAAGGTACATCTAATGCAGTAAATACAGGTGTAGAAACAGTTGGAAATGTATCTAAACATTTAATTAATGGTGCATCAAATATAGTAGAAACAGGTATAAATACTACTGCTGATTTTGTTAATGGTGGTGTTCAAAGTGTTAAAAATGTAGTAAATAAAGGTGTAGAAATAGTAGAAGATTTATCAACTGGTGCAATTTCAGGTACTAAAAATGTGTTAACAAATGGTATAAATTCTGGTCAATCAGTAATTACAACTGGAACAGATACTTTCAATAAGGTATCACAAGATATATTATCAGGAACATCAAATACAATAACAAACGGTTTAGAGACAGGTAAAGACGTATTTAATACTGGAGTAAATACAGTAGAAAATGCATCTAATAATTTAATTACAGGTACTGCAGATGCAATATCTGGTACTGTAAACACTCTTAGAAGTTCAGTATTAAAGACACCTCTTACTGAATCACAAGAATCATCTAATGGTAAATTATCACAATCAGGTGGTATTATAGGTGGTGTATCTGTATTAAATATCCAAGATAGTTCTGATGTAAATACAAGAATGTTAATCTCTAATAATTTCTTAGACTCAAAACATGTATATTTTGTACGTTATCACCCTAATGGTACAAATGTATATGATTATAAATTTGGACTAAAAGGAGGCAAAGTAAATAATTTAGAATTAAGAAATGTAAATTCTATTTGGAATAATGGTAATTCAGTTGGATCAATATCAAATAACACACTTTCTAATAGTATTAACGTAATTAATAATGTAATAGCTGATTTAAGTAATTCTCCTCAAGTTGGTGGCTATGTACGTAATTATGTAATGGATAAAAATGATTTTTATAATGAATATAAAAAATATAAATTAAAATATCTCGCATTACTGTGAAGTATATTCACACTAGCGCCAAATACTAAAATAATATAATTCTATTTGCAAAATTTACTTTAATAAAAATTGATTTTTTAATTATATATAATATCACTATTGTTATTATTCGAAGAATGGAAAAACAAAGTAAACTTGACTGTATAAATCATGTATATAATAATTTAGTAAAATATACTAATAATAAAATTATTAATTTTGTATGCGATTCAATTGAAAATGATATTATTATAAATTTTTTATTTTTACAAATAAAAGGTGTAAATATTCCTTTTATTAAATTACTATTTCATACATTTAAAAACTCTCCATATATGCGAGATTTAATTAATAATTCTATGATTGAATTATTAATTGCATCATTTGATGATTCTAATATATTTTTTGAAATGTTTACATGGTTTCAAGAATTTGGATATAATTCAAATACTATTAATCCTAATATTATAACAGTATTATATATTCATGCAAATAAATTTCCTAAAATTAATAAATATATTCATATTATTATTAATCAAATTAATATTAGTAATATTGTTCATTATAGAAGTATATTTTTTATATATGATGATATTGATATTATTAAAAAATATATTTCAAAAAATAAAGATATTCTTACTAAAATGTTAATTAAATGTTATTATTATAATTCAATTAATATCCTAAAACAAATTCAATATAAAAATAAATTAAATTTTTTTGATATTGAATGGTATTTATTATCTCCTGAATGTTTTAATAATCATATGATTAATTCTGAACGTAATCCATATGAAAATAATATATTTGCAGAAAAATGGACTGAATATATTTGTTGTGCATTACGATGGGATTACTTACCATTAATGATAAATAAATTAACAGTACCAATGTGGAAAAAAATATCAAATTATTTTTATATGGGATATTTAACTAATAGATTTGTTACTATTTTATTTCATCAAATGAAAATAAATAATATTCTATTTGAAAATTTAAAATCAAAAAATCTTAAATTTAATCCAGCTGATTCTTTAGATTATTTACAAGAAAATAATTTATATAATATTTTTAAAAATAATGAAGGATATATTATAAAAAATAAACAATTAACTGATATGAAAATAGCACAAGAAACAACAGTAGTATCAGTAGCATCTATGCTTGTTATTTTTGAAGAAAAAAATATTGAAGGTTTAATTGAAATTATATTTGATACTAGTCTTAATATGTCTCAAAAATATGATTTAGAAATAATATACATTGACAATCTATTAAAAAATAATCAATTAGGATGGAATGATAAACAAATTAAAACATATGAAAATTTCAAAATAATTATGGCTAAAATTATAGATCAAGCAAATTTATCTCAAGATTTAGTTACTAAATATAATTCATTTTTGCCTATAGTAAATAATAATATGCCATATTCATATCAATTAAGATATATAAATCATTTTATAAATTTATATAATAAACTTACACTTAAAAAATATAAAGATGAATATAATATGATTTATAATACATGTATTAAATTAAAACAATCATATATTAAAGAAATTAGAAAAGAAACTAATACAGATTTAGATAATCAAATATTTTTTATTCCACCAAAAAATGCTACAATTTTTGATAAATTTAAAAATTTAATTGAAAATTCAGAATGTTTTGATTATTCATATGAACAATCTAATAAATTTTGGATTGATGAATTACATGACAATAAATTAATTCAAAATATTGTTAGAAATATGCTTACAAAATACCATGTCCCAATTCAAGAAATTATTCCTATTTTATATAACTATTATAGTTATTATGCTATAGAAGAACATTTTTTTTTAGAATAAATATAAGAGATTAATTACTTTATTTGTATAATAATGAATTATACATATTAATAATTTATTTTCTTCTGCTAATCAAAATATTATAATTTATAATGGTGAATTTCTATCTGAAGATATATGTGATTCTGTAACTAAATCTATTGAAAATTTATTTAATAACTGTAAATCAATATATGATCAAAAAATTTATAGAAGTACCGTGAAGTGCCAAAGTTAAGAACGCTTTTTTTCAAAAAGTGTTCTTAACTTTGTTAGCACAAACGCTACAAGTCAAATTTACCAGATATTAAGTACGGAGTACTTAATATCGGCATTTGA
>Ga0114971_10001705_pt1 | contig 14975 bp, 13 predicted proteins | sample M_140625_MF_Meta_FD_87320 | JGI IMG/M metagenome (GOLD analysis project Ga0114971, IMG submission 87320) | Freshwater microbial communities from Lake Montjoie, Canada to study carbon cycling - M_140625_MF_MetaG | ecosystem: Environmental > Aquatic > Freshwater > Lake | place: Lake Montjoie... | reverse complement strand
GGCCAACCCGCACGACGAGACGCAAAACTCGGCGAAAGAGGCCGCCAAGGTGCTGATCGAGGCCATCAAAAAAGACCTGAAGCCCCGCGACATCGTCACCAAAAAAGCCATTGAAAACGCGGTGGCTGTCATCATGGCCACGGGCGGCTCCACCAACGCGGTGCTGCACTTTTTGGCCATCGCCCATACCGCTGAGGTGGACTGGACGATTGACGACTTCGAGCGTATGCGCAAAAAAATCCCCGTCATTTGCGACCTGAAACCCAGCGGCAAATACTTGGCCGTAGACCTGCACAAGGCCGGTGGTATTCCGCAAGTCATGAAAGTCTTGCTCAAAGCCGGTTTGCTGCACGGCGACTGCATGACCATCACCGGCAAAACCGTGGCGGAAAACTTGGCTGATATTCCAGCCACCCCCCGCGCCGACCAAGACGTGATTCGCACCATCGACAAGCCCATGTACGCCCAAGGTCACTTGGCGATCTTGAAAGGCAACCTCTCGCCCGAGGGCTGCGTGGCCAAAATCACCGGCTTGAAAAACCCCGTCATCACGGGTCCCGCACGGGTGTTTGACGACGAGCAGTCGGCGCTAAAAGCCGTGTTGGACGGCAAGATCAAAGCAGGTGACGTGATGGTGTTGCGTTACCTAGGCCCCAAAGGCGGCCCTGGCATGCCCGAAATGTTGGCTCCCACCAGCGCCCTCATTGGCGCAGGTTTGGGCGAGAGCGTGGGCCTCATCACCGACGGGCGTTTTTCTGGTGGCACTTGGGGCATGGTGGTGGGTCACGTGGCGCCTGAGGCGGCGGCTGGCGGCAATATCGCCCTCATCCATGAAGGCGACAGCATCACCATCGACGCACACAAGTTGATGCTGCAACTCAATGTCGCAGATGACGAAATCGCCAAACGCCGCGCTGCATGGAAAGCCCCTGCGCCGCGCTACAACCGTGGTGTGCAAGCCAAGTTTGCCCATAACGCCTCTAGCGCCAGCAAAGGCGCGGTACTCGATTTGTTCTAAAAGGAAAAACCTATGAAACGTGTGATGACAGCCACCCTGCTGGGTCTTTGCTTGGCCACTCCCGTCATGGCCAGCAAAGAACTGGCGCAAGCCAAGAACTGCTTGGCTTGTCATTCGGTGGACAACAAAGTCGTGGGGCCAGCGTTCAAAGTAGTCGCCGCCAAATACGCGGGTGACAAAGGCGCGGCAGCAACCCTTGCCACCAAAATCATCGCTGGCGGTGGCGGTGTGTGGGGCGCTATTCCCATGCCTGCCAACCCGCAGGTGAAAGACGCTGAAGCTAAAAAGCTGGTGGCCTGGATTTTGGGTTTGAAGTAACTCGCTTCGTCATTGCTCGCTCCGTCATTGCGAGCGGCCTTTAGCCGCGAGGAGCGAAGCGACGTGGCGGGAAGCAATCCCCTTCAAGGCGTATGCCGCAGGCTCGGCCCCGCCTCCATGCTTGCACAACGTCGGCTACGGCCGACCTGCGACACCCGCCTTTATTGATGCAATGATTCATTCCAACGCTTTATTTCGAACGATCACCCTCGTTATGAGCCGTCCTTGCGATAGCTTTGTCATTGCGATAGCTTTGTCATTGCGACCACTTTGTCATTACGAGGAGCGAAGCGACGAAGCAACCCCCAGAACGACGTTAGCAACTAGATTGCTTCAGCCCTTCGGACTTCGCAATGACGGGCATCTCTGTCTCATGCTGCTCATTTAATTAGTGTGCAAAAAAAATAGCGGCTAAGGCGTGTGCCGCAGGTCGGCCGTAGCCGACGTTGTGTAAGCATGGAGGCGAGGCCGAGCCTGCGGCATACGCCTTGAAGGGGATTGCTTCGGGGCTTTGCCCCTCGCAATGACAACTTCCCGTAATGACGGGTTGCGTCAATTACGGCTTGAGGTATTCCTTCAATATACCTGCACCCACGGTGTATTTGGGGTCGACAAAATTACCCAAACGCACCTTGCCGCATTGGCTGAGCATCATGTAAGCGTCCCAGCGGTCGAAGCCAAACTCGGCTTCCATCCACAACACCAAATCTTTGTAGGCAATGCGGGTGGCATCTTCCAAAGGCCGCGCACTGCCGATGGTCATGATCATGTCTTCGGTTTCCAAACGTGGCCAAGTGATGGCCCAGTTTTTGATCAGGTCCACCTGAATGGTGGTGGTGCTTTGAAACTCTACCGCCGTGCCACACACCTCGCCGTCGCCTTGGCAAGCGTGGGCGTCACCAATGAACACCCTTGCACCATCGGTACACACCGGTAAATAGGTGATGCTGCCAGGGCCCATGTCGGGCAAGTCCATATTGCCGCCGTGGGTGTCGGGTGTGAGGGTGTTGATGGAGTCGAGCATGGGCGAGCAGCTCAAGGTGCCAATGTGCGGCTTGTAGGGCAGCGTGACCCGCTTGCTCCAGTAAACGCCTTTTTCATCGACATCGATCTTGCGAACAATCTCGGGCAATGGTTGTGTCAGCAGCGAGGTAAACATGGTGGCGCTCAATGCACCGAACTCGGGAATCATGGCGCAGGTGCCGCGTGGATTAGGGCCACGCGGGGCCATCGATTCGATGTACACCGCAATCACATCACCAGGCTGCGCGCCCTCGACCATGATGGGGCCGTTTTGCGGATTGACAAAGGGCATGGTCAGCACTTTGGAGGGCAAGTCTTGCTCGGTTTTCACTTTGCCATCAAAAGCGTCACGCGTCTCGACAATGATGCGGTCGCCTGGCTTGACGCTCAACACCGGCTGCGAGTACGGGCCAATGGTGTAGTGGTAAATGCCTTGCTTGGCCTCGGTCAGCTCGTGGGTAACGGCCTGACGCCCTTGGGCCACGCCACGTTGGCGCATGATGGATTTTTCTAACCATGACATAGAGATACTCCTGTGACTCAAACTTTGGGGTGATGGCGGTGCCAATCGGTGGCTTGCTGAAATGCCCAACCAGCGCGGATGATCATGTCTTCCTCGAAATGACGACCCACAAACTGGGAGCCAATCGGCATACCTTGGGGCGTGAAGCCAGCTGGCAAGGTGATGGTGGGCTGGCCCGTCATGTCAAACGGGCAAGTGAATTTCAGCAAGGCGCTGAGCAATTCGGCGTCAGTCGCCAATTTGCTCATACGCTCCCATGTGGGCGCGGCAATGCCGGTGGTGGGAATCAGCAGCAAATCGATGTCTTGGAACAAGGTGTCTACGCGGCCCCTGAAGTCGTGGCGGCGCAAAATGATTTTTTGGTAATCCATGCCGCTCAAAGCGTGGCCCAGGTCGATCAAACCCGCCAAGCCAGCGCCGTACTCCGACTTGCGAGAGGGGTAAGTGGCCTCATGCGCCACGGCAGTCTCAGCGCCGCACAAGGGAAACCAGTCGTCAATAGCGTGTTGAGGGTCGGGGAACTTCACTTCTTTGACGATGGCGCCTTGCGCTTTGGCGACCTCGATCATGGCCATGAAAGCTTGTTTGCTGGGCTCGTCGATGCCCTCCAAGCTCCACTTCAAATCGATACCCACACGAACCCCTTTGAGGCCTTTGCTCATGCTGGCCAAGTAATCAGGTACGGGCAATAAACTGGCGGTAGGGTCTTTGACGTCAGCACCTGCAATCACACCCAAAATGGCTGCCGCGTCTGCCGTACTGCGGGTCATGGGACCCAAGTGGTCAAGCGTGGCAGCCAGCTCAAACGCACCATAACGGCTGACCCGCCCCCATGTGGGTTTGATGCCGGTGATGCCATTGGCGGCACACGGAAAACGAATCGAGCCGCCGGTGTCCGAACCCAGCGAGCCGTAGCACAGTCCTGCGGCGGTGGCGACCCCCGAGCCGCTGGAAGATGCGCCAGGCCATTGCCCCACGCCCCAAGGGTTGACCGGTGGCGTGATGTTGGGGTGGTGGTCGGCGTAAGCGCCTTCGGTGAGTTGCAACTTGCCCAAAATGACCGCGCCGGCTTCGCGCAATTTGCGCACCACGGTGCCGTCTTCTTTGGGGATGTTGTTGGCATGGATGGTCATGCCGGCAGCTGTCTTGGTGCCAGCTGTCCAACACAGGTCTTTCACAGCGATGGGCACACCGTGCAGCGGCCCCAAGATGTGACCAGCGCCAATGGCCTTGTCTGCCGCTTGGGCGTCCGCCAGTGCGTGATCGGCCATGACGGTTGCATAGCTCTTCAAGCTGCCATCGAGTTGCTCGATGCGTTTGAGCTGGGCTTGGGTGGCCTCGACAGAGGAAATTTGGCGAGATTGAATCTGCTTAGAAATTTCCAGCAATTCGGCGAAATGTGCTTGGTCTTGACTCATGGCAACCCCTTGTTGGTGAGTCCCATTGTGCGCGAAGGCGACGGGGCTTGTCCATAAATAATTTTCCAATTCAAGTAAATTTGCGATGGTTTATCAGCCTCAGTTTGTCATCGCGAGGCGCGAAGCGCCGCGGCGATCAGGGGTCGTAAAAGGCTTTTGCGGGCCATAATGCCTTTTTTTCCGCAAGACAAACATGTCATGCACCGACTTAAGGCATCGCCATGAGCACATCCCCCCGCTGGAAACACCGCCCCGAAGGTTCAACTTGGGGTGATTTCGGCCCAGACGACCAGTTTGGCCGCATGAATTTGCTCACCCCCGCCAAGGTCTTGCAAGGCGTGTCCGAGGTCAAACATGGCTTGAGCTTTAACCTGAGTTTGCCGCTGGACTTCCCTGGCGGCTCGGTGCTCAACCCCCGCCGCAGCCCCCCCGTGTTGCGCCCCACGGTGCGCAACGGCAAGCCGAATATGAACTACCAAATGTGGTGCGACGACCCCTTGTGCACCGATGTCATGAGCGACGACTTGGTCATCATGCATTTGCAGTACAGCACGCAGTGGGACAGCTTGGCCCACGCAGGTTCTATGTTCGACGCCGATGGCGATGGTGTACCCGTTGCGCTGTACTACAACGGCTTTCGCGCAGGCACCGACGTCATTGGCCCCGACCACAACGAGGGCGCAGGCATTTTCGATTTCATCAAAGTGCCACGCGAGTCCACCTCTTATGCCAAGGCCTTGGGCATCGAAAAAATGGCTGAGCGTTGTGTGCAAGGCCGTGCGGTGATGATCGACTTAAACGCTCATGTGGGCAACACCGGCGCGGTGGTGGGCTACGACATGCTGATGGACATCATGGCCAAAGACAAAGTGGTGGTGGAAGAAGGCGATATGGTGTGTTTGCACACCGGTTTTGGCGAGGTGCTGCTGGGCATGAACAAACAACCCGATGGTACGGTGCTTGATAAAAGTGGCTCCACCCTCGATGGGCGCGACGAGCGCCTGAAACAATGGATCACCGACAGCGGTTTGATCGCCCTCATCGCCGACAACTACGCGGTGGAAACCCACCCTGCTCTGCCACATGCAGGCGCTTGCGCCGCCCTGCCTTTGCATGAGCATTGCTTGTTCAAGCTAGGGGTTCACTTGGGCGAGTTGTGGCACCTCACGCCCTTGGCCAACTGGCTGCGAGCCCATGGCCGTTCACGGTTTTTACTCACTGCACCGCCCCTGCGTTTGCCGGGGGCAATTGGCTCACCCGCGGCACCCATCGCCACGGTCTGAACGCTGGCTGCCTTAAGTGGCGCAAACTTTTCTGATCAAGGCCTCAAAGAAGGATTTGGGGTGAGGTGTGTACCAGCGGAAATAACGTTTTTTGGGATCTGACGATGCGCCGCCTTGGGTGACATTGCCGTTGCCCATGCGCCCATCAAAGTCAGTGAACTTGATTTGGCGCTGGCGGTAAGTCAGGCATTGCACATGCCGCACAGAAATACGTGAACTGGTGAGGTAGGCTCAGCTGTCACCTTGACTCGCCTCTTTTTTGCCTGTGGGATAGTCGGACATGGTGGTGACTTGTATCATGCCATCCACATCGCTGATGCTTGCCAAGTCGATGTAATGGTTTTCGCCAAAGTCAGCATCTTGCATGATGGGTGTCCATTCGGCATGGGCCGCCATCGCCACTGCAAACAAACTTAAAACCAAAAATCGCTTCATGCATCACTCCAAACAAAGAGTTATTGTAGGCAGCTTCAACCATGCCCCTTCAGGGCCGATGTTTCTTCAGGCAATCGATCACTTCGGGGCTTAAGTCAAAACCTTGGCCATACTGCTGGGCTAACTGGCGGCAGTTGGTGAAAAATGTTTCCAAGCCTTCAGAGAACACAAATTGCAATGCGCCTCCCGTCCACGCTGGAAAGCCAATGCCAAAAATAGAACCGATGTTGGCGTCATGCGCAGAGGTCAGCACGTTTTCCTGTAAACAGCGAGCTGTCTCCACGGCTTGGCGATAAAGCAGTCTCTGTTTGATGGCCAACTGAAGCGCTTGCGGGTCGCTCATAAACGGTTTTTCAAAATGCTGTTTCAAACCCGACCATAAACGTTTGGGGCCATCCCTTGGGTAGTCGTAAAAGCCGCCACCTGCTGCTCGGCCTGGGCGTTTGTATTCATGCACCATGCCCTCCACCATCTTTTCACCTACGCTAGACACATAAGTTTTGCCTTCAGCCGCAAAGTCGGCGCGGGTTTGCTCGATCACATGAACCGACAGCGACAACGAGGTTTCATCCATCACCGCCAAAGGTCCCACTGGCATACCTGCCGCCACTGCGGCATGTTCAATCAAGGCTGCAGGTATGCCTTCGCTGAGCATGGCTGCCCCCTCCATCACATAGGTACCAAACACACGACTGGTGAAAAACCCTCGTGAATCGTTGACCACGATAGGTGTTTTGCCAATCGCCAAGACATAGTCGTAAGCCCGTGCCAAGGTTTCATCGTCTGTTTGAACGCCCTTGATGATTTCCACCAAACGCATCTTGTCCACCGGCGAGAAGAAATGCAGCCCTACAAATTTAGCTGGCCTGACACTCGCTTTGGCCAAACCACTGATAGGCAAGGTCGAGGTGTTGGAAGCGAACACGCCGCCCGCTAACATCACCGATTCAACATCACGGGTCACTTGGGCTTTGAGATCTCGGTTTTCAAATACTGCTTCAATGACCAAGTCGCAGCCTTGCAAATCACTGAGCTTGTCGGTGGCATGAATCAAGGGCAGCACTTGCGCTAGCTGTGCCTTTTTTAAATCTATATCCAGTAATACACAGGGAATGCTTTTCTTGGCAGAGGCCAGCGCAATTCCCGCCCCCATCATGCCGGCACCCAAGATACCCACCTTGGCAGGTTTCCAAGTCGCAAAACCGCTGGGGCGCGACTGGCCCGCTTTGATGGCGTTGAGGTTGAAAAAGAACGCAGTGATCATGTTCTTGGTGGTTTGCCCCACCATCAACTTGGCCAGCTTGCGACTCTCGATGCGGGTGGCGGTGTCGTAATCCACCTGAGCACCTTCGACCATGGCCTCTAGCACTGCTTGGGGTGCAGGGTACAGGCCATGTGCTTTCTTAAAGAGCATGGCAGGCGCCACTGCCAAGGCATTGGCCAAAGCAGGGCTGTTGACACTGCCGCCGGGCATTTTGTAGCCCTTGCGGTCCCAGGGATGTTGCGCCTCGGGGCAGTCATGGATGTAGGCCAGCCCCAGTTCCATGAGTTGCTCAGGGCTGGAAGCCAAACCATCGACCAGCCCCAAGGACTGCGCTTCGCTGGGATTAAACAGTTTGCCCTCCATCAAGTAAGGCTGCGCCGCCATCAAACCCAGCAAACGTGTCATCTTGGTGATGCCTGTAGCGCCAGGGATCAAGCCAAGCGAGACCTCTGGCAAGCCGAAAGTGATTTTGGGTTGGTCAAGCGCAAAACGTGCATGAGCGATCAAGGCAAGCTCCCAGCCGCCACCCAAAGCAGCACCTTGCAACAGGGCCACTACCGGCTTGCCCATGGTTTCTATGCGACGAAACGCCTTCTTCACAGCCTCAATCCCCACAAAACCGGCTGCGGCGTCGCTGGCTTGCAGTTTCAGCACACCCTTGAGGTCAGCGCCAGCAAAAAAAGTGGTCTTGGCAGATGTCAGCAGCACACCCTTCAATGATGGTTGGTCAGCAGCCAGTTGATCGGCCAAGGCCAGCATGTCTGCCTGCCACTCGGGCTTCATGGTGTTTACAGGGGACCCAGGCTCGTCGAAGGTGACGGTGGCAATACCCTGAGGGCTCAGTTCGTAACGCAAGGTAGAAAAGGCCATGTCAGATCCGTTCAATGATGGTGGCAATGCCCATGCCGCCGCCCACACACAAAGTGATAAGGCCGCGTTTGAGTTGGCGCAGTTCTAATTCGTCGAGCAAGGTGCCGAGCAACATCGCGCCTGTGGCGCCCAAAGGGTGGCCCATGGCAATAGCGCCGCCATTCACATTCACCTTTTCATGCGGGACGTTCATCTCACGCATGAAGCGCATGGGCACGGCAGCGAACGCTTCGTTGATTTCAAACAGGTCGATGTCATCGATGGTCAGTCCAGCTTTGGCCAAGGCTTTACGCGCAGCTGGCATGGGGCCGGTGAGCATGATGGTGGGGTCGGCACCCGACAAAGCCGTGGCAACGATACGCCCACGGGGCTTCAAGCCCAATGCCTGTCCTTTGGCTTCGCTGCCAATCAATACCGCTGCCGCACCGTCCACGATACCCGATGAATTGCCTGCGGTATGCACATGGTGGATGCGCTCAACCTGTGGGTAACGCGACAAAGCCACCGCATCAAAACCCATGCGGCCCATGTCGGCGAAGCTGGGCTTCAAAGCGCCCAAGCCTTCCAAGGTGGTGCGTGGTTTGATGAACTCGTCGCGCTCCAATACAGCAAGGCCAATCTCATCGAACACAGGCATCACAGAGTGGTCGAATTTGCCCTGCGCTAGCGCTGCACTTGCACGTTGTTGCGAAGTCAGCGCAAATTGATCGACGTCTTCGCGCGACCAGCCAGCCAAGGTGGCGATCAAATCAGCACCTATGCCTTGCGGCGTGAAACCTGTTACGGCATTGGTGGATGGGTCTTGCGCCCACGCTCCACCGTCAGAGCCCATGGGCACCCGCGACATGCTCTCCACACCACCTGCCACCACCAAATCTTCCCAACCGCTGGCGACTTTTTGCGCTGCCATGTTCACCGCCTCTAGGCCTGATGCACAAAAGCGGTTGATTTGAACGCCAGAAACCCGATAGTCCCAGCCCGCTTTGAGCAAAGCGGTCTTGGGCAAAACTGAGCCCTGCTCTCCTACAGGTGACACGCAGCCCATCACCACATCATCGACCTCGGCGGGGTCAAAATCATGGCGAGCTTGCAGTTGGTTCAGCAATCCGCCCAGCAAATCAACAGGTTTGACACTGTGTAGACTGCCGTCTTTTTTGCCTTTGCCGCGCGGTGTACGCACCGCGTCAAAAATCATGGCATGGGTCATGGGTCATCTCCTTGTTCTGTTGGAAGATGATAATTTAGTTAAGATATACAAATGGCACGTATAGATTCAGCTCGTCCCCAAGTTGCAGCGCAGCCTCAGCAAAAAGCACAGGCCAAGCTCAACGCCTCTGCAGCCAAAGAGCTCAAACCCGCTTTGCGCGAAATCAAGCAGCCATCTCATGCCAGCAAAGGCACCCGAGTTGACGTCAGAGCTTAGATCGCCTGCGGTCATAGCAAAGCATTTCCCTCTCCTCTACCTGAAAGCTTTGCATGCAAATTCTTAAAACAATTCATAAGGTACCAGGCGGCTTGATGGTGGTACCGTTGTTCATTGGCATGTTGCTCAACACCTTCGCGCCAGACGCCATGAAAATTGGTGGATTTACGCAAGCCTTGACTAATGTGGGCTACCCCACCATGCTCGGGGTGTATTTGTTCACCGTCGGCACCAAAATGACACTCAATGCCGCACCGCAAATGCTCAAACGCGGCTTTGGCATCATGTTTGCCAAAGTGGGCGTGGCCATTTTGGTGGCTTTGGGCATTGCACACTTCTTTGACGGCGATTTGCTGGGCTTGTCGACACTGGCTGTTTTGGCAGCCATGAACGACACCAATGGCGGCATGTTCATGGCGCTGACCAGCACATTTGGCAGCAAGGAAGATGCGGGTACCTATGTTCCCCAAAGCATTGAAACCGGCCCTTTCCTGACCATGTTGGTTTTAGTGGGCGCAGGTTTGGCGGTGATTCCTTGGTTGACCATGGTCTCTGTCATCGCACCCATTGCTGCAGGTGCTGTCTTGGGAAATCTGGACAAAGACATTCGTGAATTTTTTGAGCAACACGAACCCCTTGTGATTCCCTTTATGGCCTTTATGCTGGGACAGGGCATCAACTTGCAGTCCGTCACAAAGGCTGGCTTGCCTGGCATTGTGTTGGGCTTATCGGTGTTGGTCATCACTGGTTTTGTCTGCATATTGGCCGACAAACTCTTGGGCGGCTCGGGCGTCGCCGGTGCGGCTGCGTCCAGCACCGCAGGCAATGCAGCTGGAACCCCGCAAGCTGTGGCTTTGGCCGACCCCAGCTTTTTAGCGATGGCACCTATTGCCACTTTGCAAGTGGCAGCATCAGTGATCGTGACCGCCGTGCTGACGCCTTTGCTCACAGCCTACGTCCACCGAAAAACAAAGCCCCAAGACCCCGCATCACAAAAGTGAGTTGCCGCTAAGCGAACACCTCATTAACATGGAGGCAGTGCCCTATCACTGCTTCGAAACCCTCCATGTTGCAAGAGCCCAATTTTTCAAAACGCTTTCACGCCCTCGACAACCTGCGCGGCGTGATGATGTGGCTGGGTATCGTGTTCCATGTCAGCATCTTGCACACCACTTACCCCACCGCGCCCATTACTTTGCGCGACACACAAACATCGCTGTTGGCGGATGTGCAGGTAGGCTTTATTCACGCTTTTCGAATGCCAGTATTTTTTATCTTGGCCGGTTTTTTTGTTTGCCTGCTGGCGCAACAACGCGGCTTGAAGGAGATGCTGCGTCATCGGTTCAAAAGAATTGCACTCCCCTTTGCGATGTTTTGGCTATTGCTTTTTCCGGTGACGTCTGTTGCTTATTTGGCCTATCTTTTTCGCATGAGCAATGGTGGCTGGGGCATTGAATTACCCCAAGCAAACTCGAGCGGTGCAACCGCTCCCTTAGACGCTATGCATATGTGGTTCTTATGGATGCTGATTTGGTTTTGTCTAATGGGTGCTGCCGTGCTTAAGGCGACACAAACTCTCAAGTTTTTAAGCCAACCAAAGCTTGGCTTGATGCTTCAAGCGCTTGTGACAAAACCTTATGCCCCTTTGGTATTAGCCCTGCCCCTGATCCTGACAGACGCGAGCTATTCCATGGGTGTGCTCGAGACCAACACCACGTTTTTGCCGCCGCTTGCCCAATGGCTCCATTACAGCCTTTATTTTTTATGGGGCATGGCACTGTTTGTTTACCGTGAACAAGCGCTGACCTTGTTTGCTCAACGAAGACTAAGCGCGACCTTGCTGGGTCTGCTTTTTTTTAGCGTGTATTTGGGATTGGCCCATACCCACAACCAAAGCCCAGATGACATCGCTTATGCAGCTGTGTGGTTGGCAGTTTTTTACAGCCTGGGTTCTTGGTGTTTGTGTTTGGCTTGGCTGGGCTGGTTCGTCCACCTGCTCGAGCAAGAAATTCCTTTTCTCAGCTACCTCTCGCAAAGCTCTTATTGGGTCTATCTGCTGCACTTTCCTCTCACCATACTTATCGGTACTGTCCTTTATCAGTGGGATGCTGCACCCGTCCTGAAAATACTGCTGAATGTGCTGTTCACCACCTTGGTCTGTGTGGTCTCTTACGAACTCATGGTCAGACGGACATTTATCGGCGTCTTTTTGAACGGCAAAAAATACAGCTGAACTAGAACGACCTCGGTAAGCCCAGCACATGCTCGGCCATATAGGCATAAATCAAATTGGTAGAGATGGGCGCCACTTGGTACAAACGCGTTTCTCTAAACTTTCGCTCGACATCGTATTCGCTGGCAAAGCCAAACCCGCCATGGGTTTGCAAACACACGTTGGCGGCCTCCCATGAGGCTTTCGCGGCCAAGTACTTGGCCATATTGGCTTGGGCACCACAGGGCTGCGCTGCGTCAAAAAGCTCGCAGGCCTTCCAGCGCATCAGGTTGGCCGCTTCGGTTTCCATGTAAGCGTCAGCAATTGGAAATTGAACGCCTTGGTTTTGACCAATGGGTCGGCCAAAAACTACCCTGTCGTTGGCATAGCGACGGGCCCGGTCTATGAACCAATAGGCGTCCCCAATGCACTCGGCGGCAATCAATATGCGCTCTGCATTCAAGCCGTCCAGAATGTAGGAAAAGCCTTTGCCTTCCTCGCCAATCAAGTTCTCAGCCAGAATTTCCAGTTGATCGAAAAAAACTTCATTGGTTTCATGGTTGACCATATTGCGAATGGGCTTGATGGTCATGCCATGCTTTAAAGCCATGTTCACATCCACGATAAAGATGGACATGCCTTCGCTTTTGCGCTTGACTTGGTCCAGCGGTGTTGTTCGTGCCAACAAAATCATCAGGTCTGAATGCTGAAGGCGGGAAATCCACACTTTTTGACCATTGACCACATAGCGGTCGCCGCGCTTGACAGCCGTGGTTTTGAGTTGGGTGGTGTCGGTGCCGGTGGTGGGTTCGGTCACCGCCATGGACTGCAGTCGCCATTCACCGGTCACTATTTTGGGAAGGTAATGGGCTTTTTGCTGTGCAGAGCCATGGCGCAACAAAGTGCCCATGTTGTACATCTGACCATGGCATGAACCGGCGTTGCCACCGCTGACATTGATTTCCTCCATGATGACCGAGGCCTGCGCCAAGCCCAGCCCAGAGCCACCGTACTCGGAAGGAATCAAGGCGGCCAACCAGCCTGCACCTGTCAGCGCCTCGACAAAGGCTTGTGGATAGGCGCGTTGCTCGTCGATGTTTTGCCAGTAAGTTGCATCAAAGCCAGCGCACAAGGCCCTGATGGCGTCGCGCAATTCTTGGTGTTCGTCAGGTGGTGGCAGCGCAGTTTTCATTTATTTATGCCAATTCAGCATCCGCTTGCATAGTCAGCCAATCTTGATGGTCTTGTGCCCACAAGCGACAGCGAATGCCATCCGAATGCATTTGGGCATTCACCCGCATACGCCGTTGGTCTGCACACTCAAAGATGGGGCGAGTCGCTTTGAAAGTAAAGCGTTTGATGGCCTTGTCGGTATGCTGGCCAAGCAACTCCAATAACAAGGTGGCGATCAAGGGCCCATGGACCACCAAGCCTGGATAGCCCTCGACCTCGCTGGCATATTTGCGGTCGTAATGGATGCGGTGCGCATTGAAGGTCAATGCCGAATAGCGAAACAACAATACATCGTCAGGCACGGCGTCGCGGCTCCATACTTCATTTGTACCATTACCAGACTCCGCCATGATGTGCGCTGCAACGGGCGGCAAAGGTTTGTCTGTTGGGGCAGGACTGTCTCGGTAAACAATGTCGTGTATCTCGCGCAAACACAAGCCTTGTTCGCCATGGTATTGGTGCTCAACGCAGACAAATACCAAGTCACCTCCTTGCCCCTTTTTGGGTGTGACGGATTGAATGCACGAGGTACGCGTCAGCGTTTCGCCCACATGAATCGGGGCGATAAAGTCTAGGCTGCCGCCTGCCCACATGCGCCTAGGCAGGGGCACTGGGGGCAAAAATCCGCCACGCTTGGGGTGGCCATCTTCCCCCAGTTCCGACTGCTTGGCAGCGGGCAAAAAGTACAGCCAGTGCCACAAAGGTGGCAAGGGGTCACCTGCCTTGGGGATAGCGATGGCTCGGTCAAACAGTGCAGCCATAGACCGCACAGGTGCAGCAGTGATGGTGTCTTGAAGGGTTTCTTGTTTGCCAACCCAAGTGCCCAACAGTGATGTGTCGAATTCAGTCATCAAAATACCGAGTGTTCACCCAATTGCACATTTACTTGACCGGCAAGCAATTGGTCGTAATGTTGAAACAGAGTTTGTGTGCCAAACGAGGGCGTGGCCTGCGCATCGTACTGCTGGGTTTGCGCATCCCACACCAGCATGGACTCGGTCGCATAGTAGCGGCCAATGCGAGCGAGTTCAGCTTTGGCAGCCAGCGGTGGAATGAACCACGCCAATTTTTGCAAGACACGAATGATGACGTCCAACAGCGCCACAGGAACGTGTTTGTATTTGGGAGGCTTCCCCATGGCTTTGAACAAATACGCGCCCTGCTGCAAAGGTGTGATGGCGTCGCCAGGGCCGCCGATCGGAAGAATCCGATTGTGCTTAGCAGGGTCGCTGAGACATTGGGCAATGAACATTCCCAGATCGTGGTCGCTGATAGGTTTGCAAGCGCTTAGCTGCCCATCGGAAAACAGCAAGAACGGCTTGTTCTGTTGCAGCCTTTTGATTTGCCCAGACAGCGACTTGAACAAAGCAGTGGGGCGAACAATGGAGTAGTTCAAGCCAGATTCGCGCAACTCCTTTTCAAAAGCTAGCTTCGCTTGTTGAAAAGCCAGTAATGGTTTTTGCACACATATTGCTGACAACAAAACAAACTGCGCGATGCCTGCCTCTTTGGCAATTTGGAGTAGCTGTGAATGGGCTTTGTAGTCAATTGCCCAAGCATCTTTGGGCGCACCAGTTCGTGAAGCCATGCAAGAAACGATGGCGTCAAAGTTCTCGCCCTTGAGGCCATTGCACTTTATCGATTCAGACGACTGCACATCGCCAAAGCGAAGCTGCGCACCTGCTAGTAATTCGTTGGTTTGGGTTTGGGATGGCTGGCGCACAAAGCAAACTACCTCGTGTCCAGCATGGAGCAAGGCTTTGCAAGTGGCTTGACCTATGGTGCCAGTGGCACCGAATAAAAGTACGCGCATAAGTGGGTTATTTTAAATTGCCAACTTCACTGGGTAAAGAGAAGTGGGGCTAGCTGGCGGAAACGGAGTCAACTCCCTCTCAGGTTGAGCTATGAATAACCTTGGGGGGTATAGATGGGGTCTGACAACACACAAAAGGTTG
>Ga0114971_10001704_pt1 | contig 14977 bp, 10 predicted proteins | sample M_140625_MF_Meta_FD_87320 | JGI IMG/M metagenome (GOLD analysis project Ga0114971, IMG submission 87320) | Freshwater microbial communities from Lake Montjoie, Canada to study carbon cycling - M_140625_MF_MetaG | ecosystem: Environmental > Aquatic > Freshwater > Lake | place: Lake Montjoie... | reverse complement strand
TCCACCTCCGAGTACTACTGGGTTGGCTACCGCCCCACGAACACGGACAACCAGCACCTTACTCGAGGCGCCTATATGCTTTGGGAGCGGTATCCCTCCGTCAACTCGCAGGATAAGTGCATGCTGATCGACACCACCCCGCTTACCTCTGGAACTGCGTCTCTCGGAACAACCACCGTGGGCAAGGCCGACTCCGGCCTCGACGTCGGCCGCACGTATTCCGACGCCACCGCCCGAGTACATGTTACGCCCGTGGGTTACGGCGGTAGCGGCTACAACAAGTACCTCGATGTCCAAATCTACACAGGCACGCTGAGCACCGGGTCTTGTACCGCCTCGATTTCTGCGGGAACAAGCACCTTCAACGCACGCTCAGCGACTACTTTCACAGCGACTGCCACCAGCTCCACCGGCGCGACCCTCGCCTATTTCTGGGACGCGGGCGACGGCACTGTCACCGGCGGCTCAGGAGCAGGCGCCACCACGTTCACGCACACCTACGTCACAGGTGGAACTTATACGCTCAACCTCAAAGTGAGCGATATGAAAGGCGCCACCGCCACAGCTTCTGCGTCCGTCGATGTCCAAGATCCTGCGCAAACATTCGATTCGCGAACCAGCGGGAGCAGCGCCGACATTAATGCCGTCGCTGCAAGTCCCACGCTAGTTGTCGCCGTCGGAGATCACGGATCTGGGTCAAGTTCCAACGTCATTCGCACCTCGCCCGACGGGGTAGTCTGGACGGAGCGCGCCGTGTCTGAGTCGACCTTGAACCTCTATCTCGAATGCGTCACCTGGGACGGAACCCGCTTCATTGCCGGAGGGAAGGATTATAGCAATTTTTTTTACGGGGTCATTTACACCTCGTCTGATGGCCTCGTTTGGACGCGCCGCTACAGCGCTTCGACGGACCAGACGGTGATTCGTTCCGTTTGCGCCGCGAATAACGTGATCATGGCGGTTGGCGATTCCGGCACGGTGCTGCGTTCCGTGGATGGAGGGACAAGTTGGACCGCTATCACCGGAATTCCATCGGTCAGTTCCGGCACTATGTCTTGTCGTGGAATCGCTTTCGGAGGAGGCCTTTTCGTGCTCACGGCAAGATCAGCCTCGTTAGTCACCGGAAATGGAGTGGTCTGCACTTCGCCCACAGGAGAGACGTGGACTGAACAAACCATTGGTGCGGGTTTCTCCTCAACTTACGAGGACTTCCAGAAAATCGCTTACCTCAACGGCAAGTTCATCGCCAGCGGTTGGCTTTCCGGACTCAAAACCGGCTCGATCAGTAATGGGACGCTGTCCTTTTCCACTTCGCGCACCGACACCGATCTCGTAAGCGTGCTGGGCTACGCCTCGGGACTCTACTTCGCTTCGGGAAACACGGTGACGCAAACCACCGTCGGGAGTAATACGACGAGCGCCTACACTCCGATTAACCTGTACTCCATTGATGGAGGAACCTGGAAAGCTTCCACGCCTTTATCCGGCATGAACAATCAGAGTGACGGGGTCTTTTTTAACAACCGCCTTATTAGTGTTGGTTCAGGAGGAGCAATTTACCAAAGCAACAGCCTAGCGACGACCAACAACGCCCCAGTCATCACCTCGCTTGTTGCGCAAACTATGCGAAGTGCCCGAGCGCCCATTACGCTCGCTGTCACCGCGACAGACGCCGACGGAGACTCACTGAGCTACCGCTGGGACGCGGGCGACGGAGTGCACAGCGGCACTTCAAGCGTCTTCACCAACACATACGCAGCGGGCGGGACTTACAGCGTCTCGGTGACGGTTAACGATGGGAAAGGCGGCTCAGTCTCTAGCGGCACCTCGCTGGTGGTCAGTGACCCAGCGCAGAGCTTCACGCTGGTTTCCGGAGGGAGCGCGACGGCAAGCGGGACGGTCACATTAAACGGCATTGCTTCGAGCGGATCGCTGGCGGTTGCCGTAGGCGACAGGGGCAAGGTCGTGACCTCATCAGATGGGAAGACCTGGACGGATCGCACGCTCGCCTCGCCGACGAACCTGTATCTCCAAGGGGTTGCTTGGGATGGAACGCGCTTCGTCGCGGTTGGATTGGATTACACGACCGGTTGGGTGGGAGTAATTCACACGTCCACCAACGGCATCACGTGGAGTAAAAAATACACATCTAGCACCTCCACCTCTTCGATCAATGCCTTCCGATCCGTGGCGGGCGTTGGAGGGACTCTCCTCGTGGGGGGCGATGCGGGCCGATTGCTACGATCCATTGACGGGGGTAGCGCATGGACTTCTGTTTCATCCGGCACAGTTTCTATCTCAGCCCTGCATTCGGTGACCGGCCTTGCTTATGGTTCAGGCACATTTGTGGCCACATCACACAACTACAACCTCTCTAGCGCCAGCGGTGACGGGCAAATTTACACTTCGACAGACGGCTCCAACTGGGTCACTAAAACCTCAGGCTCCGGACTCACTAGCTCAACCGACCTCAACAGCATCGCCTACCTCAACGATGGATTCGTGGGGAGCGGATGGTACTCCAAATTGAGGGTTTCCACCGACAACGGCGCCACGTTCACCACAACCCGCTCCACTACGGAATTAACTCCGGCACTTGCCTACGGTGGAGGAGTTTACCTTGCAGCAGGCGTTGATCAAGACTCTAGCAACGCAAAAATTCATGTCCTTTCCACAGATGGCACGACTTGGGCGCAATCCAGCGCTCCAACCGGCGCAGTCAGCGAAAAAGCGGCAACTTTCTTCAACAACACCTTTCTCATCGTGGGGGGCAGCGGCCAAATCTGGCAAAGCGGCTCGCTTCTCACTGGCGGTTCGCTGGAAATCCTGACTCAACCCACCGCCCTCACACTCGATGAGGGGAGCACCGCTGCCTTTTCAGCTCTGGCAGTCGGAAGCGGGACCCTTTCCTACCAGTGGAAAAAAGACGGCACGGCCGTCAGTAGCGGCACTGGCTCAAGCTACACGATCCAGAGCGCTGCCACGACGGACTCCGGCTCCTACAGCGTGCAAATTACCGATTCCGCGACGAACACAAGCCTCACCAGCGCCAGCGTCGCGCTCCTGGTCAACGCAGTCAGCATCCAAAGCGGCTCGCTCGTTTCCATACAGCCTTCGTCTAATGTCACACTAATCAAGGGCTCCGAAGCGACTCTCGCCATCAGCCTTTTCGCCCCACCCAACGGCACCCAAACCACCTACACGCTTTACTCCGGCACCGCCACCGCCCTCGCCGTGAGTGGCTCGGTTTCCGCTACTGGAGTGGCTTATATCCCGCTCAAATCGTTGACCGATTCCGGTTCCTACTCCGTCCGCTTCGAGCGCTCCAGCGCCTCTGGTAAGATTTACGACTTCTCCAAGCAGTTTAACCTCACCTTCGCCACGTGGGATTCCGCCATCGGCACCTACCAAACATTGCTCGCCAATGGATCCGCCGCCGCAACCGCCCTCAACGACGGCTCCGTCTACCGAGGATTTCTCACTGTAACCGTCAGCCGTAGCGGGACAGTTTCCGGACGACTGCAATATAACGAGGCGACACCTCTCTCAGGCGGCACCTCAGGAGAGCGGGTTTATGCGCCTATAGTGCGCACCTTTGCGGGAAGGCTAGCCCCAAAAACTGGGGTACCCTCGACCATGACACTCACGCCAAAGCTGGGAACCACTGCCCAAGCAGCACGCCAAAGTTTAACCATGGAGATTGATCTGTCCCCAGCCGCCCCCACATTGAGCGCATCTCTCTCGGACTTCGTTTCCCTTCAAAGCGGAACCTGCATAAGCACCACTGGCAACATCGCTAAAGCGGCGACGAGTTTGAGCGCCGGCAGCCTGAGCACGCTCGTGGGCAAATACCTGCTGGCAGCCAATGTGGGAGAACAAGCCTATGTCCAAACGCAAGTAGTCACCTCTGGGCGGGTGCTCTGGAACACGAGACTCAAGGGCTATACAGGCACCGGGACCGGCTACCTCAACACCACAGATGTCACCAACCCCTCCCTTTCCTTGTACGAAGGCCGACTGGTTACATCCACCAAGCTCCACAACTCTACAAGTTTACTCGCGGAACTTAACTTCAACATCAATAGCGGCTCTCTCTGGGCGACTTCCCTCGACTCAGGTGTCCTCGAAAAACAAGCCAGCTATCTGCTTAGAAGCGTCTCTGGGACCCTTGGCCTTGTGCCAGTTTACTCAGGCTCCCTGTTCGCCCTCGGCACAAACTCTACGGGTGTCACGAAACTCTCCTTCACTCACAACGACGGCGCGCGCTGGTGCGGGACCAGTTCCGCAACTTTGCCAACCTTCTTGCCAACCGCGACCGCGCTGACTCTGAGTGTCGTCGATCCCCAAGTTTCAGGCCCCTCACTCACCTACTCTTGGGCGATCACCATTTCCACCTCTGCGGTTGTCAGTGCAGTTTCGAACACAGCCTCAGACGGCACCACGATTTCTCCCGTATTCCGACCGCGCCTAGATCGCACCACAGGCTTGTGGTCGGGCTTCTATATTGCATCCGGCGCCCGAAGAACATTTGTAGGCGCCTCAATCGATTCCGGCACCAGCAGCTCGAGCGCGGCCCAAGGCTGGATCGAAACTGGCGTGGTACCCAGCCTATCCACAGGTACTTGGACGCTTTCTAAATAACACCACGCGCGTTACATTCGGCGAGTCAAGCTCAACGAAACTGCGCAGCAGAAGTCAGCTCAGGGGAAAACACGCTTACATCCCAAGCAATTAAAAAAACCGTCTCAGCTGGCGCTGCACGCCCTCAGCCCACTTTTGCGCATCCGCCGCGCTGTAATGCACTCCGTCGCTGCCCGTCTGGCCGGGGACGTATCGCACCAATTCAGAGGAATCCACCAATGAAAAACCCATTCGCCGCTGCACAGAGCGGATCAAACGAGTCACCTCGGGTTGAATGCGCCGGAACTTAGAGGAATCCGGTGGCGTGATCCAAATGAGCTGAGTGCGAGGGTCGCGCGCCTTAACCTCACTCGCGAACCTTTCCACGAAAGAACGAAGGCGAGCGAGTTGCTCCTCGTCGAGTTTTTCGTTCAACACGTCGAACCAATTCGTGCCGAGTTGTACAATGACGATCTGAGGTTTGATGTCCCGCAACAATGACTCGAGTTTTGGGGTCGAGTAGGGCTCAGGCGGACGACCCTTCTCGAAGTCACCATGCAAAAATTTAGTGGGTGTTTTAACGCGGAAACCACATTTGGAAACAAAAGGCGGTTCAGAAGAAAGCCAGTGCTCCGGGGAAGATCCACAAGACGCATAAACGTACACTCTGTTATCCGTAAACTTATCGATTAAGTATTCCTGCATCTCCTTGCCAAACGGCCCTGCGGAAAGTGAGTCGCCAATCAGTAACACCTTTTTCTGCCCGCTAAACGGCCACCCAGAGCCATAGGTCGCGTTGAGGCTTGGTGTAAATAACGTAACGAAACAGGAAAATATCAGCCAGTTAGTTCTCATGGATTTTGCTCCTGATTGCCGCCAGACGGAAATCTCACCTCGTCTTCCCGCCGAATGTAAGGGCTAAGCTCTATTCGCCCTGTCTCTTCACTGCGCTTGATGGACTCCCAAGGGGATCCTTCGAAATCAACCAAATCAAGAGTGTAGGTTCGTCCAATCTTGTATTTCGAGAGGGCCTGCGGATTTAACCGGACGTGCGCTGGATGCATAACGCTCAACTCGGACTCTTTGTATTCGCCCGAAATAAGCTCCTTCACCTGATAGAGATAACTGACCAATGATTCCTGATAGGGCAACAATCGTTCCGTCTCAATCGGCGTCGATTTGGCAACCAATTTTGCCCTCACCACTAGGCTTTTGCGGTGCTCCCCGCCTCGCGTTGCTTTTTCAGTGCTCAAACTCCTCTTGGAAACCAACAACCGCTCTCTCGATAACGGCGCACCATTTACCACTCCTCCCGCTAAATCTTTAGTAACCTGCTCAAAAACGCTATCCGCCCAGAGCTCCATGTCGCGTCCCATAAAATGCTCTTTATCAGGCATAGTCCCCTTATAAGGATGCTTTAGAAGGGTTCGGCTGTCGATGGTTTGGAAAAACGGACTCGCATAAGCATCCAAATGCTTAAATAGAAAATCTTGAATTTCCGGCGTCACCCGCCCTGACACAGGAGGTGCCACCCAATAGACCTTTTTTAGCGTGGGCGCGTGTTCGGCAAGATAAAGAATGAAGGGCTCAACATAGTTGCGCAGCTGGGCCTCGTGCCTAACCGGCAGCAGCGTCTTGCCGTCACTAAATAGGCTAAGCAAATTCGTACCATTTTGAACCACAATAATATCAGGGTGATGCTCTTCGAGAAGCAGCTCCAACTTTGGCACAGGATGAGACCCCGGACGCTTTCCCTTTTCCATCCCATAGGTATCTTGAAACTCAGCCGGACGTTCCCCTCTTTTTCCCAAAATAGTCCACAATCCGCAGGCCGTGTGGGCTTTTGCAAAACCACCGGATTTCAGCCAACTGATTGGCACCGTCCCACATGCCATATAAGAATAAACCGCTGTTACATCGGCACACTTGCGCAACCGAGCATCGAGTGTTTTCCCAAAACCGCACAGCGCTAGAGAATCTCCCAAAACCAGCACGCTCGCCCCCTTGGACAAGTTACCTCCCGTTACCCGCGTATCCAAATTTTTCTTTTCGACCACCCCCGATGCGGCTACCGCGGCGGTTGCTCCAAACCTCATTCGGTTTTTCTCCAATCCAACTGCTTTTCCCTCATCAATCGTTGGATTTTCAACCTCCCTTTCCGCGCACGGACATCCCCCCTCTTCCGCGCGCGTAAAATGGCCGAATGGCAAAACGAGGCTGGAAGCCGCAAAAAAAAGCACTCCCACCTTTGCGAGAGAAATGTGCGAAATAAAATTACCCGTCCGTTGAGTGAAATCCTTCATGAATCAATCCCATTACTTCCCGCTGCCACCGCGTACCGACAACGGAATTTTCTGCCACCCTTGGTCCGCTTCAGTAAATTCGCGCGCCGCGAACAACCAAACGACAATTTTTTTTAATCCTAAGTAGTCGACCTCCCGAGTTGCGCGCCGCAATAAACTGAACCGGACAGCATTAGCTGCGGATCCACGGGTGCCTATCCATTCAGGCAGCAGGTTGAGTTCAAAGGCTAATTGATCGGGAAACCCGGCGGCCTCCCCCAGAAAGTCATGAAAAGCCAGCGTGTGGCTGTCGCCGATAATCAGCAGAGGACTCTTGGGATCGGATCTCACCGCACCGCCCGAAATGCGCCTGACCTTCAGGCTTTCTTCCTCGGGCTTGCCAGCCGCTAGAAGTTCCGCGAGATCCCCTCGGATGACACGTTCCTCCCACTGAGCTTGAAACTCGAGGTGGTTCTTCTGCAACTCGGGCAGCTTGTCAGCGATCCTCTTGGCGACGGATTGAGCCGCAGTGACACACCCGGCACCAGACCAATGAGAGTCCGTTTTGCAATACATCGAGATACCGGCATCTTGCTGCGCAGCAAATACCTCACGAAGATCCAGAACCTCCACCCCGCCCTCGTGAAGTTGCTCGTAGAACTTCGAAAGAGCATTCGTGCGAACTCCCTCCAGGCCGCCCGCAAGCACTCGGTCGACCATCTCGACCTTCGCAGGCACCGGCACCAGGAGTAACGCGATGCCGCGCTCTTGCAATTGCCTTTGAAAGTCAAAAATCGCAGGAAGTGGGTCAGAAAATTCAGGCTTGCTGGAGTGCGCTGACTTGGCAGAAGCCGAGCCCCAAAAGCTCGGAAAGCTCAGAAATCGAAGCTCGTCCGCAAGAAAAAGGTTGCCATTTTTTCCCGCGACAACCGCCTTGCTGCTCGCGACGGTTCCAACCGGATTGGCTGCATACAGCGGTCCAATAAATGGCACCATTCCCGTCGCAACCAGGCAGATCATGCGCAAAACCGCTTGCAAAATGGGATTAACAGCTCGGGCTTTGATGGTCATACTCGGGGGGCGTTGCGTGAACAGAGGATCGCTGAAGCTCTTCTGTTGTACTCTACCGACATTTTCCAGTTAAAACTTCTTCTGCCGATTGGAGCACGAGTCGCATGGTGTTTAGTTCGCATCTTTTTTTATTCTATTTCCTGCCACTCTCACTGGCGGGCTATTACCTGCTGGCTGGAGCCTCCACTCGCATCCGCAACTTGTGGTTGGTGCTGACCGGCTACGTGTTTTATGGGTGGGCAGAGCCCCGATTCGTCCTCCTCATGGGCGCGACAACCACCCTTGACTGGCTGCTAAGTCTGGTGATTGCCAGGAACCGCTGGCAGTTTTGGGTAGGCAGCCACACAGAATCCCCTAACCGCACTCGATCTCCGAGTTCCACCCAGAAAGTAGCACTACTGCTGTCGCTCACTAGCAACCTCGCTGCACTGGGCTTTTTTAAATACTTTCACTTCGGTATAGAGGCTTGGAATACCATCTCCTCAAGCCTCGGTCTCTCCGGTGCCTCCCTTCAAACCACTCTTCATGTGGTGCTCCCTCTGGGCATCAGCTTTTACACATTTCAAGCCCTTAGCTATATCATCGATGTCTATCGTGGGGAGGCGGAAGCCATGGACAATTTTATCGATTTCTCCTGCTTCGTTTCCATGTTCCCTCATCTCGTCGCTGGCCCCATTTTAAAGTTTTCCTTCCTCGCTCAACAACTCAAAAGCCGCACCCTGACCCTCGATAAGTTCTCTCGCGGAAGTATGTTTTTTCTCTTGGGACTGGCAAAGAAAGTCTTGCTCGCAAACCCCTGTGGGAAGATCGCCGACGCATCTTTCTTCGCGGCCTCCAGAACGGTCTGGGAAGCCTGGACTGGAGTCACTGCTTACGCGTTTCAGATCTATTTCGACTTCGGCGGATACTCCGATATGGCGATAGGTCTGGGCTTAATGTTTGGCTTTATTTTTGCCCAAAACTTTAATGCTCCTTACTCCGCGATTTCCATCACTGACTTTTGGCGCCGCTGGCACATCTCACTTTCCTCTTGGTTGCGAGATTATCTTTACATCCCGCTCGGGGGAAATCGCGGTGGTGAAGTTCGCACCTGTTTCAATCTATTTCTAACAATGCTACTGGGCGGCCTCTGGCACGGAGCCTCTTGGAATTTTCTCGTCTGGGGCGCACTCCACGGGGCGGCTTTGGCTGGAGAACGTATCGCTGCAAAACAATTTCCAGAATTGCGACTCCCAAATTGGGCGGCAACCGGGCTGACCTTCGCTTTTGTCTGCGTCGGTTGGGTTTTTTTCCGAGCAGACACGCTACCAGCGGCTTTGGAATACTTGGGATCCATGTTTGCAGTACACTCCATTCCCCAGACGGATTCTCTTTTTTCAATCCTCGGGGGACCCGTACAACAGCCGTTTTACATGATTGAACTCCTCTTGGCCGCCAGCTTTGTCTTTTTTGGAAGCCAGACTTGGGATTGGACCCAGTCTTTGACTTGGCGCAAGGCAACTCTGGTAGTCGCGTTGGGTTGGGTCGCGATTGTTTCCCTCCTCACTCAAGACTACAACCCGTTCATCTACTTCATCTTTTAGCATGGGCACCCCATTATCCCAAAGCCCCAAACCCGCCTCCATCTCTGCGCCGCCCGCACTGTCCAGAGAAGAACAGGCGCGCAAGGACCTTGGCGGGACTGTCTTTTTTCCCATGGCAAAATGCGTCTGCATAGGAGGCTTTTTACTAACCATTTGTGCTGGAGCTTTGATGTTTTTCGCTCAAAAAACAGATCCTTCTATAGAATCATTCTCCTCAATCATCTCCCGCCTTAATGCCCCGCATCATCTAGAAAAGGAACCGGAAATTCTGAGCAAATTCTGGGCAAAACTCCCGTCTCCAGGCACTACAAAAGAGCTCGAAAAGAAACTCGAGGATAATGCCCCCTTGGTTAGGGCGATGCGCCCCTCTGTGCAGCAGTTCTTTCTGCAAACGTTTCGTTTGGGTAACGAACAGGTCCTACTCGCACCCCAGCACTGGCTATTTTTTCGCAAGGATCTCGACTACGTAAATGGCCCAGATTTCATGGATTCACGCATCCAGCGAATCCGTAAGCTTAAAGAGAATGTTGCCACCGATCCTCTTGCGGCCATTACTGAGTTTCATCACCAACTCGCCGAACGAGGAATCCGATTGGTCCTGCTCCCAATTCCCGTGAAGCCGTGCATCGAGGGAGATCGGCTCAACAGCCCAAACCGGCCTCTTGGAGAGTTAAAGTTGCGACAAAATGCAGGATTCGCTAAGTTTCTGGAGGAGTTACATCGTCTCGGCATCTCCGTTTTCGACCCCGCGCCCCTCCTGATGGAGCGCCTGCGTACCACCGCTCAGCCGCAGTATCTCAAAGCCGACACCCATTGGACGCCAGACGCGATGGAAGCTGCGGCCCTCGCTCTGGCAAACTTTCTAAACCCCGAAATCGCAGTCACCCCGCCGGAAAATCAGCCCGCAGAACCAGTCGCAGCCCTTGGAGATACTGTCGGACTTCTTGGTTTGCCTAAAGACCAGAAGGAGTTCGCACCCCAAACACTCACCATTCATCCAGTATATCAAGGAGGCTCTCTCTGGATGCCCTCAACCACAGCCGAAATATTGTTGCTCGGGGACAGCTTCGCCAACATCTTCTCCCTCCACGCCATGGGCTGGGGGGAGAGTGCCGGCCTTGCCGAACACTTGAGCCAAGCGCTGGACCAACCTCTCGATCTCATCGCACGTAACAGCGACGGCGCATTTGCTACGCGTCAAATTCTTCAGAAAGAGCTCGCTGCAGGACGCGACCGACTGAAGGGGAAAAAGGTTCTCATTTGGGAATTTGCTGTGAGAGAACTCGCCTTCGGTGACTGGAGGCACATTCCATTGGAAACAGTCCCCCGACAGGACTCGACATTTTATTGTCCCCAACCAGGTAAGACTGCACGAATCACGGGGACACTTGTAGAGGCGTCTCCCATTCCAAGGCCAGGGAGCGTGCCGTATAAAGAGCACGTTGCCTGCCTTCATCTAGTTGATGTAGAAGTTGTTGGATCCGAGGCTGATTCCCGGAAAGAGTGCCTTGTATTTACTTGGAGCATTCAGGAGCGGCAACTCTCCCCCGCAGCCGGACTGCATCCCGGGGATAGAATCAGTCTGGGTGTCCAGTCTTGGGAGGATGTCGCCGAGACGAGGGAGAAGTTTCAACGCAGCGAACTGGATGATGTCTCATTGCTTGCGCAACCGCTGCTTTGGAGTGAAGGCAAAGACTTAATCCGCCACTGATTCCAACAGCGCATTTTTCAAACGCGTTTGCAGACTTCAGTACTCCAATGCGATAAGTGGATGCCACTTTAAAGTCACTCTCCAGCCTGTCCACGTTTGTAGAACCAAAAAGAGAATCCGACTGGCAGCGCTTGGCATCGGACCGGCGCCCCTTTACACGGGACGGGTAGCTAATGGCAACACTCAGGAGTAAATTTGCCCAAGGCTCTCTGCCCCCCAAGCCGCTATCTCCGGATACGTGGGTGTTGCTTTCCCTTCAATCCACAGGCAAGATTCAAAAACTATGGGTAAAGAGGACGCAATTAAGACTCAAGGAGTCGTCAAAGAAGTACTTCCCGGAACCATGTTCCGAGTTCAACTTAAAGAAGGAGCCTTGGTGCTCGCTCACATTTCAGGAAAAATGCGCAAGCATTTCATCCGTATTGTGCCCGGTGACAATGTGGAAGTAGAGCTCTCTCCTTACGATCTCTCAAAGGCTCGAATTACGTTTCGAGCCAAATAGTTTTATTTTTATAGCTCCCGCGAACCTCGATTTTCCGTAGCATATAGTGAGGGTCAACTGATGTTAGAACTGCTCGGAAACTAGTTCAGAAACTAGGCAATCAGAAACCAGAAAAAACTGGGCTCAGACCTTGGCTCAAAAGTTTTGAGAAAACTAAGAGAGAACTAAGAGAGAACTAAGCGAAAACTAAGAGAGAACTAAGAGAGAACTAAGAGAGAACTAAGAGAGAACTAAGAGAGAACTAGAAAAAACTTTCCGGCCACGCTCCCGAGCCTTCCTGAATCTTGTCGTTCCTCACCCTATCTACCTGCCTTGGTCTTGCAACGTGTACCTCGCTCTTCTCGCTTTCTAAGTTGGAACTTCTCCCAGACGGAACTTGAACTCCTAAAGCTGACCCTTCCCACCTCCCAATCCAAACCCTTCAATTGCATTAACGCATCTTGCCTCAGACCCTTCGTTTAATAAAGCATCCCCCAGCTCCTCCCCAGTTTTCCCCAGTCGCCATCTGATGTTTTCTACTGTGTTAAAATCTGACTGATTAAGAGATTAAATAAGGAGATTCTATGACAACTAATGTCGCATCCACGCCCATCACTGAAAACCACCACGACAACCCTCAGCTTTCCGGCGAGGCCGCTCACCGCCCCCACACTCTGGGCGCCGCCAGTTTCATGGCCGCCGACGAGCTGAAATCAGCCATGGAGACCAAAGGCAGAGAGTTCCTCCACGCCGCTGATGAAAAAGCCGCGCAACTCAAGGCCAAAGCCGAAGCCGTTTACGCCGATGCTAAGGTCCGTGCTGAGGCGCTGCGTCACGATACCGAGGGGTACGTAAGAGAAAATCCCTTAACGGCTGTGTGCATCGCACTCGGAGCAGGCTTTGTTGTGGGAATCATCGCCCGCCGCTAAACCTTCGGGACGGCCGGCAGCCTGTATTGCGCTTAGATGCCCAATCGCATTAAGCCAAATCGCCCCACTCGTAGCACCTGCAGCACCCTGCGATAGCCACCACCCCTCTGGATGAACCGTGAGACTCAAAAAAACAGCCCGCAGGACAACCACCTTGGCGGCCCCCTGCGGCTGTTTTGTCTCTCGGCACTGAGCTACTTAAGGGCCAGGCTGGAATTAGCCGGTTTCGAAAGCAAAGAGGCCGTGGCGCGCTTGGGCGGGATACTTGTGCTCGCTGCTGTGGCCATCACATTGAGCATTGCGGGCTATCTGCTACTTTGTTTGGCACTGGTCTTCGGAATCGCGCGTCTCGCCGGAAGCGAGCATGCGTGGATCTCGATTGCAGCAACTACCGGCGCCCTCCATTTGTTTCTTGCATGGGCGGTCTTGCGCGGCGCCCGTGGATGGTTGCGCAAGCCAATGTTTGCCACAACACTCGATGAATTTCGAAAGGATGACGCATGGTTGAGATCGACAACAGAAAAGCCACGCTAATTGCTGAGCTAGAGGTTTCTCGGGGCGAAATTCGCCACGCCTTTCGCTCCTGCGAATATCAGCTGGACCTCGCTTCCAGGCTGCGCCAAAGCGTGCGCAGCAATCCGGTAACCTGGCTCTCTAGCGCTGCACTAAGCGGTTGGTTGCTCTCCAAAATTTTGGCGCTTCGGCTAGGGCGCTCGGCGCCAAGCGTGATTCACCCCAGCAACGGCAGTACATCGAATACCCGCTCCGCCATTGGAAAGGCGGGTTTGTTTTCAACGCTTTTTAAAATGGGCTTCGAACTCGCTAAACCAGCTCTTTTGGAATGGATCACGCTCCGTGTGACTTCTCTAGTGACGGCCCAAACCCGCGCTACCGATAAAACTCAACCCTAGTAGGCAGATCTAAAGGTTCGGCCCCGATGCAGGCGGCATCAGAGCCGTCATTCGTAGCCTCCCACAGATTAACCCCATTCGATGTCCCAAGACGGAGACGAAATGTCGGGAGGGCGGCCATTCAAACGTGTTCTAACCCGTTTTCCGAATACCTTCGGCATGCGAGCCCTTTTGCAATCCTAGGGCGATTCTAGCCAACTTGTCGAAGACAGAAACCGAGGAGCGAGGCTCTCAAATCACAGGGAGGAGCCTCAGCGCCACTTGAAGAAATGCAAATCGAGGAGCCTTACCTCGATTTTAAAAAAAGACCGTTAAGAAACCGCGTCAACTCTTCCCAGGAAGCCTTGTCGGCCGCTGCGTTGTAAGCGGCGCCTTTGCTATTGTCATTGCCTGCTGCTTTTTGCGTAAAAGAATGCACCGCGCCAGGATACTGGATTAGTTTATAATCTACCTTGGCCGCTTTCATTTCATCTTCAAAAGCCTTCAAATCCGCCACCTTCACAAACGGGTCGTCGGCACCGTGCAGCGCCAAAACCTTGGCTTTTATGTTTAACCCATCAGCGGGTGCAGGAGAGTCCAAGCCACCGTGAAAGCTCACAATCCCCTTCAACGCCGCGCCGCTACGCGCCAACTCGATGACCCCCGTCCCACCAAAACAATAGCCGATCGCCGCCATACGATCCGGATCCGTGTGCGGATCTCGGCGCAGAGCCTCTAACCCCGCGTTGAGGCGCTCACGAAACAGCTTGCGGTCTGCCTTATATTTCCCCGCTTCTTCACCCGCCTCAGGAGGTTGAGGGCGTATACCTTTTCCGTAAATATCTGCGGAGAACACGTTGTATCCTGCCTCAGCAAGCATCCTAGCACGCATTTTCTCGTTTTCACTGATCCCAGTCCATTGATGCACAATGAGTACCGACGGAAGTTTTCCTAACTTGGTCGAATCGACCACGTGCATCCCTTCACACGCTACCCCGCCTGACTGGTAGTCCACTGCGGTCTCCAAGATCTCAGCGGAGGCCACTGCATAGTTCAAAAGCAATACGACTGGGGTAAGTAGCAATCGAAACGTCATTGGGTACATCCTTAAAGTGTGACTGTATTTCCGTCTGAAAGTCGACACACAGATAGATACAGATAATTTGGGAAATGAAAGCTGACTTGTTGGTGTCCAACTCGCCGAAGTCTTGCCACCCACAACAGAACTCGCCCCTCATCAGACGAGACTGCCCACACTCTAAAACTCACGCTTGTCGAAAGAATCTAAAAAGTGCTCGGGGGGGGACTTGAACCCCCACGCCTTGCGGCATGCGCCCCTCAAACGCACGTGTCTGCCATTTCACCACCCGAGCTTTTATTGGTGAGGGGCGGGAACACTGCGAGATGAAG
>Ga0114971_10001702_pt1 | contig 14980 bp, 20 predicted proteins | sample M_140625_MF_Meta_FD_87320 | JGI IMG/M metagenome (GOLD analysis project Ga0114971, IMG submission 87320) | Freshwater microbial communities from Lake Montjoie, Canada to study carbon cycling - M_140625_MF_MetaG | ecosystem: Environmental > Aquatic > Freshwater > Lake | place: Lake Montjoie... | reverse complement strand
TGAATTAGGTGGTCAAAAAGTTTGGATGGACTATATCTCTAAGTATGTCGATAAAGTAGAACTTGACAACTATGGTACTGCTTATGGTATTATGGGTAATATGGACTCAGACTTCAAAGTAGTGATTGAGGCACACGCAGATGAGATTAGCTGGTTTGTGAACCACATCGATTCTAAGGGATATATTAAAGTAATCAGAAACGGTGGATCTGATACTACAATCGCTCCTTCTATGAGAGTTACTCTTTGGGGAGAAAATGGACCAGTAGACGGAATCTTTGGACATCCAGCTATTCATATATCTTATAGAAAGAAAGAAGCTGACTTAGATACTATCTTTATCGACGTAGGAGCCGCAAGTAAAGAAGAAGTTATCCAAATGGGTATCAATGTTGGAACGGTAATCACGTTCAAAGACGAGTTTATGAAACTTGGAACAGACTATTACACAGGAAGAGCATTAGACAACAGAATCGGTGGATTCATGATTGCAGAAGTTGCTAGAAAATTATCAGAGAAAGGTAAAAAACTTCCTTTCAAACTTTATATCGTGAACTCTGTTCAGGAAGAGATTGGATTGAGAGGTGCTCAAATGGTTACTCAAACAATCAAACCAAATGTAGCAATCATAACAGACGTGTGTCATGAAACATCATCACCTTGTTATACCGCAAGCAAAGAAGGTGAACACGTTGCTGGTCAAGGTGGTGTTATCACAAGAGCACCTGCAGTACACAACAGATTGAGAAAGTTAGTATTGGATGTTGCAAACAAAAAAGACATTCCTGTTCAGTTGGCAGCTAGTTCAACATCTACAGGAACAGATACCGACGCATTTGCTTACTCAAATGGTGGAGTTCCTTCAGTATTGATTTCTTTACCTTTGAAATACATGCATACTACTTGCGAGACTGTACACAAAGACGATGTTAAGAACATTGTTAAGTTGATTTACCAAACACTTCTAAACATAGAAGAGAATCACAACTTCAAATACAACGCATAAATAAAAAAGCCACTCAAATGAGTGGCTTTTTTTAATCTCTATATGTATGTTAGAGAAAATCCTGTTCTTTGTATACTATTTTTTAATTAAATCTTTCACTCTTTCTAATAGAAGAGATTATTTGTTTAACTTTGTTTACATCAAAGTCTAATTCATTTGCGATTTCTTCTGCGGTTAACCCTTCTTCTAATAAATCCTTTACATCTTCCATATCGGAATGTGTAAAGTCTTCAAAATCATAAGACTCAAATTTTTTTAAATATTTCATATTATTTACCTTTTTTTCATCAATACCTAAGATAGATTGAATATCCTTTTCAATAAGATCTAATCCTTCTTCCATAGACTCAACATCCTTTTTATAATCCACAGTATCGCCCGCAATCTTAGTGAAATATAAATCGTCTATATCAAACTCATATCTAATAGAAAGATTACCACTAGTAAAATTAACTAATAACTGATGGTCATCTTTGTTCTCCCATTCGTATATAAGGTTCTGTCCATCGGTCATACCGTCTATCAAATCTTTGAGTTCTTGCATTTTTGCATCAATCAACCCTGTCGATTCTACAAACTCTCTTATGAATTCATTCCATTTATTTATCATGACTTTATATATTAAAAACAAATAAACAAAATTTGACTTTTTCTATATCATGTATAGAAATAAAATTGATTATGGCAAAAACAGGAAAAGACAAATTCAGAATAAAATCAGAAAAGTTTCCAGAGTTTATATCTAAACTAGAGGATCTTACCAAAATATCTGACAATATAAAAATTAAGATAGAAAGTGGTAACACAATGATGTATTCCATATTGGGAAAGGCGACCGTATTGGCGTTTAAGAACTACAACATACCTACCGGTGATCTTTTCGAGATGAAAGACGACTTGGAATATGGTATAGATATCATCATACTGAACGCAAAGAAGTTTGTAAAGAATCTAAACTTTCTAAAGGAAAATGAGAAGGTCACTATTGAGATAACTCACAAAGAATCACAAGAAGATGAAGATATAATGGATGCCCGAGCTTTGCAGATTGTTGGTGGAAAACTTAAATTAAACTGGATTGGTGGTGAACACTATGAGATCAAAGATATGAACAAAAAGAAACTTGATCAAGGTTTAAATCTTAAAAATAGTATATGGTCTTTTAATATAACTAAAAGTGATTTTACAGATATCAAAAAGCTTTCTTCTATAAACGGAGAAAGAATACTTCAGATTGGAGTAAATTCTGGAAAAGTTGTAATATCGGAATCCGCAGCATGGGAGATGGAAATAGATAATATCGACGTAGAAAGAAGCTCTAGCTTGATATTGAACAAGAAGTTCTTAGGATGTGTAAATGATAGTGATGATATACAATTTCACATATTCGACAACTTTATGTTGGTAAAGCACGAAGACTCAAATTTGATGCTCTCATTCGAGCAAAATTGGGACGAAAATGATGATATTTAACAACGATTATGAATAGATATAACTACAATAGCAGCCGAAGAAGAAACTACGGTAGCCAATCAAACACAACAAACGGTGCATCATCAATAGTTACTTTGGTATTTTTACTCATAGTAATGATTGTATGGATATTAAGTCTTAAATCAGATGTAACTAATATTTCTGATAGAAATTTCAATTTAAAAAAGGAAAATGATTCTTTGATGAATAGAATAGAATTCTTAAGCAAAAAACCTGAACCTATAAAAGTACCAGTCTTGGAAATAATACCTAAAAGAATATTCAAAAAACCTATCAAAGATACGGTTAAAGTAAAAGTGGTGGAGAAAATAGAAACTAAAACAATTGTGGTGGATAGTAGTGGATTATGATTTTAAAATTTTTAAAAATTCATCTTCACACAAATCTCTCTTTTTGGAATTAAAACTTCTTTTGGTTATACAAAGATTCTCAATAGATCCAATAAATATTGGATCTATTTTATTTATAAACCCAAAATATATCGAGGTCTTATGATCAATTGTTGGATATAATGGATCATTATGATTTAAATCAAAATTATTACTTATATCAACGCTATTATAATAATCCAATCCATTCCAATTTTCAAATAATTTTTTAATATTGGAATTTGTTAAACGCCTACATTCGTTTCTATAGATAAAATAGTCATCATTATCAATAATTGACTTATATGAATCTTCAGACTCGGCTAATATTATTTTATTAATCTTATCGATGTCAATTAAACATAGTTTATTTTTTGGATTACTTTCTGTTATCTCCCAAAATTTATCAGTTCCATACTTATCAAGTAATATTTCCTTTATACTTTTCTTATAATCAGGTGATATTAGATTGGTTTTATATCCAAACTTCATCATATTAGTATTTTCAACTTTTATCTTCCAATCATCCGTCTTACTATAGTTATCAACACCATACCTATTAATAGATGTTAGTGCAGCCTTTTGTCTAGAACATTTTTTACAACCATAAAATCCATGTCGATTAACATTCATAACATATTTATAATACATTAGTTTTGATTCTACTTCACACAAACTACATATAACATCAATCTTTACATGAGATGCCTTAGATAGATGTTTTACATCTATCTCTAAATCTTCATTTAAAATTGGATAATAACCTAATTTTAAATAGTGTGTTTTATTCCTATATGAAATAGAAACTTTTATCTTATCATACTTTAACATATATTATATATTAAAGCGCCATAAGTCCCTTAAACTTTTTTCATAAACAATATATAATCTATATGACTAAAGAAGAGAAACTATTAAAAATAGAGACCCTGAAAAAGCAAGCATCAGAAATCAAAAAGGAAGTTGACTATTACAACGCTCTCCAGACAGGTTTAAAGCTTGTTTTGAATGGGTCCTATGTTTAGCCCCCAACCCGAAAGAGTTGGGGGCAAGATTTACGGAGCATTCGCAACAGCATACTTCATATTATATAATAATCACGTCGCCGGCACAATTACAGCCCAAGGGAGGGACCTTACAAAGACTATGGATAGAGTCAACGAAGACTATTGGTACAACCAATGGCATTTAGACTTTGAGTTACACAAAAGACTTTGTGTAAAGAATGTCACTGCAATAGACAGAAAAGAACCAGTTTCAATCTATGCAGATACCGATTCACTATTTGTTTCGTTTCTTCCTGCCATAAATCACTCTGATTGGAAAAATATTTTTTTAAATCACAAAACTTTAACAGAATTAGATAAAAAGTTTATTGTACTATCACCAAACCACACTAATACAGACAATTCAAACTATTTAGGAGGTGCTGAAAATTTAAAAGATTTTGAAGAACTTCTTACCAAAGACTATGAGATGATAATCGTTGATGGTTTATTCATCAAAGATAGAGGATTCATGAAACTATTAAGTAGTGGTGCTCTTACGTGTGAAGTTCAATGGAATTGGTCAAGAGAAGTAGACTACATTCACGGAATGGACCATTTCAGATATGGTGGATACTTCAAGCAATGTCTAGAAGACTATGCTGCAGGATTTGGAGTAGAAAATAAAGAAGATTTTGAGCTTGAAAGAATATCAGAATCTATCATTTCTTTAGCAAAGAAGAAATATATTCAACATGTTTCATTTGAAGATGGTATTCCTTATGAAAGACTTACATACTTGTTCCCCAAAGGAGTAGAACTTGTTAGATCTTCAACACCACTATTTGCCAGAGAGAAGATTATCAATATTGTTAAGTATCTTTTTGAACATTCAAACACGTTTAACATAAAGGATTTACTTAAGCTTATCAAAGCATTACGAAAAGAGTTTGAGTTGGCTGATATTGATGACATTTCGATGCAATCTTCATGTTCAAACTATCAAACAAAGATAATAGACGACAAGAATTTACCTTTACAGTTTGTAAACGGTGCACACTTTGCAGTAAAAGCAAGTGCTTACCATAACTATCTATTGTATCAAAACAAATTACTTCAGAACAAATACGAGTTTATCAAATCAGGAACTAAGATTAAATACTACTATTGTAAAAACAAAAACAACGGAGATATATTCGCTTATATAAGAGGTTCTTATCCTATCGAGATAGCACCAGCGATTGATTACGATACACAATTTGCAAAATGTATACTTGCACCAATAAACAAAATTATTGAACCATTGGGAATGCCTGAGATAACAGAAAGATTGTCAGTGGTAATGGATATATTCGGCGGCTTTGGAAAATAAAAAAACCCACTCAAAATGAGTGGGTTTTTTGTTATATCATTGCAATGACTTTATCTTCTGGAAATACAAACTGATTTCCCTGTATGGTCGTATTATTTGCCCTTACTATTACGAATCCATGTTTTTCAAGATTGTATAGCACAAGATAGTCTACATTTTTACCGGTACCTATTATTTGAAGAGATAATGACCCTTGAGAAAAGGCATTTATCATACCATCTCTTTTCATTATACTATCATAAGGCTTTACCTGAATAGTAAGTTCTTTACCATTCCACATAAACTTTCCGTCAATGCCTTGACCATCTTCTAAAAGAGTCGGTGGAATTATTGTACATTGCACATTTTTCTTCATAAGTTCGTTTTTAAAGAACTCCAACGCTTTTTGCTCTCCAATGTTTCCTCTTCTAGAGGTAGCAACAAGAATTGGTAGAGTTATTTTATCAAAATGAGTACCACCGTAGTTATATACATCAAATAAGTTTGCAACCATATAGTTGTAGAATCCTTCTTCTGTGTTTATATCTTGGTCATTTATTATTCCTTTGAAAACTGTGTAGTTGTTCACCATTTTGTCAATATACTCTGTGTTTATCAATCTTCCATTGACATTGATATCTTTGTTTCCTGTTCTATAAGAATATCCAAAAGGACCATAGATACTAGTGATATACTTTATTATCATTTGATTCAACCAACCGATTGAATTTGTGTTTCCATATTTGCTTGTAAGGACTGGTCCTAAGCTTAAATCTTTTTCCATAAAGTATATATATTTTCCCCGATTCGGAAAGACCTTATTTGATATATATTTTATGAAAAATGAAAGACTATACCCAATGTTCGTAAGTTATCTATCAGATAGACTAAACGAAGGAAAAATATCGGCCGGTGCTGTGGCACTTTCTAAAATATCAAGAGCTGCATTTGAAGAGTTCAAAAATAAAGTTGAAAAAAATGAACAATTTGAAGGAAAACAGATAGGATCTTTTAGAAATAAAAAGATTGACGACTTATTTTATGGATTTGACTTTGATTGAAAAGATAAATATATCCGGAACGGATACTTATTTTTATGATGGTATAGATTTTGATATGATCCGGGACCACAAAGAAGAGTATGGATTTCTTATATTCTTTGTGGATAGCTATATCAATTCTGTAAAAGCATGGGAAAGACAAAGTCGACTGGATTCTGTCTTAGAAGACAAAGATTTAGAAGATTTTGATTCCGAAAAATATCAAAACAATCATATAGCTATATACCAGACATCGGGTAATTTAATACCAGTATATGAAACAATAAAGAAAAAGCTTTTAGAAATGCACAATCAGGTATTTCCCTTTAAAATAAAGGGTTTTGAATAAAAACCATTATTTGATTTAATATATACAAATAATGACTATGAAACACTTAATGAGATATGAAGGATACACGACAACACAAAGAGTCGATGACATACTAGATAAAATATCTAAGTATGGTATTAAATCTTTGTCTCCTTTAGAAAAACAATTTCTTGATGCACATAAATCTGGTGGTGAAGAAGCCGTTCATAAAGCACTAACAAAAGAGGAAAGTGAAACTATATTCGAAGACGATGCAGGAATGTTTAAATTTGAATTTGAATCTATGGAAGATTACGGAGATGAGATACACTACTTAGGAACTCTTACCTGTCCAGACCTTGTTGAAAATGGGAAAGCCATAAGCGGAAGATTAGAAGGTAGAATAGTTTTTTATAAAGAAACCTCTGCAACATCTCCTGATTTTGGAGTACAGATAAACGGACAAGACTTTGATGTGTTTGACTTTTGTGAAGGATACGAATACGAGCTTGATAGTTTTATTGATTACGTAGTTCAAGAACTTGAAGAAAAAGAAGATTAGAAAAATAATATATACTAAAAAATAAGTCTATAAAAGATGATTAAAAAATATAATCAATTTGTAAAAACAAATGAAAATGCTCCGGCACCGTCAAGACCAGGAGTTTCTCCTGAAACAATCCCGGCTCCAACAAGACCGGATACAACACCAAGACCTGCAAGACCATCTGTTATTCCTACAGAAGAACCAGGAGTAAGAGATAATCCATTAGCATATGGAGACGTAGATGCAGTAGAAGGCGGACTTGAAGGATTAGCTGAGTTATTAGGTGCTTCAGTTGATAGAAATGTTATCAACTATGAAGGTCATGAGATTGATCAACCATCTGAAACAGGACAATTTAGAGTAGACGGAATCGATTTGAAAACTGACGATGTTGAAAAAGTTGTTGATTACCTTAACAACCCACAAGCTCAAGCAGAAGCTCAAGGTAAAAAAGAAAGAAGAGTGCAAGCACAGGCTCAAAAAAGAGCACAAGCTCAAGGTGAGTTCGAAAGAGGTTCAGATAGAACTGAAACAGGTTTAGATCCAGAAGCTCAAGCACTTAAAGCTCAAGCAGTAGATATCGACAAAATCGGTGAATCTAAAAGCTACAAAAACAGAACATTCAAAAGAAAGTTTTAATAAAACACTAAATAAAAAAGCCACTCATTTGAGTGGCTTTTTTAGTTTTATAATTCATCTAATTCAAATATACCAGACTCGTCAGATTCATCTAAAAATCTACCAATCTTTACCATAAGTTCATCATTACCTAAATGATGTGTAGAATCAACATTAACATTTCTAAGCTCACCAACAGAATAAACACATCTTACAGAGTTTGGAATTCCTTGTCTTTCACACAACTCAGAATACTGTTTATACATATCCTCCGCAACTGCCTTCACACATTCAGGTGTTGTCGTACAACCTGGATGAACATCAATGTCCATAGGTATTACTATTTCATCTGAATACTTACTATTGATGTCATTTGCTATTATCTCAACGTTTTGCTGAAAAGACTTAGGAGTTTCCGAAAGGAAATGACAATACTTTATCCAGTCACCTGGTGTTCCTTCTTTAGGACATATTTTTATGTAAATTACTCCGTATCTCATTCTGATTCTTTTTCTTTCTGTATTTTGTTGATTATATATCCTGATACTGCAAATTCTGCGGCAGCCCATAGTATGAACTCTCCCATAGTTAGAGTTTGATATTTCTGTAATAAGAAGAATATCATTCCCCATTGTGCAATTATGAAAGCTAATCCAGATTCTACTCTTTTTTTAGAAAAGTACGAATTTTTATTAGAATAGACATCTCTCAATTCTCTTAAAAACCATTTAATGTTTGTCCATCCAAAAAAATATTTCTTTTTAGGTACATTTTCTTTATTTTCCATTTTTAATATTTTCTTTTATATATTAAAAATGGAAAATAAATAACTATAAATATTTTATATTGTCAAATTTTCTGTTATAGTCCGTATCATCTTTCTTAGAATACTTTTTCTTTTTAGGTATCCATTTAAGATCTAAAACATCTTTACTGAAAAACTCTTCTAATTTCAAAGTTTTGTATGGATTCTGAACAAGAGTCGCTAATTTGTTTATGTCTTTGACCTTACTTATCCTATGTAAAAGTGCTGCAGGATCCGCAACCTTCTTCTTTTCAACAATATCTTCAAAAAGTTTTTTCCATAAGAAAACAGGATATTCACTTTTTATCTTTTCTTCACTTTTATCAAATCCCGCATCATCGTTATCAAAGAAGTATTGTATATCCAATCCATTGTTCTCTATAAGTTTGTAGTCTGTGTTGACACCGACCAATCCTATCGAGTTTGGATAGAAAAGAGAATCTAAATATCCTTCAAAAACGGTTATTGTCCTTCCCAAATCTACGTTCAGTATGTTAAAGTAGTATGAAAGCTTATTATATATAACCATTTCATTCATGTCAATCTCTATTGGATCTTCCTTTCCAATATTTATCCATTCTAAAAGATTTTCATAGTTGTAGATTTTGAACATACGTTTTTTACCCTCTTTCAGATTACGAACCTGCATACCCAGAACTTTCGTGTCTCTTCTATTCAACATCACGATTATCCATTCGCTTTCGTCTTCGTTCTTCCAGAATTTTGCTTGGTATATGTTTTTGTGATACTCTTCAGGAATACCACGACCTATTAAATACTTGTATATACCACCGTTATTGATGATTGGTTTGAAATCTGTTATCTGAGTAAGGTTGGATGAAAAGACTCTCTCTAACTCACTTAATTCAATAAGGTTCTCAAATTTGGCATCAGACATATTTGCCTCATAGTCAGAATATGTCATTACGCTATTGAGGTGTTCAATCATCTCAAGCTTCTTATCAGGATCAACCATCTCATTGAAGTCCTTACACATCCTATCGAGATTTGTATGCTTGTCACAGTTGAAGCAAACAAACATAAGACGATTTAAATAAAGGTTTCCTCTTTTCTTATAGACGTTCTTACTATCACCACAATAGGGACAAGCGATATTAAATCGATCCACATAGTCTACAATCTTTCTCTTGTTTATATTGGCGAACTCTTTGTTGAGTATCTTCTGAACCAATCCTTTTATGTATTCCTTATCCATATCACATGATATATAAAATCATATTCTAAGTTTAGTCTTTGTATGGTATCTTACCACGAACACAGTCTTCTTCCTGACCTTCGTTCTTCAAGAAGTTGTTTATGTAGCCTTGCATGTTTGCAGAACCGATAGGGTTGTGTGAATGTACTGTGATATAAGGGAATTTTATAGGATAAGATTTCTTCTCAAATCGAGACATTTTTCTTCTCTTTGGATTCATCTTATAGAAATAATCTACCAACCACTTCACACAATCAAGTCCAGTTGGCTCTATAATCTTGCTGTAGTCGATTGTGTAGTTCTTTACCACGTTATTGAAGTATTCATCCATTGCAGACTTATCGAGGTCGTGGTCGAGAGATATGTGCGAAATATTTTCCAGCCCAACCTCTTGAATCTTTTTGGAAAACTCTTCTAAGTTTCTTACTACAATCCAGTCTTGCTCTAACGGAGTTCTTATATCGTCTAAATAAATTCTATTCATTTGACAAAGATAAGGAAATTAATCGACTATTATATCAGAAGGTGCAGTTATTTTCATCGTAACCAATGGAGTTCTATCAGTTTTGTATATAACGTCTATAACTTTATCGATGCTTTTGTATTCTTTGTCATCTGTACGTCCTTCGTCATAACCCCAAGCAAGATAAAAACTCGCCTTACAATCCAATGTCTCTAACTTATCTGCGAAGTCTTTCAACATCTCTGACATTTCATTTCTTGAAACGTATTTATAGTTTTCTCTATCTGTAGTTTCTTCATATAAAGAATATCTGAATTGAATAATCATCATGTTTCCTCTTACATTACGTGGTAGATTCATAGTATCGTTCATCAGATCTTCATAGTCGTGTGTCATAGACATTCCTCTTTTTATTCCAAAAACATCATCAAAGTCATGTCCAATACCACCTGGTGTTCTTCCATCGACATAAGTTGCTATTCTGTTGTCATGTAAAAAGTCGTACCCACACTCTTTTATATCATCCATATAAACAGGTTCTGTACTTTTTGTTTTTCTTTTGAAGAAGTCTAAAAATCCTTCGTATGTTTTTACGTTTTTCATATGTTAAAAAAGAATATTCTTTTGTATATTTCCGTAGGAAATTTAGTGATGTCTATATTGTCAAATATTTTAAATATGGATCTTAGATTCCAAGAGCGTGAAAACTTATCATCGTACCATAATTTAATATTTTCTTTATCAAATTCTTCAGACATCTCTTCCAAAATATCAAATAAAAGTTTCTTGTAGCTAGACAATGCTGCACTTGATTGATAACCTGCATTTATGGTTCCATAATTCATCTGGTCTCTTATTATCCAAGCATATAGTCCAGGTAAATGATAGTAATAACTATTATCACCACCCTTTGTCTTCACTTCTTTGATGAAGTCATCAGTAGGAACATATTCAACAAACATCTTTTTAAGATCCATCCTGTATTTTTCTAAATCAAACTTTCCACCTGCTAGAGTATACTTCTCCTTTACTTCAAGTTCTTCTTCTAACTTATTCTCTAAATATTTGATGTATTTAACACCACCAACCTTCTCATCACTGAAATGATATTCATCTGTGTAAGGGTCTAATATATAATTCTTTCTATAGTAATATTCATCATCTACTTTAATATAATGTTGTGTGTAGTCTTTCACACAATAGTCGGTGTCTCCTTCGGCGTTCGTTATAATTTCTATAACATCGCTATCATCTTTTGTCAACCAATCATCCATACATTCAGAATGAACGGCATCCTCTCTATAATAGTTTCCGTCAAGGTATTCACTATAGACAGTATCCGCATTATCGGTAACATATATGTCTAAATATTCTAACCAAACTGTACTTTCATAGTGTACGGGACCTTCAACGTCTTCACAGTATCTAGCATCGTCTTCATCTATATACTCTCCGTGATAGTCACTCCAAACTCTTCCTGAGTTATCAGATGCAGTTCCATCTGTGTTTTGTAATCCTAAAATATCTTCACCATCAATAGAAGAAGTTAGAATTCCATTTTCATAATCATAACTCGTAAGTGTATCCATATAAGGATAGTAGTCGTATCTTCCTTCTTTAACCTTTATTTTGTATGCATGGTTTACTGACCTCACAATATCGTTCTCTTTTGCATAAGCCTCAAAAAGAAGTTTGTCACTATCCTTTATTGTGTAGATCCTGTCCATAAACTTTCTTCCCGCAACATTTGGTCCTTCGTGTATGGTCCATATAAGCGCCCGTCCGACTATTTTGTCAGGAGTCTCACCTTTCAATATAAGTAAGCTACACGATTCTGGGGTTTCTACATATATGTCTAAATATTTTTGACATTTTGCATATCTCATACAAGAGTTTCCAAGCTGTCCTCTCACTTCTTCGTATCTGTCTTCTAAATACCAGTATCTTATATCCTCACCTTTTACCAATTCGAATTTTTCAGAACGTTTGGCCATTGTATCGTAGGTAGATTTGTAGGCGTTCACAAAACTCTCAAGATCTTCGTTCTTTATAGGTGTTTGACGGACATCGTTGAATATGTGTCTAACCCATCTTCCTATTCCGTAGTTAGGAGTCCTTCCACTTTTCCAAAACTTGCTGCTCTTCATGGTGTAGCCTCTTTCTTTTTCCAAATCCGGACTCAAGATTCCGTTAGGATACTCTCTGTAGAACCTACTTGTCTGAACATACGAAATCATGTCGTTTTTGTCGGTTTTGTCTATCAAAGTATAAGTGTCTTTTACATTGTTGTTATCTTCAACTTCCAAAAGCACTTTTGCCACATTTTTTGCGGAACTCTCGCTCATCGCTATGTGTGTGAAAAGCTCTCTCAGGTCATCCGAGTAGAATATCATCATTTTACCACTACCGGTACCTTCTGATATAAAGTCTAAGTATCTGTTTAGTTTCATATTCTATATATTAAAAAAATCCGCTTAAAAACTAAGCGGATCATTTGTTGCCTGAATCTTTTTTCGGGCTAATCTTTTTTTTTACTTTTTCCAAAAGTGTTTTTAGACATTTTTGTTAAAAGTTTTGTCTGACCAATGGCTCTAGTCACAAAAGGGTCTTTACTATTTAAACCAGCTGACATAGCAGCGTTAGGAGTTTGCATAGACATAGTGCTTGTAGTCATAGGATCTTGACTTTCTTTTTTAAACATATCAAAAGTAACTACTTTCTTTGTGATGTCTTCTGGAAATTTAGTTCCTTTAACCACAAATGATAATAAGTTTGGAAATTGTTCGTGATGTATATTGTCCGCAAGTTTTTCTATATGACTAACATTACCTAAATCATCATCAGAGAATCCAACTTTGGCTTTGTATCCGATACTAGCAGCAAACCTGTCTACTCTATCCATGAAAAGTAGAAGAGCATCTTCTTTAGCTTGTTCAGGATCAGATGGTGAACCACCTCTTGATGGTGCAGAAACACCTACAAACTCACAATTTTCTAAATAAAGTTGAACAAGTGTATTTGCAGATGGTTGTCCTTTTAATATTCTATCATACTCTTTGTTATGTCTGAATAGATAAGCAAACTTCAATAGGTTGTTATACATTTCGTATAGTTGTTCTTCAGAAAGAACATTGTCTATTATCCACTCAACTCCTTTTTTCATTGATGGTGCTTCATGTCCTCTTGCAGTTATAATTGCAAAAATAGATCCATTTAATAAACACTCTATGAAGTCTTCCCAAGCTGCCGAAAATCTTTGTGCAGAGATTGCATTTTTAGTATCTTCTAAGAAAGCTGTATCACCTCTTGGACCACCATCTCTAAATTCAGAAAATGCTGCAGCAGGATCACCGTTGATTACTCTCCAGTTTTCACTATCACTTCTTACTTTTGCAAAGTCTGCAGTAGAAACATCTTCAGGAACCCAATCACCATCAATAAGATGGTCCATGTGTATAACCGTCGGCATACTTAGTATGTTATCATCCCAGTCAAATGCGTAATATAGTAATTGTTTATCTACAGAAGTATCTTCTTTTATGTATTGATTAAACTTTTTAATCACCATTAGGTTAAAATTATTTTTTCTTACTGATAAAAGATTGAAAAGACTCTAATTTAACTTCTGACTCGTCTTGACCTTGATCATCATCTTCGTCTTCGTCATCTTCTTGACCTTCTTCGTCTTCTTGACCAAAATCTTCTTCTTCATCTTGACCAAATTCGTCAAATCCTTGAACGTCATCTTGACCTTCTTCACCTTCTTGACCTTCTTCAGTCTCGATTTGGAATTCTTCTACTACTTCGTCTTCAAAAGTTGCTGTTACTGAAATAAGACCATCTCTTTCTTCGATTTCGATCTCGTATCCGTTTATTTCTACTTTAGTTTTCATATAATTGTTTTTGTTTTTTGTATATATTAAATTTATAAACTACATTATATATTAAACTTTCAATCCGTTTTTTTATAAAAAATAAAAACTAAACTAATGAATAGAAACGAAAGGATTCTGAAGTCTCATATGAGAGACAATGGTATATCTGGCTCTACGTTTGATGACTACTTCAAAACAATATCAAGAACACAAAATAACAATACTCCTTATCTATTAGAAGGCAATGGAATGTCAGTGGACATATTCTCAAAACTATTAGAAGACAGAATAATCTTCTTATCTACCGAAGTTGATGATTATGTTTGTAATATAATCAAAGCACAACTTCTATATCTAGAAATGGAGAGTGATAAAGACATAAAAATCTATATTGATTCAGGAGGAGGTTCAGTCTATTCAGGATTAGGACTATTAGACGTAATGGATTTTGTTAAACCAGACATCATCACTGTGAATACAGGTCTTGCTGCATCTATGGCTGCTGTAATACTTTGCTCAGGAACAAAAGGTAAGAGAAAGGCACTTAAGCGAAGCAGAACAATGATCCATCAACCGATGACCGGATTTGGATCATATGCACAAGCATCCGACATGGAAATAGAGGCAAAGGAGATAAACTCTTTGAAGAAAGAATTGTACGAAATCATCTCGGATAACACAGGACAAGTTTATGATAAAGTTAATAAAGATAGCGATAGAGATTATTGGATGACCGCAATCGAGGCTAAAAAGTATGGAATGATTGACGAAATCATACAAAAAAGAAAATAGTATGAATGAATCTTACACAACTATCAAAAGATGATAAGATTAAAGAACTGATAAAAGATGTAAATTCTAAAAATTCTTTGAGAATGAAGTTCTCTTTGGAGGTCAGTAT
>Ga0114971_10001701_pt1 | contig 14981 bp, 15 predicted proteins | sample M_140625_MF_Meta_FD_87320 | JGI IMG/M metagenome (GOLD analysis project Ga0114971, IMG submission 87320) | Freshwater microbial communities from Lake Montjoie, Canada to study carbon cycling - M_140625_MF_MetaG | ecosystem: Environmental > Aquatic > Freshwater > Lake | place: Lake Montjoie... | reverse complement strand
TCGGGTAGGAGATTGTGGTTTCTGGCGCGACTCTTCTGGAAACGGGAAGTCGTGGAGCTCCTCGACATGGCCGCTGCGAGGATCCAGCCGGTAAACTGCATCAGCGGCTTCGGGGAGGCCGCCTTCTGGAGTTTCGATTCGGGCGCGGTGCGAGGCGGCAGCTTTTAGCAGGACGCTACCGCTGGCATTCAGAGCGATTTGCCGGGCTGGGCTCGGAGTGGAAATGCCCAAACCGGTGAGCAAACGCTCTTTTTGCGTCGCGTGGCCGGATTGTTTTGGATCGCGCAGGAACCAGACGTTGCCGTCCTCAATCAAAAGTACGCCATTGCAATAGAAAGCGAAGTCCGTCACTGCGCCGAGTTCCGCTGCGAAAATGGCGCAACGATCGGCGGCTCCGTCACCGTCGAGATCAGCGAGAACGAGCAGTTTACCAGTCTCTTGGTTAGGACTGTCGCACAACACCCAGAGTCGACCTTGCGCGTCCCAATTCATGCGGATCGGGGTGGACAGTTCAGGAAAACGGTCGCTGCTGGCGAATGGGCTGGAGTTGGCGTCGGTGGCTATTAAAACGGGCTTCGCGGGCGCGGTGGCGCTTGGCGGGCTTGGCTGAGCCTTTTCCACAGGCGCGCCGTTTGCTTGGGCCCAAGCGAGGGCGTCTAAGACTGAAGCGCGTTCTTCTAAGCGCTGCCAGATTTGGGGCGTGGGATCGGACGACATTTGTTGAAAAGCGCGTCTCCAAACTAAGTGTTTTTCCGCTGTAATTTTTCGAATTACGTCCAAATGAGGCGCTCTTTTTGGTGCAGCTCCTGTGAGGGCTTCGAAAATAAGGGGCGCCAACAGTCGGTTGCCTTCCGTTGTGGGAAGATACCCGTGGACGGTTAAAGCGCTTTGAAACAGGCCGAAAAATTTGGGAACCAAGGCAGCACGTTGGCGGCGCGTGGCGAAGAGGCGTTCAGTCGCAGAGAAAACGTCGACAAAGGGCACGCCGACTTCTCTCGCTACGGCGGCTACCGCTTCAGACGCGGACTTCAATTGCGCATTGCGGGGATTGGTGTCTAGTCCGATAGCGTCGCCGAGCGGCTCCTGTGCGGCTGGACCGAACAGGATCAAGCGCATCGGGCGGCCGTTTGGGGGGGTGGAAAGGGTGCGGTTTGCGAAAGCACGGAGGTCGGTCTGGAAAGAGGCGATATCCGGATTTGTGCAAAGCGCCTCGGTTGTCCCGTAAAAAGCCCACACGATTTGCGTGCCGATTTGCGCGAGGGTCGCCTGCTGCACTTCGGCCGACTCGGACTCTGCGCGAGGCACGGTCGCTCCAGGGATTGCGAGCGAGCGGAAGGCGAGATTTTTTTCGGGAAATGACTCGAGGAAAGCCGTTTCTAGGAAGCCGTCCTGTAACAGAACATCCGCCAGCGCACCGCCCACGACGGTGATTCGGGCGCCGTTGGGGAGGTCCGGCCCTTTTGCGGCCGAACTCTGGTTTTGTGTAAACGCCACACAAAGAACGGCGCAAAAACTCAGGCGAGAAAAGCGGCGCTGGAGCCTTTTTACAAATGGGAAAAACGGGGTGGCGCGCATGAGAAAAACCCGACCCGCGAAACTCAGCGCAGTGGAAAGCCACGCCAATTAGGGGCGTCGGGAGCGGAGTTTAGCGGAATCAAAGTGCCTCGGCAAATTCACCCACTTTACGGAACTTCGCGTATCGTTCTTCGAGCAAGGCGTCCAAGGGTTTCACGCTCAACTCGTCGAGGTGACGCGTCACGGCCTTGCGCAGATTCAGTACCGCGGCAGTCTGATCTTGGTGGGCACCACCGAGTGGCTCGGGAATGACTTCGTCCACGAGGCCCAAATTCAAAAGATCCGCGCCTGTGAGCTTGAGCGCCTCGGCTGCTTCTGGCGCGTGTTTGCGGTGTTTCCAGAGAATCGCGGCACAGCCTTCCGGACTGATCACAGAGTAATACGCGTTTTCAAGCATCAGCACGCGGTCGGCCACGCCAATGCCCAGAGCGCCGCCTGAACCACCTTCCCCGATGACAACCGCCACCGTCGGAGTACGCAAGGTCATCATTTCCTTTAAGTTTAGGCCGATGGCTTCTGAAATATGCCGCTCCTCCGCGCCCACGCCCGGATAGGCGCCGGGAGTGTCAATCAGGGAGACGAAGGACATGCCAAACTTCTCTGCCAGGCGCATTAGCCGCAGGGCTTTGCGGTAACCTTCTGGGTGGGCGCTGCCGAAGTTGCGTCGGAGGTTTTCCTTGGTGTCACGCCCCTTTTGGTGGCCGATTACGGCGCATTTGTGCTTGCCCATCAGGGCGAAGCCGCCGGGCATGGCAGAGTCGTCCCCAAAAAGGCGGTCTCCGTGCAGTTCGGTGAAGTCGTTAAAAGAGAGCTGCATGTAGTCGAGCGAAAACGGCCTAGCGGGATGGCGGGCGAGCTGGACGCGCTGCCAAGCGGTGAGATTGGAGTAAATTTCCCTCCGCGTTTGCTCGAGCTTTTCCTCCATGCGCTGGACTTCGGCCTCCAAGTTGATGTCGCTTGCGTTGGAGGAGCTGCGCAAATCAGCGAGCTTGGCTTCTAACTCAAGGACCGGTTTTTCAAACTCTAAGGGCTGGAGCTTCATAAAATCTACCGAATGGTGACAGTATCATTCTTCTGTAGCAATGCCGACAGTTCCCGCACGGCGTCGGGAGCCAGTCCGTAGCCCGAGGTGGGTTTAGGCGCGTTCTCTGCCGGATCCGCAGGCACGGCATACAGCGTGTGATTGGGAGGTTGCAGCACGACCCAGTGGGAGGCGGCTTGGAAGCCCTTTTCGCCGAAATTCAAACGCACCCCCGCGTTCCACGCCGGTTTGTCATGCACTTTTGCTGCCAGAGGAGTTGGCGTGCCCTTTTTCTGCGCTCCAATTTTGGCGGAACCCTGCGTGGCGACGATGGGGTATTGCGCGAAAAACTCGCCCGCCTTGAGGACGATGACTTTCGAGCTTGGTCGGTCAATGACTGCGGAGAACTGCGCGGGGACGGAGTACAGCCTTTGGCCCACGCGCAGGTTGACGCCTTCAAGCCGATTAATTTCTGCGAGGAGCTCCTGAGAGGTCTTTAACCGATGGCTGACTTTGGTAAGCGAATCGCCGGATTTGACCACGTATACGTCTTTTTCTGGTGTGGCTCTTGGCGAGAGTAGGAGCGCAACTTGGAGAGTGCCAAGCCGGTTGCGAGCTTCTTCAAACTTGCTGGAATCCGGGTAGGCATCAATGAACTCCAGATACGCTCGGCGAGTGGCGAGGGGGTCGCCAAAGGCATCTATTTGCAGACATTTTTGGTACTCCACCAGCGTTGGGTCCTGCAATTCTGGGATCACTGGCACGGGGCCACCCTTATCTTTGGCCAGCTTAATCTCTGTTTCCATGAAGTAGAGATAGGTTGCATAGCCGCCCCCGCCGAAGACGAGAGCCGTCAGCGCCACCACGACTAGGGCTTTGAGGAACCACTTCACGAGGAATAGGGGGCGAGTAGTGGGCTAGAGGGGGCGAGTCGAGTAGTTACGCTATCGAAGAGAGAGGTAGCCCCGCCGCTTCTCGTGCTTCCTGATTCTGAGAAACTACAAAAGGCCGCGCCTGCGAAAGTCCCCCAGATTACTGCTGGAGGATTCTTGAATCATGTCTGAGGCAAACTTGAGCAGGCTCACTTCCCAGCCTTCATCTACGCCCTGCAGGATGACGCTGAGAGGGTCCTCGCTATGATCCACTTGGTCTTTGAGGCGCTGGATCACTTCTTCAATCGAGTTGTGGACGATGGTTTCCTTGACGTCGGTTTTGCGAAACTGGAACCCGTATTTAAGAATGGCCAAGTGCCCTGCGTTGTCTTGTAGCCATTCCATAAACTGCTCTGCCCGTTCTCCAAAACCCTCCAAAAGCATCCGCTGTAAGTGCCCCGGCGCGATGATCTGCGGACGCTCAGCGTGCAAGCGCCCGTCGCGAATGCGGACTTCGTTGACAGAATCCATCAACTCTGTGACCAGAAAAAAACGGAAACTGGTGGAGCCAAACGTGTCGATACGCCGCTCCGGCGCGTGGATCACGGCAGTGTTTTCAATCGCGTATTGTACCGACGCGGCGTCGAGCATGGACATAAAGTCAATTTAAGCCTCAAACGCAGGATGGCAAATGGGAACCGAGGGTTGCAGGAGAAAAGCACTCAGTCCGATTGGGGCAATGTGCGTTGAAAATCAGGCTTTTGAACCTTTTTAACGCCAGAGCAGGCTGTTTGAGCGGGGAGTGGGTTGCCTTCAGAAGGCGGTTTCATTGACTTCCACGCGTTCAATTCTATCTTTGACCTTGTGAATTCGCTCACCGAAACGCAACTGCCTCTCAAGGCACCTATGAACTCTTCGGAGGCCCATTTGGGTGATAATCTTGGGGATACAACGCTTCCGCTGAAGCGCGCCTTCGAGCCTATCGCAAAGGAATTGCTTGGCGTTGAAGAGCGTATTCGGGATCAGGCACGGGCTTTCGACCCAGCGGTCGAGCATTACGTCGCCTACGCCATTCAAAGTAGCGGAAAGCGGTTGCGCCCCGCCTTGGCTTTACTTTCCGGCGGTGCCACAGGTGCCATCCGTTCTGAACACGCCGACCTCGCCGTCATCGTCGAACTCATCCACGCTGCGACCTTGGTTCACGACGATATCCTTGACCATGCCGACCTGCGCCGGGGTCAGCCCACCGCTAACGCCAAGTGGGGCAACTCACTCGCCGTGCTGCTGGGGGACTGTCTTTTCGCCCACGCGCTGCAGCTCGCTTCCGGCTTCGAAGACAACCGCATGTGCCGCACCCTCGCTGCTGCTGCTAGCGAAGTTTGCTCTGGAGAAATCATCCAAACCCAAAGGCGTTTTGATCTGAACCTTTCCGTGCCTGATTATTTCCGTATTTTGGAAATGAAGACCGGCGCTCTTTTCGCCGTTGCCACGCAGTTGGGCGGTCGTCTTAACGGCGCCTCGGCGCAGGTGGAGGAAGGCTTGCACGCTTTCGGCATGCGGTTGGGCACAGCCTACCAAATTTATGACGATTGCCTTGATCTCGCCGGAGACGAGGGGCAAGTCGGTAAAACGTTGGGTAGCGATTTGCGCCGTGGCAAACTCACTCTTCCCATCCTGCATTTGTTGCAGATTAGCACGCCTCTGGAACGCACGCGATTGGCTGGGATTATTTTGGAAGGTAAGGACGAGGAAATTCCAGCGCTCGTCGATCAAGCCGTGCAGCAGGGAGCGGTTTCGCACGCCGTAACCACTGGGCGCCGTATGCTTTCTGAAGCAAAAGAGAGCCTTGCCCCTCTGGTCTCAACCTCTGGCACGCCTTTTGTCGACGCCTTGGTGAGTCTTTGCACGACGCTGGACGGGATGATCGCGCCGCTCGCTCGGTGAGTTGGGCCTGTGGGCAGGCGCAACCGGTGGGCTAGAGGGTTGGGGCAACGAAAACCCAGGCCGGTTCGTTGTCACGCGCCAGACCTGGGTTTTTCGCTCTTTAAGCTTTTAGCGCTAATTACTTATTCTTTTTACCGCGGGTTGCGCCGGCAACAAACTCTTCTAGGGAGAGGGAACCGTTCCCGTCCTTATCGAGCTTCTTAAAATCTTCTTCTTTCGCGGCTTTTGCCTCGGGCTTCGCCTTGCCGAGGAACTCTTCCAAACTCAATGCGCCGTCGCCATTGGCGTCCATCTTCTTGAAGCGCTCTTCGGGCGTGATTTTGGATTTCTCTGGAGCGGCTGGTGCTGGTGCGTCGGGCGTCTTGGCTTCTGCTTTTGCGTCTGCTTTTTGCTCAGCTTTTGGTTCGGCTTTATCTTGGGCAAAGGATGCCACGGAAGACAATGCGACTAGTGCGGCGAATGTGGGGAGGGATCGGAGGATTTTCATAGTGAGGGATGCGGTTTTTTTAGGGCACGGGTTGGTTCGTGAACGGCGTTTGCTCCAGGGGGGGGCGGGGAGCCGACGCAGCGCATGGCAACTCGTTGAATGCAGAAACACCGCTTCCGCTTGAAAGTTGCGAGAAAAAGAACGCGAAAGAAAAAAGAAACGAAGCCGTGTCCCAGGCGCTCGGCTGCGTGGCTCTTCGTGGACGTCGCCTACTCGCTCAGAGTTCCAGGGGAACGCCTGGAGCAACCGTGTGCATTTGTGTTTCCGGCAGCCGTGGTTGGAGGGTTTGCCTGAACCATTCTTGCGCCTGCGGTTCGCCATGCACGAAAATGATATGACGTGGCGCGGTGTGTTCCAAGTAGGCGGCGATGGAATCACGATCGCTGTGGGCACTAAAACCGAAAGTGTCGACCTTGCAGCGCAGCACTTCAGAAGGCGCGCTTGCCCCCAGTTGAATGGGTTCGCCATGGGTGGCGGAACGCAGGCGACCGGCTGGAGATTCCGGATCGGCGTAGCCCACGAAAAATATACCGTGGGCGGGGTTGGGGAGAAATTGGGAAACGATCACGTTGGAGAGGGTGTTCTCCGTCATCATCCCACTGGAAAGGGCGTAAATTCGGCCTGGTTTAATGGGTAAATTGTTAATCTCCCGTCCGCTAATCGTGAAAGGCGCGACGGTTTCTAGCAGATCTAAGCCGACGTGTTGTCTGGAGGAGGCATTAGCTAGGCGGTCGTGAATTTCGGTGAGCTTTGTACTCAAGCCACCAATGTAGATGGGACAATGCGGCAGCAACTGTTTCTGCCGCAGCTTATGGATCATCGTGAGCAGCTCCTGGGATTTGCCCAGTGCAAACACGGGCACCAACACGCTGCCCCCTCGGGCGAATACCTCGCGAATGGCCTCCGCAAAACGCAACTCCTCCTGTTCTCGGGTGAAGCCTTCAGGCTGGGGAGTTGCGCCTCGAGTGCATTCCACAATCACTGTATCGATATTCTGTTCGGGCAGACGCGCCCCCTGCATCAGGGTTTGATCCAGGAAATTGACATCGCCAGTGTAAAGAATTCGGCGGCCCTCAGCCTCGAAAAGTACCGCGGCAGATCCTAGAATGTGGCCAGCGTCTTCCAGTTGGAGCGAGACGTCTGTGGCTTCATCGTGCCCGAGGCGATCCCCGTTGAGTGAGAAGCGCTTTCCGGTGGGCAGGGACTGGAAGCGGCGGGTGCAGGCTGTGGCGTCCTTGTGGGTGAAAAGCGGAGTTTGTCCCTCGCCGCTTTCCTGGCGCTTCATCATGACGTTCACTGAATTGTGCAGCATGGCGTCTGCCAGTTGCCTGGTGGGCTCGGTCATGAACGCATTCACCTTTGGATGAGCCTTCATGAGCACTGGCAAAGATCCAAGATGATCTTGGTGGGCGTGCGTCAAGACAACGGCATTCAATTCAGTCTTAGAAAGATGCTCTAATAAGGGCAGGCTCTCCCGCCCTTCAGCTTTGGGGTGCGCCCCGCAATCCAAGACGATACGCCGGCCGGCGATTTCCAAGAGGTAACAGTTGGCGCCGATTTCGATTTGGCGGGTGAGATTAGTGAAACGAAAAGAAGACATTTGGATAGTACAAACCCCGAAGCGCAAACGGACCGTTCAAGAAGTTCGCGCAGGGTAGAAGCGGAAAACGCTAACAGAGCGTCTTGGAAACAACAGATGAAACACAGAAAGGTTTCATCCACCCGTAGGCCGGTTGCCGCAAAGCGAGCGAGTGCCAAGCGCTGCTCGCTGCCCCCTAACGCGTCCGGGGGAAGAAGCGGCCCGTGAAATCAAGTGGAGGGGTGCCGCCAGAGGCTTGCGACAAAAAGGGTCGAACTACCGTTGCTGCCTTCCGGCCCTGGCGGGGTTTGCCCGCCCTTAATCCGCATCCCCTGACGGCAGATGTACTATGAACCCCCTGCGGGGAAACTCAACCCCCTCCTGCAATTTTTGCAACGCTTCCCCGCATATCCCGCTTGCAAGAGGACGCGAGGAGAGGATGATAAGCGACACCGGATTTTTTCCTTCTGTCCCCAGTCTTTTTCTAACCCCCCAGTTCAATCCACCCGTGTTAGCTCTGTCTCACGCGCTCCCCCAAGCCCAAAACTCTTGCGTATGACTAGGATATTTCTCATCGTAACTATAGTTTTTTCAATGGCTTCCGCTCTTCTGGCTTTCCTTACTAAAGAGAAGGCTGGGGAACTTGCCAAAAACCTAGAGGATAAGACATCCGCCTCTGGGTCCTTGAAATCGGAAAATGTAAAACTGAAGGAGGACAAGAAGGCGGCTTCCGAGAAAATCAGCGAACTCAACAACGAAACCGCCTCCGTAAAAACACAGGTGGAAACGTTGCGAGCCGACATCAAAACTAAAGAGACGGAACTTGCTGCACTCCAACAAGCTAAGCAGGAAGCTGTTGCCCAGATTGCCAAGTTAAAGAAGCAAATCGAGGAGACAACCATCCCTGTTGTACCCGCCAAGGATCCGATTATGGAGGAAAAGCTCGCCGCACTAGACGCCGAGCTGAAGAAAAAAGAACAGGCTGCAGCTGACGAAAAGGCAAAGCTCACCCAAGAGCTACAACAGCTTAAGGCCAAGGTCGCGGAGGCATCCAAGGCAACGGGGCCGGGAGGAGTTAAAATAGGTTCAGACGGGAAGCCCGTATCGCAATCTGCGCGTCCGCCTTCCGGAGTGATCGTGGCTTACAACGAAGGCTGGAATTTTGTGGTGGTGAATTTGGGCGACAAAAACGGGGTGACTCCCGAAAGCAAGCTGGCAGTTTTTAGGGGAGGTAAAGTCATTGCCAAGTTGAAGGTCACCGAAGTGCGGCCGACGCATTTGTCGGCGGGATTAGTTTACCCTGAGGGCCGGAATCTTGAGGCGGTTCAAACCGGAGATCTTGTGGTGTTTTCCAAGCCTGAAGCGCCCGTGGCGGATGCATCTCCCAACCTGCGCGCATCCATCCCTTGAGGCGTAGCGCCTCTCTGAAAAAGCAGTATCACTTTATCCTCATGCGTCTCCTTTCCAGAATGTTCGCGGGCCTCTTGCTTCTTTCCAGCAGTCTGGGCCTCTCGGGTTGCGCAACAACGCCTAAACCCGAGTCGGAAAACAAAGTGAGCACGATTCCATGGAATCGGCCTGCGAGTTGGGAAGGCCGTGGCCCGCTGGGTGGGATGATGATGATGGAAGGAAGGTAGACGGGCAGGACAAGACAGATACGGCTCGCGCAGTGGGCTCTCTCACTTGGCCGCCACGTGATGACTTCGATGGGACTTCGTCGGCTAAGAAAGTTCGTTAATTTTAGAGCTCGGTTGCGCTCGGAGGATGGCGTCGGGAGCGCGTTGGAGTGTTATTGCTGCCCGAAACTAACCGGCTGGGTGTCCACAGGGACCTGAAGAACTCCGGGCGGCTTGGCGGGGGCGATGGTTGGTGCCGCTGGAATGGGTGTAAGGCGCTGCACCAGAACGCTGTCATCTTTACGAAAGCTGAGGACTCCAGCGGGACGCATCCAGAAAATTGCCCCCAAACCGATGGCAAAAAGAGCCGCTAAACTCGCCAAATATACTGGGGTACTCACACTGTACTCTCCCAGATAAGTGCCCAATCGATCTGCTGCGATCCGCCAAAGTGAACGGTGTAAAAGTTCTTCGCGTTGCCGCAGATGAAGCCGTTTTAGCAGCGTTTGCGGGTAATCAGCGGGCATTTGCATCTGGGCGCGCTCTTTGAGTAGCGACTTAAGTTGTTCCTGTGTCATGGGACGACGGTGGATTCGGGGTGTTGAGAATGCTCTATGCGGGTTTCCGCGAAGTGCTGGGTGGGAAGGAAGGCGCGGAGGGGAAAGAGGGGTGCGTTTCAGGCTGAAAATCAGTGAGGTACCCTTGTAAAAGACGGTGGGCGTAAAAAAGGCGCGATCGCACCGTCCCCTCGGAAACTCCAAGAATGGCGGAGATTTCGGCATGCGCCAGACCTTGAATATCAAACATAACCACCACGGCTCGGTGCTCCGGAGTGAGCCTTTCTAAAGCCTCGCCCAACCGGACCTGCAACTCACTCAAATTAGCTTCGGAATGCGGCGTTTGCGTGCTGATCAGCGCGGGGTGCAGAGCTGTCTCCTCGGCCGGGGAGCCCAGAGGCGTGGCCGCCCCTTGGGATGGGAACGCTCGTGCATCTAAACTGACCGCCTGCCGTTTACTACGGCGCCTGAGGAAATTAATCGTCATGTTTACCGCGATGGAATGAATCCAAGTCGTGAACTTTGCGGCACCTCGGAAACCGGCCAAGGAACGGTAGACCTTGGTCCAGACGTCTTGGAGGAGATCGTTGGCATCGTCATGATTCGCCGTCATTTGAAACACTAGGGAATAAAGTTTCCCTGAATGTTTCACAACGAGTGAGTCAAACGCGGTGGCATCCCCTGACTGGGCACGGGCGACCCAAGCCACGTCTTCCAGGTGGCTGCTGGCAGGATCGGGCTGAGCTTCGGGTTGCACTTGAGCACAAGCCGGCGAGGCGGGAAGCTGCGGTGGAGCGACGCTCTCAAGGAAGGGAGCAGCCCCGTCTGCTGCTCTTTCTTGAGGGTTGTGTTTGTTGTGCGATCCCACAGTCTCACCTTTAGCAGGCCGTCGTCGGCGCGTCTCTGAAGAAAGCAGCGCCTCCCGAGGAAGCGGGCAGGGGGCGAATAAAGTGCCGTTCAAAGCGCGGGATAAAACACGAAGGTCGACTTCACCCGAGTTGTCGGCTTGCTCACTAACGTGCTGACCAACGTGCTGACCAACGTGCTCAACGGCGTCTTGAACAAAGATCGCTATGGACGTTAGCCGAGTGGGTGATCGGAAATAGACTGGGGCTCTGCTCATAGATTCCTCACCTCGTCTGACAAAGGAGACGCATGAGATGTTCAATCAGGAATCAGAATGGGAAATCCGTCCTGGGAACCGCCAAGAACGCGGCCGTTTATGCCGCGCTTTCTTGAAAAGCCTCCGCAAGTCGAACTCCCCCAGAGGCGCGTTTAGGAGCATTGCAAAACATTCGTTGTCGCGGCTTTGATACCTCGTACGCTCGGAAAATCCAGTCAGCGTGTGGTATGTATACACCGCAAGCAAATCAATATCACCGCATTAGGCAGACTTATATCCGTCTTTATCGATCTCTACCGTTGCGTAGCCTACGGCCTTAAGGCCTGCTTCCAAAGATGCAATCACCATTGAAAGTTGCGACATCTCCACCGGCGAGATTTGGACTTTAGCTTGCGGGGCGGCTCCCTCTTGGGCCATGTGTCGGACACGAAACACGGAGAAGCCAAGGCTACGCACCCAATCCTCCGCGGCCTCAACCATGGCAAGCACATCGGGGGTAACAGGAGTGCCGTGCGGGATGCGAGAAGAGAGGCAGGGTTGCGCTGGGGCATTAGCGGTGGCCAAACCAAGCTCGCGGGAGGCGGCGCGAATCTCTTCCTTGTTGAGTCCCGCGTCCCGCAAAGGGGCAAGCACTTTGAATTCTGCGGCGGCCTCGCGGCCCGGACGAACCTGATGCATATCATCGGCGTTTTCTCCGTAAGCGAGGCCCTTGAAGTGGCGCTTCGCCGCAAGGGACTCTAATTGCAAAAAAAGCTCTGCCTTACAGAAGTAACACCGGTTCAGGGGGTTTTTCGCGTAGTCTGGGTTCTGCAGCTCGCCTGTGGCCACCACTTCCACCGGCGCATCCAGCCCCTCGGCGAGGGTCAGCGCAGCCGCGAGCGCCTTGCGTGGCAAACTCGCGCTATCGGCAATAACACCCAGCATCCCCGCGGCGCCCAGTGTGTTGCGGGCCTCCGCCAGCAAGTAAGCGCTGTCCACACCGCCAGAATAGGCGATGAGCAAGGGAGCATGGGCGCGGAGGATATCACGGAGTGTATCCTGCTTGGCCCGAAGCGATTCCGACAGCATAAAGGTTAAATGAGGACCCGGCGAAAAAGTTCGTCTAAAGGAAGGCTCAGCCCAATATAAAAGTCGCCGAACTCCGCAAACTTCACGCTCACCGGATCAAATCGCATTTTATAGACGATGTCCTTGATCCAGAAAGTGTCGTGGGCGAAGAGGGTGACACCCCACTCGGCGTCATCCAACCCGGTGCTGCCGGTGATCAGTTGTTGCACCTTTCCGTGATACTGACGTCCCACCCGACCATGCCCCGCCATCAGTGCCTTGCGCTCTTGGAAGGACAAATCGTACCAGTTTTGAGAAGGAGCGCGCCGTTTGCTCATGGGGTAAAAGCAGAAGACTTCCCATGTCGGCAGTGTGGGATAAAGCTTGTCCTTGCCGTACTTAGCCATGCGAGCTTGAAATTCGGCGAGACCCTTGTCGAACTCCGGCGTCCCAGGCTGCAGGTTTTGCTCCTTCTCCAAAGTGACTGCGTATTCCTCAGGGGTGGAAATGTATTCACTTTCTTCGGTAAGCGAGAGGAAGCTATAAACTGGGGTCAAGACGTCTGGGCCCAGACCGAGGGAGAGTCGCTTTTCGTAACCGTTGGCGACGTGCAAGTCTGGGGTGAGGAGCATGAAGCAGATGTCGGCCTTCGGAGTAACGACGCTGAAAACCAGAAGCTGGGTGTTTTCCGTAGCGCGGATTTCCTGAATGAGTTCGGTGAGCTGGGTTTTGGCCATGATGCGCTCTTCAGAAGAGAGCATCGACCACTGGCCATGTTCCACTCGGTAAAAGAGATGGAGAACGTGCCAGCCTTTTTCTGGAATAACGGAGGTGGTTACAGAATCGGACATTTGCCTATGATGCGTTCTGTGTGCCGAGCGTCAAGGAAGGGCCGCGCCGCCGAGCACAATCCCGGGTGAAATCGGGTTGCCCCTGAGAAAATCGCGCGTTTGCATTCTGCGCTTTCCTTCAAGCTGCACCTCTCCCAACCAAACGCCTGCCGCGCCCGCCGCAACGAGCACTCCGCGAGACTCGACGCTTAAAACAGTGCCAGGGGCGGCGCCACCGCAGGGAACGCGACTTTGAATCACCGAAAACACCTTCAGTTTGCGGCCTGGGTCTGTGGAAGATGCGGGCGAGGGAAGCCTCGTGTAGGCACCGGGCCACGGGTTCATGGCGCGGACTTTACGATCCACTGCGAGGGGCGATTCCCAAGTGATCCAGCCGTCCTCACGGGTGAGTTTTGTAGCGTAAGTGACGTGGGCGGGATCTTGTGGGAAGCGCGGAGCAACGCCCTTCTCGATCAGTGCGAGTGCTTCTGCAAGAGCCTTCGGAGCGAGGATCGCCAGTCTGTCGTGGAGCGTTCCGCCAGTTTCTCTGCGGCGCAGTGGAAGGCGCTTTTCCAAAAGAATATCTCCGGTATCCAACCCCTCAGCCATGTACATGACCGTGATCCCCGACTCGGAGTCTCCCGCCTCAATAGCCGCCTGAATGGGCGCTGCACCGCGATGCCTCGGCAGCAGGGAGGCGTGCAGGTTGAGGCAGGCGCGGGTGGGCAATTCCAGCACTGCACTCGGCAAAATCTGGCCGTACGCCATGACCACGAGGACTTCCGGGGCCAAGGATTGCAACGCTTCGACGGCGTCTGGAGCCCGTAGTTTGAGGGGTTGCTGAAGCGCCAGTCCTTCTCGTTGTGCAACCTGTTTAATCGCAGAGGTCTGAAGCTCCTGATGCCGACCAACCGGCTTGTCCGGCTGGGTAAGCACTCCCGCGACGCAGTGAGACGAGGCCAGCAACCACTCCAAAGACGGCACCCCGATATCGCCAGTTCCTGCAAAAACAATACGCATTTAGCTTGAAACTAAGCGTTTATAATGGCGGTGAGAATGTCGTAAGTCACTTTCACAGGAGACTGCGTCGCATCAATGTTGAGCACCTTATCGGGGCCGTAAAAGTCTAGCACAGGCTTGGATTCGGTTTCGTAAGTGATCAAACGTCTGCGAATGGTTTCCTCGTTCGCATCGTCGAAGCGGTTCTCCTTTAAGGCGCGCTTTTTAAGGCGAGAAACCAGAGCGTCACGGTCTGGACAAGAGAGATGGAAGACGCGTTTGACCTCGAGAATATCCCGCATGATTTCAGCCTGCCGTACGTTCCGGGGAATGCCGTCGAGCACGAGAGAGTCGATGTCCGGCTTAAACTTACGCGCCCCAACCATGTCTCCAATCACGGCCATCCACAGGCGAACGGTCATTTCATCGGGGACGAGTTCGCCCCGGCTGGAGTATTGGAGGAAGGCCTCTCCCAGCGGAGTGCGGGTGTCTAGCGAGCGAAAAACATCGCCGCAAGCACAGTGGAAAAAGCGGGGAATAGTTCCCAGCACCTTGCCTTGAGTACCTTTACCAGCACCGGGCGCCCCAAAGATGAGATATGTGCCGTATTTCATGCGATCCCCGAACATCCGAAAAAGCGGGGCGAGTAGCAAGCCGGTAAACCACAACGGTCTTCTTAGGCGCGGTTTCTCCTTTTGACTCGGCCCAGACGGTTGGGCTATCGGGTGGAAAACCAGAAGTTTATTTGTTGATAATGAGTCACGTGAGAAGAAATAATCTTCTTAAGATCGTTTTTCGGAGCACCTCTTCCTGCAATAAGCAGTGAATATTCTATATTCCAAAAACCGCTTGTAATGAGACGGCTTTAGATCACTGCGATGACCTCGGCGGGATTCCGCAGGTCTGCGATCATGCGCCGCGGAATAAGTCTATGATCGTAGGTGACTCCATCACACTCAGCGGGCGGAGGCGACCTTCGCCAGTGAGCTTTTGTCGCAGCATGGTGAGGTTGCGTTCCTCGATCAAAGTCCCTCGATTGAGCAGGTTAAGGCTGCCACCCGGAGCGATCGGCAGGGCCTCCACTGTGACGTCGTTGATCTGCAGGGTCTCGACGGTTTTGCGATTTACATTACGGCTGCAAACGTAGAGGGACACCGACAAAAGGATGCCGGAGGCGTTAAGGCAGATGCGGACGCGGTCTACCATGGCCGCGTTTAATTTGGGCAAATTCGCGGTGGCGACCGCCTTGGGCACTACAGCCGTGAGCACTTCGTGGCCTTCGCCTTGGATACCCGCTTTAATCGCTCCCTGAACGATGTTTACGACTTCAC
>Ga0114971_10001699_pt1 | contig 14984 bp, 11 predicted proteins | sample M_140625_MF_Meta_FD_87320 | JGI IMG/M metagenome (GOLD analysis project Ga0114971, IMG submission 87320) | Freshwater microbial communities from Lake Montjoie, Canada to study carbon cycling - M_140625_MF_MetaG | ecosystem: Environmental > Aquatic > Freshwater > Lake | place: Lake Montjoie... | reverse complement strand
CTACCACCATCGCGAGTAGCAGAAAGTTCGTAGCGCTTTGAGTGACATCCGTTCCAGCCGTGAATGCGAGTGGAATCTTTGATGCCAGAGCGACGAGCTCGTCAGACGACTGGTTTTTCGATGGGTCATATCCAATCTGCGCGCGGTAATCCGCGATACCAGTCGCGTGCTGAAGAAGCTGAAGAACCGTGATCCCCGCCCATGATGCTGGAAGACTTGGGATATATTTTGAAACTCCATCCTTCAAGTCGAGCTTGTTTGCCTCAAAGAGCTGCATGACAGCGACTGCTGTATATGCTTGAGAAATCGGACCAATAGCCCAAACAGTGTTTTGGGATGCGAGGCGTTCCTGAGCGATATCCGAAAGTCCATAGCCGACGACTCGCGTGATGTATGGAGCCTGCACAATTGCAAGAGTGAGACCAGGGATCTGATGCTCCGCCATAAAGTCATAAATCATCTGGTCAACAGATTCGCCACCATGCGCAACTTTCGAATTGCCCCGCCCATCTGTCGGAAGGGTTACGGATTTGAGTGCGACTGATGCATCTTGCGACCACGCAGAACTGGCAAGAACAAGCACAGTGAGGGATAGGATGATCGCTGTTTTCATTATTAAAGTTTAACCTACGAAATATTCCCCGTTCATATTTTTAACATTTTCAAATATCTACCCGCGTCAAAATCGTAACAGTTTGATCTTGAGGCATGAGATAAAACTCGGCTTTTCCTCGGGAGTGACGATGCATCAATACGAATAACCTGAGTCCAAATACTCCACTCAACCTTGTCGGCATTGTTGGCAAGAGGCGACTGATGAAACATGTCATCGTCTCTAAATCTATGGGGAAAGTCAGCGCACATTCAGAAAGCGTCTTGGGCACATTTGGTAACTCTGCAAATCCGTAGCAAATGTTGACTTGCCACAAACCCGATTGAATTTCTGTCGCCTGCCATCGATCGACCCTCTCGACAAACGGCGTGTCCGCGGTCGTCACAGTCAGCAGAATCGTCTGCTCGAACATACAGCCGAATCGTCGGAACATTGCGATCAGCGGTCGCGGCGCTGCACCGACGGATTCGGCAGGAAAAACCCCAGTTCCAGGCACACGACGCTCGCCTTTGACTTTCACCTCCTCCAAAAAACCTTGCAGGCTTACTTCGCGTTTTGCCGAGCTTTGCATCAACATTTTGAAACCCTTCGACCACGACCAAATCAAGAAGAAGAGCGCGGCAGCAATCGCAACTGTGAACCAAGCACCGTCCAAAAATTTCGTTGCGTTCGCGCTGAAAAATAATAGATCGACAATCCCCATTGGAATAAAAACAAGCGCACATCGCCAGATCGACCACTTCCAATGTTTTCGCGCAACGATCACCGCCAGAAATGTTGTGCAAACAAGCGTGCCCGTGACAGTCAATCCGTATGCATTGGCAAGGCGGGAAGAAGATCCAAAGCCAATGACTGCCGCCATCACGGCGATGTACATCAAGAATGTAACGGTTGGAATCGTAATCTGTCCACGAATTGTTTTTAAAGTGTGCAGCACCTTCATCCACGGAAGAAATCCAACGAGCATCGATTGATGCACGATGGTGTACATCCCAGAGATCACTGCTTGAGATGCGACAACCGTCGCCAATGTTGCGAGTATGACAACCGGCAACTCATATCCCAAAGGCACAAGAGCAAAGAAAGGATTCTTGGCCGCAGCAGCATTCGACAAAATCAGTCCGCCCTGTCCGAGATAGCACAGTGTTAAAGCAGGGAAAACCACGATGATCCAAGACAAGTTGATCGCACGTCGCCCGAAATGACCAAGGTCTGCATAGAGCGCTTCAACTCCAGTAATGCATAGCGTCACTGCGCCAATGGCCGCGAAAGACTGAGCTGGAAACTTCACAGCCAACCGATATGCGTAATAGGGATTGAGCGCATTCAGAACTTCAGGATTCTTCATGATGCCATGCACACCGAGTACAGAAATCATCGCGAACCACAGAATCATCACTGGCCCAAATATTTTTCCAATTCCGCCTGTGCCCCAACGCTGCGCTGCGAAGAGAATTGTCAGAATAAAAAGCGCGCCTGGCACTTCATACTTTGTTGCATTTGGTGTGACCGATGACATCCCTTCGATAGCAGAAAGCACAGAAATACTCGGCGTTAAAACAGCGTCGGCGGCGAAAAGCGAAACACCAACGATGCTGACGACCATCACCAGCCGCCGCGACCGACCTTTGAGAAATCGACTTGCCAGCGCACTGAGTGCGAGCGTGCCGCCCTCACCCTTGTTTGATGCACGCATCACAACCATGACATACTTGACCGTGACGATAATGGTCAGCCCCCAAATGAACATGGAGAGAAGCCCGTACACATGCATCGGCGTCACTGCTAATCCAACCGTATCGCCAAACGCCGTTTGCAAGGCGTACAGCGGACTCGTGCCAATATCGCCATAGATAACTCCCAGAGCCGCGATTGCGAGAACCAGAAGCGGACCCTTTGGGGACTGATTTGATTCGTTGTCGTTTGTTGAGATCAAATCCACAACAAGAGGGTAACTCAGATTATTTTTGTGTGAGAGGCACTCGAGTGCGAGGCGTATGTCCGTTGCGCGGGAGTCTTTCACACTATTGCAATGGAGTTCAAAGAGACATCGTCCAATTCGCTGCGCCAATCCGAGCAGCGAGTCGATCAATTGCGACTTCTAATTTTTGCGTGCGGACTTTGCTGGCTTTCACTCCAGGTTCCCACCACGGTCCACGCACAATAAGCGTGCCTTTGGCGCGATCTAACTTGGGATCGATTCGGCCGATGAGCGCGCCGCCTTCCAGCATCGGCAAAACGTAATAGCCATAGACACGCTTCGCCGCAGGAGTGAATGCTTCAAATCGGTAATCAAATCCGAAGAGCCGCTCGACACGCGCGCGTTCTCGAATGGCTGGATCAAATGGAGACAAGAGGTCGATGCGATCGGAGTTTGGCGCAATGCAAAGAGTCTTCCAATTTTTCAGCGCAACGCATTTTGTCGGTTTCATTCCTTGTCGTGCATCTGGGACAACTGCTTCAATCAATTCTCCGCGCGCAACTGCTTGGACACACCACGCACGCGCTTGCACAAGTGTGACTGCCGAGAAAAATCTTGCGATCTCTGTTGGTGTTGCAATTCCAATCCGTGCAATCGCTTCGCTGCATGCCCAGTGAATGTGAGTTGCTTGGGAACTTTGCGCAAGTCCATGTGCGTCTGGAAAAATCCGCTCTGTAAGGTCGTAGACTTTTTCAAAGCGCTCGCGACGGGCGATTGCTAATTTTCCGCTACGCCATAAATATTCGAGCGCTGCTTTTTCTGGATGCCACTCCCACCAACCTGCACTGCGATGATTTTCTGGCGGATCGAAATCACGCGCCTTCAGTGGACCATCGCGCTTCACGCGCGCAAGTGTGCGCCGAATTGTTTTCAAAGGGTCATCACCAAATTGTGCCGCCCACCAACTGCTTCGTTGAACGCGCACACCGTATCGAACGAACCGATGCTTCCAATGTGGATACCACTTTGTCGGAATGATGCACGCATCGTGCGTCCAATGCTCCCAAAGAGTCCGCGTGCCCTCGAGCGAATGCGCAAGGTGCTCTGGACGATAGCCATCCAGTCTTGTGCCAAGAATCATGTGATGGGCTCGTTCGAGAACATTGATCGAATCAACTTGCACATATCCAAGTCGATCGACCATTGATTGGACCGACTTCGCATTTGAACCAGTCGGAGAACTTCCTAGCCGTTGCAGATGCAACAAGACTCGCCGCGCATCGACTGCGGAAATGACGGCTGGAGATTCAGCAGCGTGCGGCACTTGATCATCATCGCATACATTGGCAAACATGATCCAGATGCTCCAATCAATAGATCCCGCTCGTGGGGATGTTGTCGGCGAAATTGCCATCACTCCAGTACAGGAAATCCCACAGGTCGTTGCGCGATCGCGCGCGGCGCAAGTTGGTTGGGCTGCAATGGGACTGAGCGCGCGCGCGCAAGCAATCAAATCTGCTGCAGTTCAGATGGAGGCGCGTGCGGAAGAAATTGGAGCGCTCATCAGCCGAGAAATGGGAAAGCCATTGCTCGAAGGGATTGGTGAAGCGAAGGGTTGCGCTGCAATTCTTGTTGAATTCGTCAAAGAGAACGCGAAGGCACTTGAACAAGAAACGCTTGATGATGGAAAAGTGCAATCACAATTGCGCTTTGATCCACTCGGCGTTTCTGTCTGCATCACGCCTTGGAATTTTCCTGTGTGGATGGCGCAAGATGTCGTCATTCCAAGTCTCGTCGCTGGCAACACTGTCATTTTTAAACCAAGCGAAAAAACACCACTCAGCGGCGATCTTTGGGCAAAGTGCATCTCTGCGGTCCTGCCTCAAGATGTCTTGCAAATTGTGCATGGCGATGAGGAGCAAGGAAAAGCACTGGTCGTTGCAGATGTCAACCTGATTGCATTCGTTGGAAGTCGCGCGGCGGGCAAGCACATTATGCGGGAAGCTGCAGGAGGATTGAAGCGACTCGTCCTCGAACTCGGCGGAAAAGATGCGCTCATCGTCCTTGAAGATGCGAATCTTGATGCTGCGGTCACCTTTGCGGCAAGCAATTGTTTTCGTAATGCAGGACAAGTGTGCGTTAGCACAGAAAGAATCTTCGTCCACGAACGAGTTGCGGATGAATTCGAAACTCAACTGGCTAAACGTGCAACTGCAATGGTGCAGGGCGATCCCGCGGATGAGGCAACTCAAATTGGCCCGATGGTTGACGCCGCTCAAAAAGCACACGTCGTCAGTCTGGTGAACGACGCCATCAAAGACGGGGCGCGCATGCTTGCCGGAGCAGATGCGAAGGGAAATTTTATTCGCCCTACAGTGCTTGCTGGCATTCGTGCGCCGATGCGAATCATGCAAGAAGAAACATTTGGTCCCGTCGCGTGCATCACTCGAATCTCAAGTGATGAGCAAGCGATCCAAATGGCCAATTCCACTCCATTTGGACTTGGTGGCGCAGTCTTCGGCGAGACGGCTCATGCGCAGCGCGTTGCAAGTTTGCTGGACACAGGAATGGTTGGCATCAATAAAGGTTGTGGCGGAGCAGCAGGCTCTCCGTGGGTCGGAGCAAAGGAGTCCGGCTTCGGATTCCTGCGCGGAAAAGCTGGTCACCGACAGTTCACGCAAATTCGTGTCATCAGTATCGCGAAATAGATTTGCTTGTTCGCTTGGCCATCATCGACTTGCGATCCTTTGTGAAATGCCACCACGGACATGGCTCCTCACCGCGCGCCTGTGCAATTGCAGACATAAAGACATCGATGCAGCAGAGATCGTGACGCTTGCGAGTTCGCTTGCAAAGGTCTTCCCATAATTCAAATGCTTCGCGCTTGGCAAGTTGTTTAGGATCTTGAATACCCAGCACTTTGAAATCTCCAAGAGTTGCTGGACCAACATTTGCCATTTCTGCAAGAGTTTTTGGTTTTTTACCAAGCATTCGTTGGAGTATATAAGTTGCCGCCTGTGAATAAATTTGCAGGATTTTGAGAAGAAACGAGAAAGATCCAAATTTTATTTGCTCTCGCGCTCTATCGGAGTATTGTGTATTCATGCAGTTCGCAGCATTTGTCACACTTGCGCTTGCCATGCAGCATTCGGCGCAAATGCCTGTGACCGCGAGCGCTCCAAACGAGCGTCATGCGATGTGGATCGAACTCGCTGCCAAGCCACTTCCAAAGCATGAGATCGTCGCCGAAGACACTGTCTTGAGTGACCGTGCAATCGCCCGCCGCGCAGCGCACCGCACGATGCCAGGATTGTTTGATGAACGTGACGTCCCAATCGATGCGACTCGACTGGATTCAGTCCGATCAACAGGCGCAGACATTCGTACACAGAGTCGGTGGCTGAATGCGATTTCCGTCAATGCGACCGATGAGGAAATTCGCGCGATCGCAGAGTTGCCTTTCGTTCTCTCGGTTGCTCCGCTCCATCGATCACGCCCCATAGACCTTGATCGCGAAAGTCCCATCGAAGCCGACGGAGGTATTGCCTCTCTTGATTATGGATCGACCGCCGCTCAACTTCTCCAAATTGATATCCCTTCGATGCACATGCGCGGATTTCATGGCGAAGGAATAATCATCGGCATTCTTGATACGGGTTTCAACCGAGTGCATGAAGCGTTTCATTCCGTCGAACATCCGCTTGATGTCATTGCTGAATGGGACTTCGTGTCCAACGATGGAAATACTGGTATCGAAACTGGCGATGACCCCAATCAACATAAGCATGGCACTTGGATTCTGGGAACGCTTGCTGCATATCTGCCCGGAAGTGCGATCGGCTCCGCATTCAGCGCAAAATTTGTGCTTGCCAAGACAGAGGTCTATGCAACCGAAACAATCATCGAAGAAGATTATTACGTTGCAGGTCTTGAGTTCATTGAAGCGCATGGAGCGGATCTTGCAACGAGTTCGCTGGGATATATCGATTGGTACACACCAGAAATGCTCGATGGGCTGACTGCAATCACGACACGCGCAGTGAATATCGCAACAGCAAATGGACTTGTTTGCTTGACCGCTGCAGGAAATGCCGGACACGACACAAATCCACTGACACACTCGATCATCGCACCTGCAGATGCATTCAATGTCATCACTTGCGGCGCAGCGAACCTGGATGATTCGATCGCGGGATTTTCTTCCGACGGTCCAACTGCCGATGGTCGCCTCAAGCCCGAAGTGCTTGCATGCGGCGTGAGTGTCGTGAGTGTCAATTCGACTAATCCGACGGGTCTCAGCGCTGTCAGCGGAACGAGTCTTTCCACACCACTCATCGCCGGCGCAACGGCGCTTTTGATGCAAGCGCGCGGCGATCTTGGCGTTGCAGGCGTTCGCAATGCTCTGTTTACAACATCATCTGACTTCGTTGTAAATGGATTCACTGATCCTCTTTTCATCCGCGGGTATGGCGTCATCTCTGCAATTGCTGCAGCAAATAAGAATCGCTTGCCTGCAGATCTGAACTTGGATGGTCATGTTGATGCCGTCGATCTCACCGCACTTCTTGCTGCTTGGGGTTTGTGTATCGAGCCAGATCCTGCGAATGGCAAGTGCATCGCAGATATTGATTTGGATGGAAGTATTGGAGGATCAGACATTGTCCGAATCTTGTCCGCCTGGGGACAATAATCCCTCGAAATAATTTTTGACCGTATCCGAATATCATCCGCACATGTCCAATCTCGAACACCTGCTCTCCAACAACCGCGCATGGGCTGGTCGCATGGAACGCGAGCAGCCAGGTTTTTTTCAATCGCTTGCAGTGCAACAGAAGCCGAGCTATTTGTGGATCGGATGCGCTGATAGTCGCGTGCCAGCAAATGAAATCATCGGACTTCCGCCTGGCGAAGTATTCGTTCACCGAAATGTTGCCAATCTGGTCGTTCATAGCGATCTGAATTGTCTTGCAGTCATCGACTTTGCGGTGAATGTCCTCGGCATCGAGGAGATCATCGTGTGTGGCCATTATGGATGCGGCGGAATTTCTGCGGCGCTTGCCCCAAATGAAGGGCGCATGGTTGACCATTGGATTCGTCACGTGCGTGATATCGCCAAGTTTTATAAAGATGAAATTGAACGTGAAAAAAATGCGACAGATCAAGCGCGTCGATTGTGCGAACTGAATGTTGCTGTACAAGTTGTCCATGTACGTGAATCTCCCGTACTCCTTGCAAGCAAGAATCGCAACGTGCGTGTGCATGGGTGGATCTATGACGTGGGCGATGGATTGATCCGTGATCTCACCAAGTCAGTCGATGATGTTCGCGCACTCGAACCCTCTTGTAGAATCCCTTCATAAGAGTTTGCGAAGTACCTTTATTGCATTATGCTTGATGGCACAACTCAACCTTTGTGGAGGACGACTGCAATCTCCGCACTCGGTGGCATTTTTGAGTTTTATGACTTTGTCATATTCGCCATCTTTGCACCGCAAATCGGAGCTGCATTTTTCCCAGCTGATACCGGAACGCCGACTGCAACTCTCAAGGCATTTGCAATTTTCGCTGTCGGATATTTTGCGCGTCCCTTTGGCGGCATTCTCTGGGCACATGTCGCTGATCGACGAGGTCGTGCATATGTCTTTTCTCACACAGTTCTCGGCATGGCGGCCACCACACTGCTCATCGGACTGTTGCCTGGATACGCCACGCTTGGAATCGCAGCGCCGATACTTCTTGTTGTATTTCGACTTCTGCAAGGCATGGCGCTTGGCGGCGAAATCCCAGCTTCCCTCTGCTGGCTCAGCGAACATGCAGGGCCGCGACGCGCCGGCATTGCAACCGCCGTCTTGCTCGCTGGCGTGAATTCTGGACTTTTACTTGGCCAAAGTGTGGCGCTCACGATCGAAACAATTTTTGGTCACGACCATGCGTACACATGGGCTTGGCGGTTCGCATTTGTATTTGGAAGTTGCATCGGTGTCTTCGCATACTTCATGCGTCGCCACGTGCACGAAACTGCAGCATTCAGCGTGCTATGCAAGAGTGGCGAGATTGACAAATTGCCGCTGCGAACACTGCTTCAAAAATCCCCACGGTCGATCATCGCTGGTTTTTTGATGTGCTCGGTTCACGCATGGGTTGTTGCGGCTCTCTACCTTGCGCTCCCATCATTTCTTGTACACAACTGTGGCATTGCGCAGTCCACTGCCGATGCGACAGCACTTGTTTCTTCTGGAATTGCATCGGTGATTTATGTCATCAGCGGATGGTTGGCTGACCGAATTGGCGCGAAGAAAGTTTGCGTGTGCGCACTGGTTGCGATGGTCGCTGCGGCTCTTCCTGCATATAGCGCAGTCGTCAACTTCGGCGTCGCTCCGCTTGTGATGCTCGGAGCGGTCTGCGCAATTTTCATCGGCGCCTATCTCGGATTACTGCCAAGACTTTTCAGCCCTTCGGTTCGCGTCTCTGGCATCGCAGTCTCGTATGACGGCGCATCCGCAATCGTTGGCGGCACAGGTCCGTTCTTGATGTTGCTCGCTGCAGACCAATGGGGACCCCAAGGGGTAGCAGGGCTACTGATATTCATAGCGCTCTGCGGAATCGCAGGCGTATTAATCGCTCCCAACAAAGAATTGATTTAGATCCGAGGAAATGCGTTACTTTGCGCTTGCTGGAACCGCTGGCTTCGCTGCAGGTTTTTCATCTTCCTCTGGCTTGAAGCTCTCGTGTCCTTCGTCTTCTTGATGATCAAGCTTTGCAAAGGCACTCTTGGCAGCTTCAGTATCTCCTGCGAGGACTGCGCTTTCAAGCGCCATGGATGTCGTCAATGCTGCGAGCAACTGCATGCGCATATCCATCACATATTTCCCATTATCGTCGCCGTACTTTGCTTTTGCTTGCGGTGCCATGCGAACAGAAGAAGCCATGCCCTTTGCAGCAACAAGACCTGCCTGAATATTCTGAACTTGCTCCAAGTCTTTTGTTTTCGACGTGGCATCGAATGCTGAACCCTTGAGTCCCTTGAAGCCGCGATTGACTTGCTTCATCGCGCCATCAAAATTCTGCGGAGCTCCACCTGATCCACCGCGAGCGCCACGAGCGCCACCGCGACCTTCGCCCTGTGATTTAGCAAGAACCAAAATTTCGGCCTGATCGAGGAAACCATCTTTGTTTGTATCAATAGCCGGGAAGATTTCCACGAACTGCGGAGGCAGTTCTTCAGCGCTCAATTTGCCGTCGCCATCTTTATCGCTCTGCATAAGTCGCTGCACTAACTGCTCTGCACCTTGACCGCCGCTTGGGCCACCTGGGCCACCTGATCCACCTGGTCCGCCTGGTCCGCCTGGGCCTCCACCTGTTGGACGACCCTGAGGTTGTTCAGCCGGAGGCGTCGAGGCCTGCGACAAGGCGATGGACGAAATGAAAAGGCTGGCGCAGATAGCAAATGTGGTTGTCTTCATATCACAATGATACTAAATATGAGACAAAGCCATAAAAAAACCCCGACGTTTTGCGTCGAGGGCTTTTCAAGTTTCAGTGAATCGAGTCGGCTCGCGAAAGCGACTCGGTTGTTGATGAGTCAGTTGCGGCGACGGCGACCAACAAGTCCAGCGAATCCGAGAAGCGCGATGGCTCCTGGAGCCGGGACAGTAGCGAAGTACATGGTGTCAACTGTTGGATAGACAGCAGATGGACCACCAGGAACCGCAGTTGCAGTAATCGTCAAGCCAGTGATGGCAGCACCGTTGGAGTAAAATCCAACGAAGTCGTTGATACTGGTTGAGTATCCGATGTAAGTCGAACCGTCGGACAAGGTGACTTCCATAATGCTTGGAGCACTGTTCAGAGTTGTGTCTGTTGCGAACATGTAAGCAGAAACTCCCCGAACTCCGCCAGCAAAGGAGAAGGTCATGGTTTCTGGATCATTCGTTTGCAAGAGTCCTGCAGCTGCAAAGAGACCGTTTGGAGCCGATGCGGTCCAAACTGACGAGTCTGCGGTTCCAGAGACTGGACTAGCGTAATAACCGCTCAATGAATTGAAAGTTTCCGTTGACACGGAAGTTCCGTGGCTTGCGGAATATGAATTCCATAGTGTTTTGTTTGTGAAAGTCACGACCGAAGCTGATGCCAGTTGGACGAAGGACGCACACACAACTGTTACGATCACGGTCGAAGCGAGCTTGTTATTTTTCATTTGGGACCTGGATAAAAAAAGCACAACCGAACTGTCCCTTTTCATAAAAGCACTTGCCGAAGTGCTTTCCTCCCTCGAATTAATTTAAACATATATCAGTAGAAAGGAAAGTCAAATTATCTAGACAATAATCGTAAGTATTTTTTGAATCGCCTTTTTAGGCTGCCAAAAGATCGATTAAAAGCAAATCTGAATTGCTTGTAAGGGCTTTGTTTGTAATTCCTTACAGATTCCGGGTGCCGGACAGTTCTGGCCGAACGTCTGGAGCCCGAATTTTCCCAAAGCAGCATTGCTCCTATGATCTCCGCCCCGCCGCATCGTTCGACGGATTGAAACATGCTGCTCGTAGCCTCCAACCTCTCGAAGTCCCACGGAATGCGGGAGCTTTTTCACAATGTGGCGATCAGCGTTGCAGATGGTGACCGCGTTGGATTCATTGGGCCGAATGGCGCAGGGAAAAGCACTCTGCTTCGCATGCTTGCTGGTGTTGAAGAAGCAGACGAAGGAATCATTCGAACGCAGCGCGGCGCAGTGATTGTTTATGTTCCGCAACGAGATGAATTTGATGCGCAGGCAACGCCGCGTTCTGCTGCGACAGCTGCGGCGATGCGCGCAGCAAGCGTGCATGGAGATCAGCACGAGGCGGAAGTTCTTGGATGCGTGATCTTGGGAAAATTGGGATTTCCAGATGCGCGCATGGATGAGCCTGCGGAGAAATTGTCGGGTGGTTGGAAGAAGCGACTCTCGATTGCATGCGGATTGTGCGAAGCCGGCGGAGCGCCTGATCTGCTGTTGCTCGATGAACCCACGAATCATCTGGATGTCGAAGGCATTCGTTGGCTTGAACAATTTCTTGTGCGTGGATTCAATGACATCCGAGCCGGTGCATCTGTCTTTATCACGCATGATCGAACATTCCTCGAACGCGTCGCGACACGCGTGGTCGAACTCAGTCGTGCGTATCCGCAAGGAACGATCGCTGCAGAAGGAAATTACACGGAGTTTCTGCGAAGGCGCGGCGAATTTCTGGAAGCGCAAGCGAAAGCCGAAGCTTCACTTGCCAATGAAGTCCGTGTAGACAATGTGTGGCTCTCGCGTGGAGCGCAAGCGCGCCGCACGAAAGCGAAGGGACGAATTGAAGACAGCGCAGATCGACGCGGAGAACTTGATGCAATTTCTGCGCGCAATACTGCAGCAAATGCTGGAGGAGCGCGCGTCGATTTCTCTGCAAGTGGAAGACGAACGCGGCGCTTGGTTGCGGCAGAAGGAATCTCCAAGGGCTTCGAAGGACGCACACTCTTTCGAGATCTCGATCTCGAACTTGCACCAGGCGATCGCGTCGGACTGATGGGACCCAACGGCAGTGGCAAAACAACGCTTCTGCGAATTCTCTGTGGCGATTTGACGCCAGACAGTGGGACGATCCGCTTCGCTGATCCCAAACCGCGAATTGTCGTGCTGCGACAAGAGCGCGCAGACATTCCAACTCAGATGCTGCTTCGAGATGCGATTTGTCCACTGGGAGATTTCGTTGATTTTCAGGGTCAGCCGATGCACATCACTGCGTGGGCGAGAAGATTTCTTTTTCAAGATGCGCAGTTGCTGCAAACAGTCGGGAATCTTTCTGGAGGCGAACGCGCGCGCGCACACTTGGCGCGAATGATGTTGGAACCTGCTGACATCTTGGTCTTGGACGAACCAACAAACGATCTGGACATTTCGACGCTTGAAGTCTTGGAAGAATCAGTCGATTCTTTCCCAGGCGCAGTCTTGCTTGTCACACATGATCGAACGATGCTGAAGCGATTGGCACGGACGATCACAGTGATTGGCGCACCTGATGCCTCGGTCTCGGTTGTTGCAAGTTTGGATCAAGCGCTCTCGGCACTTGAGCGTGCAGAACGTGCCGCGCAAGAACGCACTCGCACAGTCCGCGCTGATGCGAATCGCACTGCGAATGCTGAAAGAGCAGTGAATGCAGCGAGTGTGGCGCATGCGGCGAAGTCGAGCGCGGATGAGAGTGTCGGCGCGAGCGTCAATGCAAACACGAAAACAAATACCAAACCAGTGTCATCAGGAGCGCCGACTCGACGGAAACTGAATTTCAAAGAGCAGCGCGAATTAGAATTGATGGAAGACGCAGTCGCCATTGCGGAACGCTCGCACGCTGCAGCAGAATTGTGCGTGGGTGATCCTGCAATTGCCGCGGATCATGTGAAAATGGCTGCTGCATGCAAGGTGCTGGAAAAAGCGCAAGGCGTGGTCGCAACGCTCTATGCACGCTGGCAAGAACTTGAATTGAAACGCGGCGGTTGATTTACGCAATTCTTGCGCTTCTTTTTTATTCCCGATTGCGCAGAAACTTGACATGATCTGGAGAGAGATCGGCCAACGTCCGTGCGCCGAGAAGTTTCATCGTGCGAATCATTTGTCCCTGCAAGATTTCAATTGCGCGATCCACCCCTTCACGTCCACCAGACATCAGTCCATAGAGATATGCGCGGCCGATCCAAGTAAAGTTCGCTCCGCACGCAATCGAAGCGATGACATCAGATCCGTGCATGATTCCCGTATCCAAATGAATCTCGGCCTTGCCACCGATTCGCGCGACAACTTCCGGGAGCAAATAAAGCGGCACAGGTGCGCGATCAAGTTGTCGTCCACCGTGACTTGAAAGAATCAGGCCATCTGCGCCCGCAGCAACTGCAAGTTCCGCATCGTCGACATTCTGAATCCCCTTGACCAAGAGATTTCCCTTCCACTGAGTCCGAATCCATTTCAGATCATCAAACCCAACTGTTGGATCGAACATGTGATCGAGCAACTCCGCGACAGTCCCCTTCCACTCCGCGAGTGATGCGAATTTCAGAGGTTCGGTCGTCAACAAGTTGAACCACCAACCTGGTCGCGGGATCGCATTGAGAATTGTGCTCGCCGACAACGACGGCGGAAGTGTCATTCCATTGCGAACATCGCGAAGGCGCGCGCCTGCGACGGGTACATCAACGGTCAGGACAAGTGTGTCAACGCCTGCTGCTTGGGCTCGACGGACTAATTCCATACTGCGATCTCGATCCTTCCACATATAGAGTTGAAAGAAATTTCGGCCGTTTGGCGCGGCGGTCACAACATCTTCGATCGAGCGTGTCCCCATAGTTGAAAGACAAAACGGAATACCCGCGGCCGCGGCAGCGGTGCATCCTGCAATTTCTCCCTCCGTCTGCATCATGCGTGAAAAACCTGTCGGCGCAATTCCCATCGGCATCGACACACGCTTGCCAAACATCTCGACGGAGAGATCGACTTGTGAGACATTGCGAAGAACACGCGGCTGAAATTCGATTTGCTCGAATGCAACACGTGCGCGAGTCAAACTTGATTCGCAATCCGCCGCGCCATCGGTGTAATCAAACGGTCCCTGTGGAGTGAGACGCTTTGCGATCTTGCGGAGATCTTGAATTGTGAGCGCGCGTGACAATCGCCTGCGCTTTGGACTGAGGACCAGTTTTCGAAAGCGAATCAAAGAAGTCAACTCGTGAAAGCCAGGGAAGACTCGCTTGATTGGTATTTTTTTTGGGTCCATACTTCTTTTTCCCATGCTAGATCGTCCCTGAATCGCTTGTGATGTACAACAATCTATATATGCCAAGAAAATTCCCTGCTTTTTCAAGCATCACATTCCTTCTGACCGTGACTGCGTTGGCTGTCGCCTCGAATGCAAGCACAGAGACACCTCCTGTAAAACCAGAGATTTCCCCGCCAAATTTTATTTTTATTCTTGCGGATGATCAGGCTTGGAATGGACTTTCAGTGCCGATGACCAAAGGCGACGATTCAAGTAAGAGCAAGGAATTCCATACGCCAAATATCGAAGCTCTCGCAACAAGTGGCATGACTTTTTCTTGGGCGTATGCGGCACATCCAAAGTGTGAATGTTCTCGTGCGTCGATTCTGATGGGACGAACAACAACATCGCTGAATGCGCCGACAAAATCTTCGACGAAGTGGTCCGCACCTGCAAAGGAATCGCTTGCGAATTCACTGAAGCTGTGCAATCCCGCATATCGAACTGCACACTTCGGAAAATGGCAATGGGGGCAAACTCCGACATCGATGGGGTATGACTCGAGCGATGGCATCACACAGAATGAAACGGGAGATTCAAGCGACGCGAGTGATCCCAAACTTCTCTTCAGCATGACCAAGCGTGCATGCGAATTTGTTTCGCAGTCGGTGAAAGATTCGCATCCTTT